>Ga0255779_1001168_pt1 | contig 30557 bp, 21 predicted proteins | sample 011ome_21_FD_179977 | JGI IMG/M metagenome (GOLD analysis project Ga0255779, IMG submission 179977) | Coastal salt marsh microbial communities from the Groves Creek Marsh, Skidaway Island, Georgia - 011508AT metaG (version 2) | ecosystem: Environmental > Aquatic > Marine > Intertidal zone > Salt...
TGGCGAGCTGGTCTGGGCAGTTCAACCAAACCAACTGGTGCGCTACGACACTGAAGATAAAGACGCCCTGCCCTTTGCTGCAGACTGGGCTGCTACGCTCACCAACCGCGTCCGCCAGATGGACCCCATCAATCTATGGATTCCGAAGGACATCAAGCGCGCTACCGGTAAGGGAGCCATGCCCACCTCGCTGATGCGCGTGCTCCCGGGACTGCACAAAGGCAAGACGGCGGTGATTACAGGCGGTAGCTTAGGTATTGGTCTGCAGTTGGGTCGGTACCTCGCTATCGCGGGGGCCCGGGTGCTTCTGAGCGCTCGAAGTGAAGCCAAGCTGATCGAAGCCAGACAGGAAATTGCTGACGAACTTCGAGGCATCGGCTATCCAAACCCAGAATCTCGCATCCATATCCTTGCGGATATCGATGTCGGGGATCCCGAGGCGCTGGATACCCTGCATCAACATGCTGTGGATTTGTTTGGCCAGGTCGACTTTCTAATCAATAACGCGGGCATCTCCGGCGCCGAGGAGATGGTTGTGGATATGACCCTGAAGGATTGGAATCGCACCATGGAGGCCAATCTAATCTCTAACTACAGCCTGATCCGCAAGTTCGGTCCGCTGATGAAGGACAAGGGCAAAGGGTCGATCCTCAACGTTTCGAGCTATTTTGGCGGCGAGAAATACGTTGCCGTTGCCTATCCCAATCGCGCGGACTACGCCGTCTCTAAAGCGGGACAACGGGTGCTCGCTGAAATCCTGTCTCGGCATCTGGGCCCCGAGATTCAAATTAATGCCTTGGCACCGGGCCCGGTAGACGGTGCTCGTCTGCGAGGTCTGGGCGACGCCCCCGGGCTGTTTGACCGTCGGGGCCGCTTGGTACTGGAAAATAAGCGGTTAAATCAGGTTCATGCGGCCATCATTGCGGCGGTTGCTGGCGGCTATTCACTTGAAGACGTGAAGAAACTCTCGGGTAATGCGCTTGCAGTGCTTCCCACCAAAGACCTGCCGCGGTCACTCTCGAGACTCTACGATCAGGTCAAGGAATCCGGCGGCACCGGCAGTGCCAACCAGTGCCTGATGCACATGGGCATGGCGGTAAAACTCGTAGATCGACTGGTGTTGGCCGGTATTTTCACGGAGGAAGACAAGGATGATTTCCTGGGCTCCTTCGTGGATGCGCCGTCACCGTTCTTCGACAAGGAGGCAAGCCAGAAATCGGCATCGCAGATCGAGTCGGGCATTCTTAACAGGCTTCACCTACACAAGATGCCCACCGATGAACAAGTTGGCTTGTCAACGGTCTTCCACCTCGCCGACGAAATTGTCAGCGGCGAAACCTTCCATCCCTCGGGTGGCTTGAAGTTCGATCGCTCGGTAACAGAAGGCGAACTGCTGCTCTCCCCGAGTGAGAAGGACTTGGCAAAATTGAACGGCAAACGCGTCGTTCTCATCGGCGATGGCATGAAACCGGAAATTACCGAAATCGCCAACGGCTTTACCCGAAACGGCGTGGACAAGCTGTGGGTGCTGACCAAAACAGAAGACACCGCAAAAGCGCTTCGCCATACTATTGATACGGATTCTGCTACCACGGTAGACGTACGCTGTATCGGCGATGATATCGAAGGCGCATTGGATGATCTGTTGCGTAATGGCGGCGGTTTTGACGTAGTCGTCAGCAGCCCGTTCGAGCGCCTACCACTCAATGCCCTCGCAGGAGAGCGCGGCAACAGCTGGGATCGTGTACTGTCGGATGATCAATTCCGACAGCTTGTTAACGATCAGCTGACCCATCATTTCCGCAGTGCTCGCATCGCAGCGCTAGTACCCAACTGCCAGATCGTGCTCATTACACCCGACACCTCGCTGGCGTCGACCCGTGAAGAGTTCGCACTGGCATTGTTCGTCAAAAATTCTCTGCACGCCTTCACGGTAACGCTGGGCGTCGAAGGGGAGCGATTACCGACGGTGCCAGCGATAAATCAGGTTCAGCTCACGCGACGCGCCCACACGGAGGAGCCGTCCAACGATCAGGAGCTGTCTGAGGAAATGGAGAGACTGGTCGCTGCAGTTATGCAGTGCGCGGTACCGGCACCCTCCCCCAAGGAAAGTCGCTATCTGTCGAAGATTTTCCGTGGCAATGCGGTGACGGTTTAAAATCGCCAACTGCAAGTAGGGAAACACTTGGTGCGCCGGAATATTCATCTTCCCGCGCACCAGGTCTTTTCGCTAAGTAAAAAGACCCTCTATACGCGCCTGTTTACAAAGGCGCCCTAACTCCCCGCTGCCCAGCTGTTGAACTTGCGCGAGGGGACCGTATCCAACAGAAAACGTCAGCCGCCAAGCTTCATCAATTTTTGCTGGTTCTGCCACCTCGCTGTCAGAAAGTGTGACGGCACTGGACAAAAAGGCGGTCATCAATAATTCCCTTATATGGATAGAAGGGACATCTTTTACTGTGAATTCGAGATCTGCATATGCTGGGTTTGGGTAACTGTAAAATCCTTGGCCCGTTTTCACCCCGAGACTGTGCGTATCAATATAAGGAGTTAATAAGGAAAGGATATCGGCCTGCTGCGCCTCGTCGCCTGGACGCGGCCGTGTCCAACTATCATAAACAACGTTTATACCAAACAGATCCATTAAACCAAAAGGTCCTACCGGGGCGCCTTGGCTTTCCATCCATATTCGGTCGACTTGCTCGACGGAGGCTTTACCCCGCGCGACCAGAAGCAAAGACATCCTCAGGAGGGGTCCAAGAATAGCGTTAATCACATATCCCCTGCTCTCTCTTTTCAGCATTAAAGGAAAGCCACCTATCTTCTCTACGTAATTTTCGAGTGTTGACAACACACCTGGGTCAGTCCGAGTAGCGCCTACAATGTCAAAGACCCGCGTGCCAAGATGAGAATGAAGGGCTGCAAACCGGTTGCCGTGAGCGAGCGCCCCCTCGAGTTCCGATGGCAGCAATGAGGACGTATTGGTGGTAATAATTGTGTGCGGATCGCAAAGCCGATCAAGGGATCCAAGCACGTCTTTTTTCAGCGCCAGTTGTTCAGGCACCGACTCGCTAATCAGATCGGCGCCGGTCACGGCTTCTGCAAGATCAGCAACCACAGCGATCATCGACAGCGCGTTGCTCAACTCGGGCGCTGAGAAGAGGCCTTGATGGCAAAGGTAATCGCCCGTTGCCCGGAGGCGATCTTCAAAGCCATCTAATGCAATGGCCGATTTATCGACGACAGTGCAGGTTAACCCTGCAGATCCGGCCATCAAGGCATTGAAGCACCCCATGGTGCCGGCACCGACAAAACAGACCTGCCGCACTTCTTGATAGGATGAGGGCATCGACTAAGCGCCGTCCATGGGCGCGAGAGACCGAGTCCAATTCTCAGGTAATACCAGATTGGTGCGGCCTCGAGTCAATATCGCAGGCAGATATTCCACAACGGGCAGCCGTTCCATCGTATTAACGATATGAAACTGGGTCGGGTTCTCCTCCCAAGTTAATGTGTTCCAAGTCACCGAACCCTCGCCGACCATGACGCTGTCGAAGATATTTTCAGAGGGAAAGGTCACAACCTCGCTGAGCGAAGGGGCTCCAAATCCACCGACAGCGGGGAGATAACGCCATGTCAGCGGGTGCTCTTTTCCCGCTTGCGCTCGCATCGCCGCACTCACTTCATCCGCCGGCACCTCGACGAATTTTTCCGCACAAAGATCAACAATTTTGTTGTCAAAATGGCTGGCACTGCATCGCCAAACGCCTTCCTGAATTTGGTGATCTGGGATCTCCGCATAAATTTTCGGTATTCCCTGCACTTCGCGTCCAACCAAAATTGGGTCCGTTAGGTTCTCCCAAATAACCAGTGAATAGTTTCCTTCCATCGGGGCATCAGCGCCGACAAATACCGTCCGCGCATTGACACCCACCATGTTGTAGCCGCGCCCAGCAAGCCAATCAATATTTTTGTTGCAGGCGTAGTAGACAGTTACCACAGCTTCATCGGCGAGCTGAAAGCCGGCAGGAAGCAGTGCAGCCAACTTGTCTCGCTCTGTTTTAAAGGGCACAGCGACTACCGTCACATCATGATACCAACCGCTTGTTTTTTCGCCCGTGTACCTCGGACCAAAATGAGCCGGCATTAGATACGTCGCGTGGGGATCGATAGAAAACATCGCGAATTACCGAAGCGTATACTTCATTCTTATCTGTCGGCTTTTCTAAAAGAAAACAACCGCCTCCAGACCGTAAGTACGGGGATTAATCGGGTTCCCCGTGCGGCGCACACCATCTACGAGCGCACTCACTGAATAAGCATTCGCATAGCTGAGCTCATCAGTCAGATTCTGTCCATAGATCGCAATCTCAAAGAGCCCGTTTGCTGGGCGCCAAGCGACCCGTCCGTTAAGCACGCCATAGCTATCAACTGTTTCGATAGCGTCATTGAAGACGGTGACATACTGTCGATCGATCCAACTATAGTTGCTGCTTACCGTTAAGTCTCCAGCGGCGACAGGCTGGCGGTAAATAGCTGAGATACTCCATTTTCTGTTTGGCGTCCTGTTGAGTTCATTACCAAGAACGTTTCGCACTTCGTTGCTTTTATTGTCAGACACAAAAAAGTCAGCTTCGTACTCCGAGCTTAAATAGGAGTAGTTACCCAGAAGGGATAACCTATCCGTGATCGCCCAGACACCCTCAAATTCGAAGCCAAAGATATCCACTTCCGGCGCATTGGCGAGCCGGCTAGTCACGATACCGCTGTTAGGATCAAGGATATCGAGCTCGACCTGCATATCTTCATAGTCGTAGAAGAACAACGCCGTGCTCAGAGAGAAGTTATCGCTAAGATCACCCTTGAAACCAACTTCGTAAGACTTAACCTGTTCGTTGGCAACCGTTGATTCATTCTCAGGCGTATCGGGATCATCCTGCATGCCACCGAGCCTAAAACCACCGGGTTTGTAACCCGAAGAGAGAGTTGCGTAGACAAGTCCTGCATCGGACACCTTGTAGGAAGCGTTCAGCCGAAAATCCGTAGAGCTCCAACTTTCCTTGTGGTCATCTTCCAAGTCTGAAACCAATACGCCAAGGCGAAAACATCCCGGCGGGGTAAAATAGGGATCACCGCTGGCAATAAGCTCGGGAAGACGGCCCTCTCCACAAAAATCCAGCACGGAGTCATAAAAAATAGTTTGAGATTCTTGACCTGCTTTATCGTCCTCGCTGTAACGTAGTCCCATAGACAGACTGAGTCGATCGGTAAGATCCCAGTCCACCTGTCCATAAACAGCCGTTGATTCGGTGTTTAGAATGCCACGCTGTGAGTAGAAGATTCCATCGGGGTTCGCGACACCAGAAAGATTCTGAATCAGAAAAGGATTGTTTGCATCCGAAAGGACGTAGGGCTGGTCTAAGTCGTTCTCGAGGTAAAACAGGCCGACTAACCACTGCAGCGGGCCCTCATGTGTGGAGAAAAGTTGTAGCTCGTGCTGAGTCATTGTCTCCTTCTGCCCAATTGACTCTACAAACGAAGCCGGGCTGGCGGTGCCGTCAAAATCCTTAGCGCTATCCCAGCTGTAGCGCTGATAGCCATTCAGGAGTTTAATGGTGACACTATCGAGATCGATGGTAAGCGTCGATTGAACGGTCTCTTGATCATCAACCGTGACATAGCCCTGAACATCGGCGCTTCGCTTAAACGGATCCAGTTGATCGGGTGCAGTTGCTAGCGGAGCAAAAAGCTCTGGATTGATGACGATCTCGCCGAGCTTCGATGGTGCTCCTTCCTCGTTGCGGTAACCATCCAGCTTCGCCCGCTCAAAGGTTTCGTTATCGAATGACGCACTAAAGTAACGAAGATTCCAGTCGATGGTATCTGCGAGCTTGACGTTGAGTTGCGCTTCAAACCGGTCAGTGTCTGTACCGATCGGATCTGGCCCGGACACATTTTCAGTAAAGCTATCCGCATCTTCCAAACTGTAGTGAAGCAAATAGCCAAAGGTATCGTTAATGGGACCACTACTGGTTAACGCCAACGTTTTGCGGCCATAGTTGCCCAGACGGCCCCGGACGGTGTGCTCCAATGCCTCGCCGGGCTTTTTCGTTATGATGTTGACGGCACCCCCGGTTGTGTTTCGCCCAAATAATGTTCCCTGCGGGCCGCGAAGAATCTCTATGCGCTCGGTTAAATCTATCGGGGCCGCGAGTGCCGCGGATTCATTGGCATAGAACCCGTTGTCATAGACCCCCACGCCGGGCTCCGTACCCGTTGTATTGGTCTCTCGCCCAATGCCCCGCAAATAAATTCGATTGCCCTCGCCACCGCCGGCGTTCTGCTGAAAGGACATGCTAGGGGTGATGTTGGCCACATCCTGTGCCGTGTAGATACCAAGAGCGACTCTCTGCTCTGCCGAGATCGCTGTGATTGCAATCGCTGTATCCGCCAGGCTGGTCTCACGTTTGGTTGCGGTCACGACGATCTCTTCCAATACTCCCTGAGAATAGGAGGTCAAGGGCAAGCCGAGGATTACCCCAGCCACTGCGGCGTTTAACAGTCTTGGTCTCATAAAATCCCCTTAAACTTACTTGTACGTAATTTTTGATTTGCTATTATTACTTTTGCGTGAATTTAAAGGGCAGTTTTCTACTGGTCAACACAAATCGAACCCTAAAGCACGTTTTTGCCCTTATATTGCAAAACACGGTTGCCAGGACTCCGAGGAATCAATGCCACGCACACAAACAACAGCCGAAAACACCGTTAAAAGCCGGCGAAGAACACAAGAGCGAGCAGAAGCAACGCGCAGCCGCCTAATTGCGGCTGGGAAGCAGCTTTTTCCCGAGCGGGGATTTGATGCGGTATCCCTCAAAGACCTCGAGACGCTGGCGGGGGTAAAACGCAATGTCCTTGCCTATCATTTCGAAGATAAAGAGACCCTTTGGAAGGCGGCTACCGACGCCATTTTCGGGGAAATGAGGATGGAATTTGAGCAGCGTCTTTCCATCATGCGCGAAGTGTCAGGGAGAGACGCCCTAGCCTTTATTGTCCGATTCTATGTTTATTTTCATGCAGGCCATCCCGAACTGAGCCGCCTCATGAGCCAGGAAGCCACTCGCCAAAGCTGGCGACTGGAATACCTGATTGAAAAACACATTCGCCCCTCGACCATCGAAATGGAAAAGCTTGTACATGAAACCGAAGGATTATCCCGGGACGCTTTCGTCCACTGGTACTACATCATGATCAGCAGTACCTCGACGATTTTTTCGTTTGCCGCCGAGTGTCATGATCTTTTTGGCGTGGACCCCTGCCAAGAGCCCATGGTTGAGCGCCATGCAGAGATGCTCGTTTCGATGCTGCTAAACAAAGGGGCTTAGTGGCGTAAGAAACGAATGCCGGCCACGTTTCGGTTGGAGAGCTAGAACAGCGCGACTTCGCAGCGCTGCTTTTCCAAAAATTTTTGCACGTCGTCATCAACGACAAAATTACTTTTGTAATCGTTCATATAATTTCTTGCATGATCGCGAAGGCGTTTTCGCTGAAGCGCTGCACAGTAGCGCCGGACGTCCTCTTCGGTTTCTAAAATCAGCGGTGGTATTGTTGCCGTCGCTCCGTTGGCATCCTTGGCCACCATCGTGAAGTAGCAGGTATTTGTGTGCCGATGGGCACCAGTATGAATATTTTCGGCCACCACCTTGATACCAACAACCAAGGATTTGGTCCCTACGTAGTTGACCGAGCCAAGGAGAGACACCACCTCACCCACCTCTACCGGCTGCAAAAAATCTACCGCGTCGACGCTGACCGTCACACAGTAGTTTCCGGCATGCTTGCTCGCACACACGTAGGCCAACTTGTCCATCATCGACATCAACGTGCCGCCGTGTACCTTGCCGCCAAAATTAGTATAAGCCGGAATCATCAGCTCGATTATGGTGCTTCTTGAATAGGAAACAGGATGACCTTGCATAAATGACACGTCCCCGGGGCGCTGATACCCCCACTCGGTTCAAATGACTAAGGAGCACGGTGGCTCGGGATATTTACGCGCTTCATCTGGGTCTGGACGCCCCCATCTATACCCTATTTTTTTGGGTGGGACAGCGAAATCGCCCCACAGAATAGCCACGTTTCATCTGATGTTTGGTCTTTCTTCCCGAAACACGGCTCCGCCAGAGCCGAAAGGACCCGACTTTCAACTCGCTGCGCATCAGACGAATGACATCAGCTTCAGCGAGGCCATAATCACGCAATATCGCCTCAAAAGGGGTGCGATCTTCCCACGCCATTTCGACAATGCGGCTTCTGTCAGTTGCGCTTATCATCCGTCGTTCCTGCCTCACTCTTCAGCTGGTAAATGCCCTGAAGTCAAGGGTAACCCTAGCACCCCCTAAAATCCGTGATGCACACCAGGCGTTGCCCGGTGAATCACGACAATACAACGACAACATACAAAGACGACGAAACGACAAAGTGGCCTTTCAGGGGCGCAGCGGCCCATCAAGCCTGCTGTTACCGACTAGGCTGCTCGCAGAGCCTGACCCAGAGAAGTGGCACCCAGCGCCGGTGTAGCGGCACCCGCCTCCCAAGCAGAGGTTCCAGCAATCCACACTTGGTCGACAATACCCTCGGATCTGTTGACCATTTGCGCATGATCAAACACCTCTCGGTGTATCAGCTGACGCGTCTGGTCGGGCTCCCAGGCATCGAGGGCATCGGGATTAATCAACACCAAATCCGCCTGTGCGCCTATATCGATCGTGCCTACATTCAACCCAAACACCTCGGCGGGCTTGCGGGTGAGCCGATGGACCATCTCAGCGACGGTCGCTTCACTCTGTTGCTTAGCCAGTTTCAGCGACATCAAGTTGGCATCAAAGAATGCCATGTTGGTGATGTGCGCACCCGAGTCGTTAAACCCCGGCAGAGTATTTTCTTCCAAGAGTAGCTCTAGTGTAGCCCGGTTACCTTGATTACCGACGTCGGCATAAAACCGGAAGTGTCGATCATAGCGACGGAGCAAATGTAGGATGAATCCAGCTTCATCCGTGCCGACCTCAGGAAACGAATCAAAAGCCTCCCGTTCTGCTTCGGAGCGCACCGAAGCCGAGTCACCGGCCTTGTAGCGGTTGAGTCGGGTCATGACTGTCTGAAAACTTTCTCCGTCCCAGTCAGCCACCGGAGCGCCATCAAAGATCAGCAAGGCAGGATCCCGGATCACCAAATTATCCGGTATACCCATGCGGGTTTTCCAACTGGCAAAATCGCCCCCGGTCCTACCATGCATCCATTCTCGCCTGAATTCCGCCTCCCAAGCCGGATCATTGAGTAAGGCCATGCGTCCTTCGACATCATCATACTCCTTAGCAATCAGCTGCGACGTCGAGCTCATTTCCTCAAATAGGGGGCTGACAATGCCATCCGACCACACGCGAAAGTTTGTTCCCAAGGCCTGAAAATGCATGTCGCCTTTGAAAAGCCGAGAGTTCATGAGCTTGGCAAACTTGAGCAGGGTACGACTAAGTTTAGGTGCAGCCGTCATTTCCATCGCAGATAGCGCCGAAGTTTTCAGCGTCTTTCCAAACAGTCGGCCGCTGGTCAAAGTGAAATACAAGAACGCCTTCAGTCGATTTTCTATAATCGGCGTGGTTTGCCAGACGCGATTGTGACGTCGCACCACGGAAAGCAGGCGTTTCAATTCCCCAAAGCTCGCAAATTGGGTCGGTATACGTTTTTCAGTATTAGGGTCATTGGATAAGTAGTGGAAAGGAAGTCCATCAGTACTCATACCGATGTAGCCCTGGTCCATAGCGTCCTCAAGTAATGACTCCATTTTTTCGAGCTCCGCATTGGTGGGCGCTCGGCTTATGCTGTTGTCCAAGCCCATAGCCTCGATCCGGAGCATGGAGTGGGGTACGAAGGCTGCGACGTTAGGCCCGAGGGGAATGGCGCCGAAGTGGTCGAGGTAGTCGCCGGTATTGTCCCAGGTTAGCGCGTCAGCGCATTTTCGCAGCACCGACTTTGGAATGTTTTCAACCCGAGTGAAGCAATCCACGATAGGCTCTTGCCCGTTTGCTTCTTGCCGTCCAAAGCATGTTCCAAGACTGCAGTTACCCACCAACACCGTCGTCGTGCCATGGCGTACCACCTCTGGCAACCCCGGCTCTAGATCAACCTCCAGATCGAGGTGAGTGTGGATATCGAGCATGCCCGGTAACAGCCAGCGGCCCTCGGCGTTAATCACCTCAGCGGCTATCTCCGGCGGCAGGCTTTCTCCCCTAGCAACAACCCGCCCACCCTTCACGGCTACATCCTGAAACACCGGCGCACCACCCGTGCCATCAAACACCTTGGCGCCACTGATAAGGAAATCCCACTGATGTGTCACGTCTGACTGCCCCCAAATGTACTTTTACGCGGGGCGAAAGTGTGCCGACTTTAGCCCCGATTGTCATCTATCGCAGGATCTTTTTGCAGCTTTCTCCGCTTGTGGCCAGGCTCCTCTCTCTCAGCCAAACGTGCTGTCAGCATGGCCCTTTCCCCTTCTTGACGGTTGTAGTAGTTTCGCACTCCCCCCGCGAAATATCGGATTTAGGCCATGGTCTCAGCTGTCGCTCCAACCACCCGTTCCCGTCAGACTCACCTGCATGCTCTCTCTCAACGCCGGGTGCTCAACAGTCTACGCCGTATGCTGATCACCTTGCTCACCCTGTCAACGATAATGGCTGGGCAAACCCGTGCTGATGAGCAGGAGACATCTTGGAACGTCATGGCACCGCCAGGACCCTGGCGGGACATTTCAATTGATACCACGACAACCACGTGGTCATTTCTGGACGTTAGCCCCGATGGCCGTGAGATTGTTTTTGATATGTTGGGAGATATCTACACCGTCCCGATTGAAGGAGGTGACGCCACGCCGCTAACACAGGGTATCGAGTGGAATTTCCAGCCGACCTACAGCCCGGATGGAGGCTCAATCGCCTTCATCTCGGATCGCGACGGCAACGATAACCTTTGGATTCTGGACCGCGAGACGGGTTCAGTCAGCCAAGTGTCTAGCGAAAGAAGGTACAACATACACAATCCGGCCTGGTCGCCAGATGGCCAGTGGATCGCTGGACGTAAAGGTATCGTCTCTCGGCGAAGCATTCCCGCCGGCGAAATCTGGCTCTATAACGCCATGGGTGGAGGCGGCGTGCCCCTTGTCAAGCATCCAGATGGCGAGAAAGCTCAAAAGTCTATCGCTGAGCCCGCCTTTACCCCTGATGGAAAACATATCTACTTCAGTCAGGATGTCACGTCGGGCTGGGTTTGGCAGTACAACAAAGACTCCACCGGCGAACTCTTCGGGATTAAGCGATTGGATCTAGCCACGGGTGATACGGTCACGGTCACCGGTGGTGCGGGTGGCGCCGTGCGGCCGGTTCCCTCTCCAAATGGTGACTCTCTGGCCTTCGTCAAGCGGCTTTCGAATTCTAATAGCGCCATTTTTGTCAAAGACCTCAAATCGGGTGCCGAGCGCGCCGTGTACAGCACTCTCGAGCGGGACAATCAGGAAACTGCGGGCAGTCATGGCAACACAACCGCCTTCGATTGGCTACCCAACGGCAAGGAGTTGATATTCTGGAGTGCCGGCCAGTTTCATCGTGTCGATGTGGCCACGGGAGACACGTCGACCATTCCCATCCGCGTAAAAGCTAACCTACAACTTCGTGATACCGTTCGGTTCCCCGTAGAGGTCTCACCCGCTTCCTTCAACACCAAGATGCTGCGCTGGGCCCAACAGGCACCGGATGCCAAATCCGCCGTATTTCAGGCCCTAGGCCATCTCTATCGAAAAGACCTCACCGGCGATTCGAGCGCTCCACCGACGCGTCTGACGCGACAGACCAGCGACCTGGAATATTGGCCATCACTAACCGCCGACGGTCGATCGGTGGTGTACAGCACATGGAATGACAAAACCCTGGGGGCGATCAAAAAAGTGAGTAGCCGGGGAGGCAAGCCCGAGACACTCACCGCCGAGCCCGGACACTACGTCGAACCGCGCTTTTCACCCGATGGCAAGCAGATCGTCTATCGAAAGATCACAGGCGGTTATCTGCTGAGCCCATTATGGTCGACCGAGCCCGGCATCTACCGCCTGGCCCTCGATGGCTCCGAGCCCGTCAAGCTCACCCGCTACGGCGCCGACGCCCACTTCAATGCCGAGGGTGATCGCGTGTTTTTCTCTACCCGTGGCGAGGGTGGCTTGGAGTTGCGAAGCGTTAATTTGCAGGGGCAGGATGAAATAACCCATGCAACCGGACGACAGGTAACCAGCTACTCGATCTCTCCTAATGGCAAATGGCTCGCTTTTACCGAGCACTTCACGGCCTATGTCATGCCATTTACCGATACCGGCAGCCCACTCAATATAGCCCGAGATAACTCGGCGATTCCAACCAAGGCCGCCTCTCTAAAGGCCGGGGAATTTCTGCATTGGAGTCAGGACAGTAGCGCCCTGCTCTGGTCCAACGGTCCGGTCCTAATGCGTCGCGACATGAGTGATATATTTTTGTCGGATGCTTTGACAGATGAAGATGAGTCCGAAGACAAGCCTCAAGCAGAGATAGCTGCGTTTAATCTGAGCTTCGAAGTGGAAACCGAGATACCGGCCAGTTCTGTTGCCCTGGTTGGAGCAACCGTTGTCACGATGCGGGATGCTGGAGCCGTTCAAGAGGTGATCGAAAACGGCACCGTCGTTGTCGTTGGCAACCGAATATCGGCTGTGGGTAAAGCCACCGACATCGCCATACCAAAACAAGCAAGGGTTTTAGATGTGACGGGAAAGACGATTGTGCCCGGCTTCATCGATGCGCACGCCCACGGTGGTATGGCCAGCGAGGAGATAATTCCTCAGCAAAACTGGATGCAATACTCCAACCTAGCCTTTGGGGTGACAACCATTCACGACCCAAGCAATGACACCAGTGAGATTTTTGCGCATGCCGAAATGCAACGCACCGGTCAGATCCTGGGGCCGCGCACCTACTCGACGGGCACCATTCTCTACGGCGCCAACTCGCCCAGTGCTACCTCGGAAGTCCACAACCTTGATGAGGCTGAATTTCATATCCAGCGACTAAAAGCCGCCGGGGCTATATCGGTCAAAAGTTACAACCAGCTGGCCCGAAGCGCCCGGCAGCAAATTATCGAGGCCGCTGATCGCCACCAGATCATGGTCATGCCCGAAGGCGGCATGAAGTTTCAGCACAATTTGAACCAGCTGGTAGACGGCCATACCAGCATTGAGCACTCAATCCCCATCGCCCATATCTATGACGATGTGAAGCAGCTCTGGCGGGCGACCGAGACGGGCTATGTGCCGACCTTCGGTGTCGCCTATGGCGGCATTTCCGGCGAAAACTATTTTTACGATCGGACAGAGGTTTGGCGTAACGAGCGCCTCATGCGGTACACCCCTAAACAATTTGTCGAACCGCGAAGCATGCGGCGAACAACCGCCCCGGATCACCATTACAATCATGTCAATGTAGCCAGCACCGCTAAGGAACTGCGAGACCTCGGCGTACCGGTCATGATCGGCGCCCACGGCCAGCGCGAAGGGCTGGCTGCCCACTGGGAGATGTGGATTATGGTGCAGGGTGGATTTAGTCCCTGGGAGGCGCTTCGGGGCGCAACAAGTGACGCCGCCAAGCATCTAGGTATGGACAAGGATCTTGGATCCATCGAAGCCGGTAAGCTGGCTGACTTAGTCATCATAGAGGGCGATGTGCTGACTGATATTAGGCAGTCAGAATACATCTCACACACCATGCTCAATGGGCGACTCTATGAAGCGGCTTCCATGAATGAGGTGGTAACGGGCGATCGGCGTCGCGAGCCCTTTTACTTTGAGGGCATCAGCGGTCACCTCTTGCCCAAAGAGACCACAGAGGCGATAGAAACCAAAATGGAGCGCCATCACTGGCGGCATTAAACGGAGCAAGTAACTCCAGCGGAGGCAAACCCATGACACCCCCAATTATTCCCTGCACGCACACGGGCAGTCTGCCACGGCCCGATGAGTTGGTTCGGCTGATGTTCGCGGTTGCCGATGATATTCCCGTGGATCAGTCGGCGCTAGACGAGGCAATCACCAAAGCCATCGGCGAGGTCGTTCAAAAGCAAATCGATGCGGGGGTCACGGTGATCAATGATGGCGAAATGTCAAAGCCATCCTACGCGACTTACGTGCAAGATCGCTTGTCGGGCTTTCGGGGTGAGTCGGTACAAAATTATTTCTTTGATGACTTGCAGGACTTTCCGCGCAGCGCCGAGATGGTGGCGGGGAACCCGGGACGACGAAAGCGAAAAGCCCCAAGCTGTACTGAAGCGATTACGGTGGTTAACGGGCAGGCCGCCATCGATGACATGACTGCGCTGGTCGCTGCCGCCAAGGCCAGAGGCCATGAGCAAATTTTTTCGAGTGCCGCTTCGCCCGGCGTGATTTCACTATTTTTTGGCAATGATTTTTACGACAGCCATGAAGAGTATGTTTTTGCGATTGCCGAAGCCATGCGTCACGAGTACGAAGCGATCGCCAATGCCGGCGCGATTGTTCAGCTGGATTGCCCAGATTTAGCCATGGGACGCCACTCAGCCTACGCCACCCAAGATCTAGCCGAGTTTCAACAGACTATTGGCACCAACATTGCAGCGCTAAATCACGCGGTCAGAAATATTCCGGAGGAGCAACTCCGCATGCATCTTTGCTGGGGTAACTACCCGGGCCCGCACCATCACGATGTTCCCATCAAGGACATCATTGACATTGTCTGGACGGCGAAGCCGCAGACCGTACTGGTCGAGGGGGCCAATTCCAGGCACGCCCATGAATGGGCCGTGCTGAAAGAATTGGGAGTACCGCCACATAAAAAACTGTGCCCGGGGCTGATTGAACCCCAGTCAAACTACATAGAACATCCGGATCTGGTGGCACAGCGCCTAATGCAGTGGGCGCAAGTCATCGATCCTGAGCGATTAATGGCTGGGGTGGACTGTGGATTCTCGGTGCACGTGGGCAGTACAAGCATCGATCCCGATGTCGCTTTTGCCAAGTTGGCTTCCCTGGCCCAAGGTTGCGAAATAGCCTCGAAAAAATTGTTTGCCTAGATAGACATGAAGGGCAGGCGCCGGCGCCTGCCAAGCACCCGTCACCGATCAGTATTTTGCATCGTGATAGACGTTTTGCACGTCCTCGCAGGCGTTCAATAGATCGAGGAGTTTTTCAAACTGGGCCAACTCGTCACCTGCAATCGGGGTCTCTCCCTTCGGAACCCACTGTATTTCGTCAACGTCAAAATCAATCTCTGGATAGGCGTCTGTGAGCGCATTGCGCGTCTTCGCATACTCGGTATTGGGGGCTATCACCGTGAGCATGCCATCTTCGTTTTCTATTTCTGTCACGTCGACATCAGCCATTAGCAAGGTCTCCAGAGCTTCCTCCTCGTCGCCCTGAAAAACGAATACCGCTGCGTGATCGAACATATGCGCCACCGTTCCCGGAGTCCCAATCTTGCCCTTACCTTTGGTAAAAGCGGGACGCACATCGCCGATAGTGCGGTTGGCATTATCCGTAAGACACTCCACCAGCACCATAACGCCACCGGGCCCAAAACCCTCATAACGCAGGGTTTGATAGTCCTCTCCAATGCCCGAACCCGCTTTATCAATCGCCTTTTCAATGACGTGCGAGGGCACCTGATCTTTTTTTGCTCGCTCTATCAGGGACCGGAGCGACAGGTTAGCCGCTGGATCCGTACCACCCGACTTAGCACTCACGTATATTTCTCGGCTGTACCGTGAATAGACGGAGGTTTTCATTGCCGCAGTTTTCGCCATAGATAGCTTGCGGTTTTGATAGGCTCGACCCATTGATCTTTTCCTTCAGGAATAACGACGTTACGGATTCACCGGGTCAATGGTAGCCGGAATCATCAGCGGGGTTAAGGCACTCAACCGACCTACGGCGATATTTTAACGCAGCCCGTTTAATCACCCGACGGAGACGGCTGCCGAGATATCAGCCAAACCGCAAGGCCAACAGCGATGCCGCCGACCAGCTGGGATGCTGAAAAACGGGCATCGAGAATCGGAACGGAGAGTAAGGCCGTAAAGAATGGCACCAAAAATAAATAACCGCTGGTCACCGTCGCGCCCCCAATATTTAGGGCAGCAAACCAGAGGCCAAAGGAAACGATTGAACCGGGCACCACCAGCCAACCAAACCAAAGCCAGTCCGACAAAGATGATAAGTGCAGTGCCGGCAGTGCTAATAGCCAAGAGAGAAGCGCCAGGACCAGCCCGCCGATAAGCATTTGCCAGGCGTTTAAGCTCCAGCCAGAGAGAGGTAGTGCAGACCGCTTGGTATAAATAGTCGCACAGGCCCAGCTGACAGCACCCGCCAGCGGCAAGAGATACCACTTAAAAAATGATAGCCCCACGATAGAAATCCCGTCTTGCACCACCAATCCGACCCCCACTACGCCCAGGAAGATGCCAACTAAGGTTGGTGTGCCCGGCGGTTTTTTATCCAAGACGCTGTCAAATAAAACAACCCATAACGGCATCGTTAGTGTGAACAGCGCGACGGTCGCAGCACTGAGATGCCTCATCGCCAAAAAACCGGTACCGAAAAGAACCGCGGTCTGCAGTGCGCCTATCAGCGAAACGCCAAACAATTCTCGAGCCGACTTTGGCGCTTGCAGGGATCGTCTCAAGGCCAAAAAGATAACGGCGAGAATACCTGCAACTATAAACCGTGTTGCGGCTAGACCGGTAGGAGGGGCCCCCGCCATCAGTAAACTCTTCGCGGCGACAAACGAAGACGCCATGAGTATCACAGAGCTCATCAGATACACATAGTACGTCATGGTTAAACTCGAACTCTCAAGCGAAGTGCGCGCCTCACGCTTCCCCATCGCCCGTGGGAAATCGCCCGGTAATAATGTGGTAGCTAGTGGGCATCAGGAACGTCAGGAGATAGGCAAACCAAGCGTCTAAGCCGATCAAAATTCTCGGGTTGCCTTTGGCAGCGCCCTTCAAAATAACCTGTGCTGCAGTTCCTGGAGAAGTCTTAGCCAATCGTCGGAACTGCGCGTCTCGTCCCTCTTCGGTTGACGGCACCGACGACCCATTGGTGCGGGCTCGCCGGGCAATATTGGTCGAGATACCGCCGGGATGCACGCAGCTGACCTTGATATGGCTCCCCCGATACTCCGCCTGCAATGACTCGGTAAAGCCTCTCACAGCAAACTTAGACGCATTGTAGGCAGATTGAGTGCTGATCCCTACCATGCCGAAAATCGAAGAGATATTCACGAGATGTCCAACGGGCGCCTTTTTCAGGAGGGGCATGAATGCCCGTGACGACCAAACCACGCCCCAAAAGTTGATATTCATCAGCCACTGATAATTTGCATCGGTCGAATCCTCAAAGGGTGCACTGTAGGCCACACCCGCGTTGTTAAACAGCGCATCGATACAAGATCGTTGCTGACTTATCGAGTCAGCCCACTCATCAATCTGTGCTTGCACGCCACAGTCAACCCTAGCCGATTGGATTACCCCGTTTGAGGTCTTCAACAGCGAAACAGTTTCAGCCAGGCGCTGTTCACTAATATCGCACAAAAACAAATCGCAGCCTTGAGCATTCAACTGGATAGCCAGCTCCCGACCAATACCGTCACCGGCCCCCGTAATCGCAGCGCATTTATTAGAAAAATAGGTCACGGCGCCCCCCCTAGATGGCGAGTGAATGAGCTTCAAGCAATCCTTAGACGGCCCGCTAACGCTCGGCTTTTCCCAAATTGGTCAGAATCATCTGTAAGGGAATAGACGCCATCATAGACGTCAACCTAGGTTTCTGCCACGATTCCCAGCATGGCTATCTCGTGCATGTCACTCAGGAGACATGGGCGCAGAAATGAAGTCACTCCATAATGACAATAAAGGACCCATACCATGACACAAGAAATTCTGGCAGCTTTAGCACTATTAGTGGTTCACGTCTGGCTCTTGCCCATGATGCTCAATCTCAGCAATGCCTCCTGGCTGCTGGGTAGTCGCGATGAACCTGTCGAGCTCTCTGTCCTCACCCAGCGGGCCAAGCGCGCCGCGGCCAACTATATGGAGACAGCGCCGGTGTTTTTGACCTTGGCCCTTATGGCGATGATCCAGCAAATTGATCTAAGCGAGCTCGCGATGTATTGGATTGGACTGCGCTTGGTCTATCTGCCGTTGTACGTCGCGGGTGTTGCGTATATTCGGTCGGTGGTTTGGATCGCCGCTCTGGTTGTGCTGGTCATGATGGCGATGGCTCTCATGTAAAGCTGACATCGAGGGTCGATCGCTGTATCGACTCTCCGCTCTCCCCATGCGCCCGCCTGAGACATATTGCGGCGGGCTTTTCGCGACAAATTTCAACGTAAAAGCGCCAGCGTCCTGAGCTTGAGGGACTTACCACGGCCTAGTGCGCGAAGCTAGGCGACCGAGCTGTTGGCAACGTTCGCGCCCGCAGCATAACAACGAGCTGGAGCATAACGATGAAAAAAATTATTGGCAGCTGCGCAGCAGCTTTACTTTTTTTTGCACCACTTTCATTCGCTGATGATCACATCAAGAGCATGGAAATGTTTGCCTGTAACTACGCCGAGGGTAAGGGCAGGCAAGACGTTCTGGCGGTTGCTGCCGAGTGGGATAAGTGGGCCGACAGCAATTTTTCAGAGCCCTATCGCGCTTACATGATGACGCCGATGGCGTTTACCAAAAGTGACTTTCCCATGGACTGGATTTGGCTCGGGGTCAGCGATTCGCCCTCGCAAATGGGAACGGTCAATGACGAATGGCTGGCAAAAGGCGGCAAGCTGCAAGCCAAATTCGATAAGGCGTCACCTTGTATGAGTCACAGCTACATGGGCAGCATGGAATTGCGGCCCTACCCGCAGCTCGGTGAAGCTGGGTACGTGCAGGTGCGCTCTTGCACCATGAAGCCTGGCGTGAGCTGGGGACAGGTTCGTCGTACCAACATGGAGATTGCCAAATGGATGGAGGAAAAGGGGGTCCCCGGCGGTAACTACCTGTGGTGGCCCGGTACCGGTTCGGCAATCAAGAGTGATATCGACTTCTATAACGTCTGGATTACCCAATCTTTGGCTGAGCGTGGCAAGGGGCTCGAAATCTTCGGTGCCAATGACTGGGGCGATGAGTCTTATCACATAGCCGGTGATGACAGCATTGCGCAATGCGATGGCTGGCGCATCTGGCATGCGCAGCCTGTAGGTGGCAAAGCATCCGACTGAGCGGACATCTCTTTAGCGGCAGGCATTAGTTGGGAGATTTGTTGTTTCCTAAACAACCCACCAAAAAAAATCCGCCCCTGGGCGGATTTTTTTATTTCAAGCCCGCTTAACAGCCCGGCTTTACTCAAACATTTTCATAAACGTATCCATATCAAACTCACTGCCATAAAGCATTGAGCTATTAAGCGCCACGTCAGCGGCGATTGCGACAGCGGTTTTTATCTCTTCCTCCGTCGCACCTGACGCGCGTGCAAAGGTTGCGTGGGCCGGTATGCAGTAAACACATTTCATGGCCACCGAAGCAGAAAGTGCCGCCAACTGAGCGTATTTCAGCGGGATGGCGCCATTGAACACGTTCTTTTCCACCGCTGCGTAATAGTCACTCGCGGCCTGCTGTTGGGATTCAGGGTGCAGCAAAATAAAAGGGTTGGCAGTCTTGACCTCTCTCATCTCGTCATCTGCGAGTAGAGCAGGCGAGCAAAACAAGGCGAACAGGGTTAACGCGGATATTAGTTTTGGCATAAATCGTTTTCCTTTTTTTGATGTGGCAAAGCTTTTGACCTGGCAAAGCATCGAGTGTCGGCACTGGCTGTCCCGCTGAGCATCGCACTGGGTGCGCAAAGGCAGTCGTCGGGCGACAACCACCAAGCTAACCCATCGCCGGACCAGCGCAAGCCCCGGCCACGCTTTTGGCGCCTTGGCAACCCTATCTGGCGCCTGATAAGACGCAGGCTGCCCGAAAGACACTAGCGAGTGGGCCAGAGACCCTACACCCCTTCCATTCTATGGGTGCCATTCCGCGGGTGATATGAGCGATACAATAAATTTTGGTTATGTTTTTAATTTTAATAGGTCATATATGGAATATTTATACGGAAAAATCCAATCTGCGGGTGGCAATCGGCGTATACAGACCCATATAAGTAATTACTTTTAAGACTTTATAATGGCTTATATCATGAATCATTCGACTAAAGAGTTACTCACGGTGGCGATTGGCGCCCTGGCAATCACGCTACCCCTGCTTATCGCCATCGTTTAGCCCATAGAGAGCCCTCGAAAGCGCCGATCGGGGACATTACCCGCTAAAGTCCCCGATGGTCGGCACTAATTAATGGGCTTACTGGGCTTACTGGGCTTATAAACAGTAATGGACTGAAAGAATTCACGCAGTGGGCTGGCACACGTCACCACTCATGAAAACGACGTTGCCCGATTTAAATCTGGAGCCGGAGTCGGGATTGCCCTAATCTCCCTCTTCAAACAGAGCTGGGGGTTAGGCAGTGCAATCGGATATCACTCTCCTCGATGGCGGGATGGGCCAAGAGTTAATCATGCGTAGCAGTGCCGAGCGGCCGCACCCGCTCTGGTCGATGCAGGTAATGATCGACGAGCCTCATCTTGTCGCCGAGGTGCATCGGGATTTCTGTCTGGCGGGAGCCAAAGTTCTGTGCCTCAACACCTACAGCTGCACCCGCCATCGACTGACCAAGTACGCTGACTCAGCTCGCCTTGAAGAATTCTTGAAGCTGGCCTACGAACTCGCCTGTCAAGGAATTGCGGCGGCACAGGTAGACCGCCGTGATATCGATGTGGTTGCATCCCTGCCCCCGTTGACCGCTTCCTATGTCGTCAAAAGCCCCCTCACCCAAGAGCAAATGATGGCCGAGTATCGAGAGCTTATCGAACTACAAGAAAACCACGTCGATGGATTCATCGCCGAAACCCTTGCCTCCCTCGATGAAGTTGATGCCGTGCTTGACGCCGCCGATCAAACTGGGGCGAAGCTCTTACTGGGCGTAACCGTACTCGATAGCGATGGCTCGAGACTTCGGTCCGGAGAATCCCTCAAAACTGTAGTCGACAGAGTCGATCAAAGTAATATCGAAGCCATGCTGGTAAATTGCTCTATCCCGGAAGCCATAGAGCAGGCTTTACCTATCTTGGCGGCGGGCAGCCACCCTTTTGGGGCCTATTGCAACGGCTTTACGTCGATTGAAGCGCTAAAACCCGGGATGACCGTCGACGTATTGGAAGCGCGGAAAGACCTTGGCCCGATAGAGCATGCAGGGTGGGTGTCACGCTGGCTCGATGCCGGAGCGTCGGTTGTCGGAGGATGCTGTGAGGTGGGGCCCGAGCACATCGCGACACTTCATGCCTTGATTGAGGAAAGAGGGCAACGGGCCATGGGGATTGGCCAACACCAAATCCAACCGACAACGACGACCCACTGAATGCAGCCCAGCGCCGGTGCCGAGAGATTACCTGTCCACGTCAAATTTTTCCATGGCATTGGGTCCATCGCCTATGGCATAAAAGACAACGGCTTTGCCTACTTCCTGCTTATGTTCTACAGCACCGTGGTCGGTCTGGATGCGGAGTTGGTAGGCACAGCGCTACTCATCGCCATGATACTGGATGCCATCAGCGACCCCATTATTGGCTATTTATCCGACCGAACCCGCTCCCGATGGGGGCGACGACATCCTTTCATGTACGCATCAGCGCTTCCGGTTGCCGCTTGCTATGCGTTGCTATGGAACCCGCCGCAATGGAGCAATGAGGGTCTCTTTTTGTACCTCTTGGTTATGGCCGTACTCATCAGAACGCTCATTACGCTGTTTGAAACACCCAGCTCCTCCCTGCTGCCGGAGCTCACCTCGGACTACGACGAGAGAACATCTCTGCAGTCCTATCGCCACTTTTTCGGATGGACCGGCGGGTCGCTGCTGGCAGTTATCGCCTTTGGTTTTTTGTTGGTGCCCAGCGACGCTCAACCCGTTGGCACACTGAATCGGGATGGTTACAGCACCTATGGATGGCTTTCCGCGTGGATCATGTTTTTCGCGATCATGATCTCTGCCCTGGGTACACAGCGTCACATACGCTACTTTGGCGACGAGCTTCCGCAACGGAAAGCGTCACTGATGGCAGCCTTCACGGACATTAAAGAGACGTTATTTAATCCAAACTTCTTTGCGTTGTTTCTGTCAACGATCGCCGGATCGGTCGCCTCTGGGCTAACGGCCGCCCTGACCTTCCTCATGCTGACCTATTTTTGGGGCTTCAGCTCGGTACAGATCTTTTATTGGACTGGCCTGGTGGTGATTGCAGCACTCTTGGGTTTTGTCATCGCGCCCCGGGCGGCAAAACGCCTGGGCAAAAAGAAAGCCGTTATGGTCCTCGGGATCCTGGCGTTTTCGATCCAGCCTCTGCCGGTGTTGCTGCGACTGCTTAACTTGCTCCCTGAAAACGGATCGCCCTTGCTCTTTCCACTAGTCGCAACCATAAACACGATTGATCTGGGCTTGATCATTGCCATGCAGATTGTCTCAGCCTCAATGATTGCCGATCTAGTCGAACAGTCGGAGCTTTCCACGGGCCGGCGAAGCGAGGGGGTGTTTTTCTCGACACTGACCTTTATAAGAAAAACCAACCAGGGCATTGGCGTCTTTATCGCGGGGGTCGTCCTGGCGGCGGTGCAGTTTCCTGAAGGTGCGAGCCCTGCGGAGGTTAACGCCGCCACCACCTGGAATCTTGGCGCGGTTCTAGTGCCACTCCAATGGTCGCTTTGGGCATTAATGCTTTGGGCGCTAGCGTATTATCGGTTGAATAAAAGTGAGCACGAGGCCAATCTGGCCAAGCTCGGGCGACAGTAATACCGGAGCGCGTTTTTTTAGCGGAGCCCCGCATTAATCGAATCCAGAAATCGTGACCCAGGACAAAGCTCGTTTTCATCCATCGAATTCAGCGCTCGTCGTGCCGTACCCAGCTGATCGTGAAGCTCCTCGCTGTCGCGCTGGATATACAGCAATCCCGTGAGAATCTTGCCTTCCCGGGTGTAATGGCTCGTGGCCTCTAGCGCCGCATGACGATCTTCAATATCGTAGTCGTTATCCTGTTTGTATAGCCGGACGACCGAGCCGTCGTGCATACAAACCTCAAAGGTCGTACCGGAGTCATACGTCGCTGTAATCTCTTCCTTCATCGGCACGAAATCCACCGGCATCGCATCATTGACCTTGCGCACATGCTCATAACTCTTGGTGGATTCGCCATGATTGTTGAACGTGACGCAGGGCGAGATGACATCAAGCAAAGCAAAGCCGCGGTGACTAATGGCAGCCTTGATCAACGGCACAAGCTGCTGCTTGTCGCCTGAAAAACTTCGACCGACAAAGGTAGCGCCTATTTCGATCGCCAACCTCGCAAGGTCAATGGGGGAATACAAGTTGATATCACCCTTCTTGTTTTTTGCGCCCGTATCCATAGTGGCAGAATCCTGCCCCTTCGTAAGACCGTAACAGCCGTTGTTCTCCACAATATAGGTCATGTTTAGATTTCGTCTGACGACATGCGCGAACTGTCCAAGGCCAATGGATGCGGTATCACCGTCACCCGAAATGCCAATATACGTGAGCTCCCGATTGGCCAGATTTGCACCCGTTGCGACCGACGGCATGCGGCCATGAACACTGTTAAAACTGTGTGATCCCGATAAAAAATACGCGGGGGTTTTTGAGGAGCAGCCGATGCCAGAAAGCTTTGCGACTTTGTGCGGTTCGATATTGAGCTCAAAACAGGCATCAATAATAGCCGCACTGATGGAGTCATGGCCACAACCCGCACATAACGTGGATAACCCACCTTCGTACTCAGCACGGCTTCGGCCTAATTCATTAACTGGCGCATCGGGATGCCTGAATGCTGGCTTAACATAGGTCACGCCGTAGCCTCCTCTTTCGGTGCTCGTCGCACCAAGGGTGTGACGTTGCCGTGGGTAATATAGTTTCTAATCATCCCTGCAATTTTCCTCGCAGTGACAGGCAGGCCGTCGTATTCGAGAATGGGAATGAGCTTTTCGTTAGCGGGGACGCTCGTCTCGTTGAGCAACAACCGGCGCATTTGCCCATCCCTATTTTGTTCAATAACAAAAATGCGGTCATGTTCTCTCAAAAACTGCTCGACATCGGCGTTAAAGGGAAACGCCCGAATACGCATCGTATCCAGCTCGATCCCCTCTTTTTCAAGAATCTCAATCGCCTCATACGCTGGCGAAGCCGTGGTCCCAAAAAAAACGGCGCCATAGCGTGTTTCTAGGTCGGATTGCTTTATTTTCGGCTCAGGGACAACCGCCTTTGCCGATTCAAATTTTCTGAGCAATCGATCCATATTGCGCACATATTCAGCGCCATCCTCTGTATAGGCGGCGTACTCATCCCGTGACGATCCCCGAGTGAAGTAAGCGCCTTTGTCCGGATGCACGCCGGGATAAGTCCGGTAAGGTATGCCGTCACCATCGACATCCTTATAACGACCAAAGCGCTCTTCCATCGCATCCAGATCATTTGCGCTAAGCACCTTTCCCCGGTCGTAGCGATAATTATCATCAAACTCGAGAGGCGGCGACATCCACTCGTTCATACCGAGATCGAGATCGCTCATGATGAGGATGGGTGTCTGCAAGCGCTCGGCCAGATCAAACGCCTCCACCGTCATACTAAAACACTCGGCAGGTGTGGCTGGAAATAACAGCACGTGCTTAGTATCGCCGTGAGAGGCATAGGCAGCCATGAGTACATCCGACTGCTGGGTCCTTGTTGGCATACCGGTCGACGGGCCCGCTCGCTGCACATCAATAAGAACCGTCGGAATTTCAGCAAAGTAAGCAAGGCCCAAGAATTCGCTCATCAGCGACATGCCTGGGCCGCTGGTAGCGGTGAAGGCTCTAGCGCCATTCCAGTTCGCACCAATGACCATACCCAGCGCCGACAGCTCGTCTTCCGCCTGAATAATGGCGTAGTTTTTCTTCCCAGTGCCCGGATCAATACGCAAACGGCGGCAGTACTTATCAAATGCATCAACCACCGATGTAGAGGGCGTAATGGGATACCAAGCCGCCACGGTGGCGCCGGCATACACCGCGCCCAATGCGGCCGCCGTGTTGCCGTCCATTAAAATATTGTCAAAATCTTCGATATGTTTGGCCACTTTGTGACCGCGCTCAAGGTGAATCCCGATGGGGCAGTCGAAATTCTTGCTGGCGTACTGATGCCCCAACTCCAGAGCATAAATATTGGGGGTAATCAGCTTCTCCTTGCCCTTGAACTGATCGGCGACCAGATCTTTGAGAACGGCAAAATCAATATTGAGGAGCGCTGATAGAGCGCCAACATAAATCACGTTTTTAAACAGCAGGCGCTGACGGGCATCGGTATATTCCCGCAAACAAATTTCAGTCAGGGGTATTCCAATGTAATGGATATCCTGTCGAACCAAGCGCAGATCGAGCGGTTTAGTCGAGTCGTAGATAAAATACCCACCAGGATCTACTTCAGCGACGTCACGCTTCATGCTTTGGGGGTTGACGCACACCATGATATCGATGCCACCGCGCCGCCCCAGATAGCCGTCCTGACTCACCCGCACTTCATACCACGTTGGCATCCCCTGAATGTTCGAGGGAAATATGTTGCGCGGACTGACTGGGATACCCATGCGGAAGATCGCCTTGGCAAACATGCCATTGGCACTGGCTGAGCCGGTGCCATTTACATTGGCAAACTTTATGACGAAGTCGTTAATGGACTGCTTTGCTTGCATGATGTCCCAGCCTTGGTAACGCTGTATAAAAATCGTTGCATATCCCATGCGCCCGTCGGACAACGTTCAGCACATAATCCGCAGTGCAGGCAAACATTTTCGTCTTTCACCATGACCCGTTTGGTCTGGTCCAGCGCATCTGATACATAGAGATCCTGTTCGGCATTGGTGGCAGGCCGTCTCAAGCTGGCACGCAACGCCGGCTCGTCAGCGTTAGTGATGAAGTTGATACAGTCAGTGGGGCAAATATCCACGCATCCGTCGCACTCGATACACTTCGAGGTGGAGAACACTGTTTGTACATCGCAATTCAAACAGCGCTCGGCTTCAAAATAAGCAACGTCTTTGCTGAAGCCCAGCTCTACCTCAAGTTTACGATCCCGCAGCGCTTTGTCTTTGCTGACATGTGGCACTGCAAAGCGATCATCTGGCGATACCTCACTGTCATAACTCCACTCATGCATGCCCATTTTTTGACTGACCAAATTGACGCCAGGTGCGGGCCTATTGGTTACGCTTTCTCCCCGTAAAAACAGGTCAATCGACACCGCAGCCTGGTGACCATGAGCAACCGCGGTAATGATGTTCTCCGGGCCGAATGCCGCATCGCCACCAAAGAAGACGTGGGGCAATGTGCTCTGGAAGGTTGTTTTATCAACCACTGGCATGTCCCATTTACCAAAATCGATACCCAAGTCACGCTCAATCCAAGGAAATGCATTGTCCTGACCAATGGCAATGATGACCTCGTCCGCCTCAAAAAATACTTCTTCGCCGGTGGGGACAAGACTGCGATTACCCGCTTCGTCGTAGACAACATCAACAACCGTAAACGTCATGCCTTTGAGCTGGCCGTTTTCATGAACAAATTCTTTGGGGACATGGTTATTGATGATCGGAATATCTTCGGCAACGGCATCCTCAATTTCCCACGGCGACGCTTTCATGCGCGCGAATTCCGATCGGACCACGACCCGAACATCCTCGCCACCTAGTCGCCGCGCGGTTCGGCAGCAATCCATGGCAGTATTGCCGCCACCCAAAACCAGCACACGCTTACCAATCTTCGATACATGATCGAAGGCTACAGACGCTAGCCAATCAATTCCAACATGAATGGAGGTGGCGCATTCCTCGCGCCCGGGAATATCTAAGTTGCTTCCCCTAGGCGCTCCTGTGCCGATAAAAATGCCGTGATAGCCCTTATCAACGACACTCTTAAGACTATCTACATAAGTCTCGAAGTGCTGGTGGATCCCCATACCGAGAATAAAATTAACCTCCTCGTTCAGCACCTCTGGGGGCAAACGGAAAGCGGGGATTTGGCTGCGCATAAAGCCGCCCGCAAGCGCTTGGTCATCGTAGAGGTCGATTTGATACCCGAGTGGCGCAAGGTCCCGCGCCACGGTCAAAGAGGCCGGGCCACCACCAATCAGCGCTATTCGCTTGCCATTCTTGGCCTTGGGCGGCACTGGTAAAAGGCCACTGACGTCGGATTTATTATCGGCGGCCACCCGTTTCAACCGACAGATCGCCACAGGCTCTTCGTCGACTCTGCCGCGGCGGCAGGCGGGTTCACAGGGACGATCACAGGTCCTACCCAGAATTCCGGGAAAGACGTTTGACTCCCAGTTCACCATATAGGCTTCGGTGTATTTTTCGGCGGCGATTAGGCGAATGTATTCTGGTACCGGCGTATGTGCCGGGCAGGCATACTGGCAGTCCACCACCTTGTGGAAGTACTCAGGGTGCGACGTGTCGGTTGGTTTCACAGTAGTTCTTCTTGTTGTATCCCCCAGAGCTAAACCTACACCCCCTTGGCCAGAAATAAAAGTGATTCCTAAGGCCAAACACCTTTCCAGGAATCATTTATAGCCCGTTTGGATATTCAGCCTAACGTGTTCATTTCGCCTCGGGAAGGTTAGTGATCCAGAGCACCTGATAAGGACCGAGCAGGGTTTCGGAGGACACATCGGAAAGTCGCTGACCAGTCACTAGATCATGCCAGTCGTCCGTCAAAATGAGATTGAGCTCCGACAGCAGTAGGGACTGTGGCTGGCAGGAAATGTTGTACACGCAAAAAATACTTTGGCGTCGATCAGGGCTTTGCCGCCAGAACCCAAACAGCTCTGGCTTCAGACGCAGGGTAAACTGTGTCGCATTGGGGTGAAACGCGGGCTGGCGCTGGCGAAGCCCAATCAACGCCGACAGCTGATCGAGCACCATTGACTGTTCCGATTGACAATCTCCGAGCCTGCTCGCCAAATGGTTAAGGTCCCACTGGTGGCGGTTAATCGATCTATTTCGTCCGGTGTGCTTAACGCGCTCATGGTCATTTCGAGTACCCAATAAGGAATGAATATAGAACGCCGGAATACCCTCAAGTCCGAGCATGACAGCGTGCGCGCATAAAAAACGCTCGAGACCGTGTTCATCGGCACCGGCATAAGTGCCACCAAGCGCATCCCTCAGGGCGATATTTATTTCGTAGGGCTTTCTGTCCCCCATCAGCGTTTCCCGATAGGACACAAGACCGCCAAAAGACTCCATGGTGTGAATAAGCCGGTCTATTTCAGCCTCCGTCAACAAACCCTCAGCGGGTCGCAATCCGATACCATCATGAGAAGCAATAAAATTGAAATAGGTCGTGCCATCCTGTGCCGGCGGCATACTCATCATCCACTGGCTCAAATATCGGCTGTTGCCCGACAGTAAGCAGTCGAGCAACAGGGGCGGCAGCGAAAAGTTATAAACCGCATGCGCCTCATTGGCATTGCCAAAGTAAGACAGATTTTCTCGATTGGGCAAATTTGTTTCTGTTATCAGCACGGCCTGGGGTTCTGCACACTCCACCAAAGTGCGGAGCAGCCGAACTATGGCATGGGTTTGCGGCTGATTGACGCAGGTCGTTCCCGAGGCTTTCCAAATAAAAGCGACGGCGTCGAGTCGAAACAGGCGAACACCCGCATCCAGCTGCTGTCTGATGATGCGGAGGAACTCCTCAAGAACAGCCGGATTACGAAAATCGAAGTCGACCTGATCAGCGCTGAAGGTACACCAAACCAATCGCTGACCATTGACGGTATCAATCGGCATAAGCAGCGGGCTGGTTCTCGGTCTCACAACCGAACTGGTATCAAAATCAGATTCCGGCACATAAAAATAATGGGCTCCGGGATCGCATCCTTGGCGAAAATTCTCAAACCAAGCAGAACGACTCGAGCAGTGGTTGAGAACGACATCTGCCATCACCCGATAGCTTTCACTCAAGGCGGTGATGTCACCCCAATCACCCAAGGATTCGTTTACGCTGGAGTAATCCATCACAGCAAAACCGTCATCCGACGTCCACGGGTGGAAAGGCAGGACATGAACCCACGTGATTATCGAGGTGAAGTACCGCGCAATCACTTCCCCTAGAACTTGAAGTGGGGCAGTACCCTCGGTGACCACTGAATCACCATAGGTAATGAGTGCGATGTCTTGAGAAGACCAAAGATTACGATGCGCAGGAGGGGGCACATGATTCGCTGGCAAGCGCATGGTCTCCAAAAACTGACCAAGCCAGCGCTGTTGCTCATGCTCGGTCAGAATATCCGCGTAAATTGTCGCCAGCTGTCCCGACAGCCGATCCGATAAACTCTCGACCATCATGCGCTAATACGGGCACCCGGCTCACAGGAGGAAAACGCCTGATGGTCTTCCTCAACCGCTTGTCGAAGATCGTCCAGAATATCGGGTATAGCGCTGACCACCCGGTTCCAAGTGGGGATAAACGGCGCGTCCATGGGTCGATCTAAAAACTGCTTACCCGCCTCCATGATATTTTCCGCAAACAATTCGACGGCTACTTCTTCCTGATGGATGTCATAACCGAGGCCATTCATCATGGCATTATCGCGATGAGCCTCAACCAGATCGAGCGCCATCCTATAGTAGGTCGCCTTTATGGTCCGGAAAGTTTCCTGATTAAACACGGTACCTTGAATCGCGAGCTTACGGAAAATGGACTTCGCGATATCCATCGACATTCTTGATAAGCCTGCCGTGGCGTCGTCCAAAGACAAGGTTTGGTGCTTGTGATCATAGTTATGTGCAATATCGACCTGACAAATTTGCCGGTTGTTATTGCTGCGATACACCTCGGAAACCACCCCGATTTCTAAGCCCCAGTCCGAGGGTATTCGCAAGTCGTTTAACAACTCTCGACGGAATGCAAACTCGCCCGCGAGAATATAACGATAACTATCGAGGTAAGCGAGATAGGGTGAATCTCCAACGACTCGTTTCATTGCTCGAATCATAGGCGTTACCAGCAGTCGACACACCCGGCCGTTTATTTTGTTGTCAGCGACTCGCGGGTAGTAGCCCTTGCAAAACTCGTAGTTGAATAGTGGGTTTGCCACCGGATAAACCAAACGGGCAAGTAAACTGCGCTCATAGGTCAAAATATCGCAGTCGTGCAGAGCTATGGCGTCGGCTTTACCCGTGGCAAGCGCATACCCCATGCAGTACCAGACATTGCGGCCTTTACCCAATTCTTTAGGTGCCAACCCGGCGTCCCGCAGCCGCTGATCAATCGCGCGTAATCGGGGTCCA
>Ga0255779_1001184_pt1 | contig 30378 bp, 21 predicted proteins | sample 011ome_21_FD_179977 | JGI IMG/M metagenome (GOLD analysis project Ga0255779, IMG submission 179977) | Coastal salt marsh microbial communities from the Groves Creek Marsh, Skidaway Island, Georgia - 011508AT metaG (version 2) | ecosystem: Environmental > Aquatic > Marine > Intertidal zone > Salt...
CGAATAACACCTTCACTTCTGTTCTCTCTTTTGTGTGACGAAAGAGAGTTGATGCTTTTTTTTACCTAATTAAATTTTTCTCTGTCTCTCTCTTTCTGTTATTACAACTGATGATGATGATGATGATGATGATGATGATGATGATGATAATAATATTCTAATTCGTGTGTAACGCTCCTCCTTCGTATCGCCAACCCGATGGTAAAGGGCAGTTATTGTCGAGGAGGTATTGTACACATTCGGTTTGGTTGTTCTTGTGCGCTAATCGTACGGCCTCAGAGCCCCAAGGCGCTTTGGCGGTTTCGTGTAAGTACTTCAAACAGTCCAAGTGGCCGGACTCGGCTGCCAACATACACGCACACACGCCATATTTATCATACTTTCGCTCAACAAGGTATTCGAGTATGTGGAGATGACCATTTAAAGCCGCCATTGAGGCAGTTCCTCGATTCCAAGGCGCTTCGACTTCTTCGCGTAAGTATTTGAGGCACTCGAGATGACCTTTTAAGGCAGCATGTGCACACGCACTCACACCGATAGGACACTCATTTGCAACGCAATACTTTACCATTTCCAGATTACCTTGTTCTGCGGCCATATTAATCGTCTTATCATCCCACTCACACTTTTTCTCCTCTCGCGCCCACTTGAGTAACTCGAGTTTATTCGTGAGAGCAACTTTCATGCAGAAAAATGGTTCGTCCAACCAACTCGGCCACAACGATTTATGCTCCCACGCAATCTCCAACGTCGATATCGACGACATCTCTTCAACTTTAAACTTCTTTTTCAACTCTTCCTCGCGAGAGGATCTCTTCACCAACTTTCTCGTTTCACCATTCACCAGGTGCAAGAATTTCAAATCCGTCGAATTCAATCTCGGAAGCACGTGTGTGAAACACACATCGTCGCACTTCACGATCAAATCCCACAAAGAATCTCTCTGCCCAACCTTCCTCTTCCTCCCTCTCGTCATCATCGCGACTCCTTCTCCAGATATCGTCACAATCGGAGCTTTTTATGCACCCCTGCTCTCTTTCGATGCTGTAAAAGGACTTTTAAGGGGGAGAAAAGTGCCGCAAAATTCGCCATTCGTATGTACACATAAACGCTTCGAAAAGAAGACGCATCCACCGAAAAACGCGCGAGAAAAGCGACCGAAAAGACAGTCTCTTTGCTCTCCTCTGCGCTTTCCGTGGGTTTCTGCTCCGAAACGCGCTCATCAAAGTGTCCTCTTTTCTTTCGTAAACCTTCTTTTAGGACTGTTCTGTTCGGGATTTTATCCGTAAAGTTGGTAAGCGTCGTGACTGCATACGGAGCACATCTGAGACATGGGCGGGTCGTTCGATGACTTAAAAAAGCTCTCCTCCGCGCGAAAAGCATCCGTGGACAGCGCACGACCGCGTTTAAGGAAATCAACGACAGAAAACGACGATGATTTGAAAGATGACGACGAAGATGCTTTAAAAGAGGAAGAGGAAGAGGAGGAGTTCGAGTTTAACGAACACCACGCGCTGACATTAACCGGCCTCTCCGGGAAACGATTGAAACGAGAACTGAGCAGACACCAATTGTTTCAAGGTCTGGAGGATACGCAAAGTCCGGAAACCACGCCCGGGGGGACGTTAACCATGGAGAGTGCGCAGACGCTGGCGGCGGAGACGGATTTAATACGGGACGCGAAAGTGGTGTCCGGAGCGGGAGGAAGAGACGAGTATTTATATCAGCAGCAAAAGGTAGAGGAGGAGAGCGGGAGTCACGGGAACAATAACAACAACAACAACGCGAGTGGTAATGGCGGCGGTGGTGGTGGGATAAAGCACGCGCCGTCTTTGGCGCAGATTTTCGGGACGGCGAATGCCTCGGGGAATAATTCTTCTTCGCCGGCGGGGATGGAGCGATCGAGCAGTCCGTCGTTGTCGCCGCAGCACAAGCAAATGCTCCGGGAGTACACGATGAACAAGAACAAAGAGCAGCTCAGTAATAATAATAATAATAATAATAATAATAGCAACAACAACAACAACAACGAAAAGAACAAGAGCAGCGCGACGAATTTACAACACGCGAACACGTTATCCGGAGCGTCGAGTAAATTCTTAGCCGAGGAGATTCGGCACATGCGAGACGATCCGTCGTTGGATAAAAAGACGAAAACGAAAAAGTCAAAATCGACGACGATTAAAGAAGGCGAGGAATTGATGGTGATGGCGCCAGATGGAACGACGAAGAAGAAGAAAAATGCGAAAGAGGTGGACGAAGTTTTGGACCAAGGTCAGAGACGCTTAGCGTTACGATCGGTGCAACGCACGACGGAGGATTTGCTGTTAATCTCGGACGCGTTGAAGACGAAAGAGGCGACGTTGGGGTCGTTACCAACCAGGCTCGGTAAAGGGTTGGAGTTGATCAAAGATAACATCACGCGCATTCATCGATCGGAAGGTTTACTCTCGAGAAAAAAAGTCGCCATGGGAAGAGTCAATCGATACGAGTTATTGAGAGGAGCGTTTGGTGGCGGCGAAGACGGGCGATCGGAAAAAGGCGAATCCGAAGCCGGCGAAGATTTATACGCGAAGTTCACGCCGAGGAAGCTGAAAGTCAAATCGAAGAAGAAGTTGATCGTCATGGCTATTTTAACCGGCATCGCGTTGGTTTTGTTGTGTTGCACGACGGTGTTCGTGAAACAGTACGAGGAAGACTACGTGTTGTTGGTCGCGCCGGCGTTGTCGCACGAAATCGTCGAGTTGCACGAACACGCGGAGATCTCGAAGAAACACATATCGCACGCGAGTAAAGGGATGATGGAGGTGAAAATGGGCGCGAGCGAGTGTCACGCGCATCACACGACGGATGTTCCGGTGTATTATTTGCACTCGCAAATACGACAAGGCGACGTCGTTTTAGCCGCCTTGGCAGACATACAGTTGCACGATTTAGGAAGCTCCGATGATCCGACGGGTGCGCACAGAGAAGGAGAAGAAGAAGAAGAAGGAGTGAACCACAACAATAACAGTGGGGGATATCGAAGGGCGTTACTTTCGGCCTCGGCTGGCGGGCCCGGACCGTCGGTTGAAAAAATGTCCTACACCATTCTCAGCAACTATAAGAAATCGAACGGCGACGTGTACATCACCGTCAGCACAAACTGTCCCGAAAACGTCTCCGTTCGAGCAACGATACGAGATGTTGGCTTGGTAGGCATCGGGCAACAATGGATCGCGTTGGTCTTGTTAATCGGCGTGTTTGGTTTAATCATCGTCGAAGTCATCCACCGAACGTTGGTTGCTTTTCTCGGCGCCGCCGCGGTCTTGTACGTCTTGGCATTGGAACACCGATTCCCATCCGTGGCGAAAATTATCCAGTGGATGGACCACGAAACGTTGGCGTTGCTTTGGGGGATGATGGTTATCGTCGCGTTGCTCGCGCGATCCGGGGTGTTTGAATTCCTCTCGGTTCGTTTAATCGAGTTATCGAGATGCGACATGTGGCGCTTGACGTGGATGCTCATGCTCTTCGATTGCATTTTGTCTGCGTTTTTGGACAACGTGACGACGATGCTTTTATTAGCGCCGGTGATTATTTCCTTATGCAAAGCGTTGAAAATTGATCCGAGACCTTTATTACTTCCGTTGGCTTTGTTCGGTAACATTGGCGGCGCGGCGACTATGATTGGCGATCCACCAAACATCATCGTCGGAAACGCTTTAAAAGAGTACATCGATTTTAACGATTTCTTACAAATTATGGCCCCGGGCGTCGTTTTAACCGTCCCGGTTGTTTTAGTCTTCGTCCGATGGCACTACGGGAAAGAGTTTTACTCCCAAAAGTTGGTGGTGGATTTAGAGAAAATGAAAAGAGACTATCCGATTCGAGACATGCCTTTATTGATTCGATCCGGCATCGTCTTGTGTTTTGTCATAGTCTTGTTCTTTTTACACCCGGTGATTCACTTTTCGCCGTCTTATGCCGCGTTATTCGGCGCAATCGCGGTGCTCTTAACCGGTCCAGAACACGATTTCGAACACGCTCTGGAAAAAGTCGAATGGGATTCGCTCTTATTCTTCGCCGGCTTGTTCGTCTTCACCGAAGGCGTCGCCGAACTCGGCTTATTGCGAGAAATCTCCGACGCGCTTTCGGCGTTAATCGAAATGGTCCCAGTCGAAAAGCGCTCGCAAGTCGCTATCGTCCTCGTCCAAATCGTCGCCGCCGTCGCGTCCGCGTTCGTCGACAACATCCCGTTCACGACCACCATGTTACCCGTCATCGTCCAAATCGCCGAAAACGTCGAAGGCGTCCACATCAAAGGTTTAGGATGGGCGTTATGTTTCGGGGCTGATTTCGGGGGCATGGGTACCCTCATCGGCGCGAGCGCGAACATCGTCATGGCTGGTATCGCCCACGAGGCTGGATTCCACGTCACGTTTGGTCAGTTTTTCAAAATCGGGTTCCCGGCCATGTGGATTTCGCTCGTCATCAGCGTCTGCTATTTGTGCATGATGGAAGGCGCCGGCGCCTTGAAGTAGTAGTAAGTAGAGTTTTGCGAACGATGATGATGTCAAAGCGTTTTTTGAGGAGATAGAGAAGGAAAAGAAGAAAAGAGTTTTGTCTTACAGTAGCGCAGCGTAGTCTGGAAAGCGAATACTATTTATGTAACGGAAAAGCAACGATGTAGTATATGGTACATATATGTAACGCGTAAATAACCTAGTATTCGTACATAATCTGTTCATACTGCCATAATTAATTGATTTTGTGGACATCTTTTGACATGCATCGGTCACATTTGCATCGATACCATCCACATTAAAGGTAGGGGAATCTTTTCCTTGCATTTGCTCCATTACAACACACACAAATGTCCTCTTTACTGTTCTCCTCCGTCGGTACTCCTACTCCTGTTGTCGTTCAAAAACGACGTCAGAGGATCATCAGAGCGCATTCATCTTTTCGCGCCTTTCCGTCTTTCTCCGTTTTAGATGAATCGTCATCGTTTTCAACGCAAAACAAAAGTAATACTGAAAAACCCACATGCGTTGCCGGCGGGGAAAGAACGGAAACGAAGATGTTTAGAAAAAGGAACACCAGTAACAGTAACAACGACAACAAAATCCTGAAAAGTGTCCTCGTCCTCGTTCAAACAGTCCTCGTCCTTCTCTCCACCTCTTCGATTAATGCGCACGCGTTGGAAGCGAACGAGCAAACGGAGTCGAATGCATTCGTACAAACTTTGTTACAAAAAACCGAAGAGAAACGAGAGGAAAGACAGAAAGAACGAGTGCTCGAGTATTCGAAGAAAAATTTCAAAGACTATTTAGCTTTCGTGGATAACGGACGAACCGCGAAAACAGAGAACGACGTCAAAATAAAAGAGTGGCTGGAGAAGAATAAGTGAGAATTGTATTAATAGTATTATTATTATTAAGATTATATCGATGTGATTAATGTTGATGCGTATGCGAAGCGTTTACTCTCTCTCTGGTCTCTCTCTTTTATAATTTTTAATCTCTGCACGCGCCGCTTCGAATCTCTTTCGCTTTCTCTTCGAACGCTTTTAAACCTTCTTCTTCGGAGGCGGCTTCGCCTAACGCTCTGACCAACGCGGAGCCGACGATGACGCCGTCTGCGCCCCAGTTGACGATTTGCTTGGCGTGTCCGGCGTTGGAGACTCCGAAACCAACCGCGATGGGTTCGTCGGTCACTTTACGTAAATCCGCGACTAACTCTTCGACTCTCGAGGCGACGTTGGTTTGCATCCCAGTCACGCCAGTGACGGAAACCAAATAGACGAAGCCTTTGGTGTTCAAGGCGATTTGCCGAGCGCGTTCCGTCGGCGTCGTCGGCGTGGAGAGCAAGACCAAATCGATGCCGTATTTCGAGCAAATCTTGCTCGTCTCGTACGTTTCCTCCAACGGTACGTCTGGAATTAACAACCCTCTCGCGCCGGCGTCGGCGATTTGTTGCACGAACTTCTCCACGCCTCTCTGGTAAATCGGATTGAAATACGTAAACATCACAATCGGCGCCTTCACGCCTTTGCCGTTATCGATGGTTTTCTTCGCCATGGCGATGACTTTATCTAACGTAGCGCCATTTTCCAAAGCTCTCGTCGCCGCGGCTTGAATCACCGGACCATCCGCTAACGGGTCGGAATACGGAACGCCTAATTCGATGACATCTGCGCCAGCCGCGTCTGTTTTGTTTGTTGTTTCAAAGAAATTAAAAAGAAAGAAAGAAAGCGAGAAGAGCGTGGTTTCGTCAGTCGAAGACAAAGACAAAGACAAAGAAGACGAAAGACGAGCATAAGTAACGCACCTAAAATCTTCAAAGCTTTCGCCGTGGCTTCTAAGTTCGGGTCCCCGGCGACGACGAAAGGAATGAACGCGATTTTGTTTTCCGATTTGAGTTTCTTGAACGTTTCGCCGATGGTTTGCACTCCTCCGCTCGTCGCCGCCGAGGCAGTAGTGGCAGCCTTCTTTGGTCTCATTTTGGTCTGCATTTTGCCTCCAATTTTGTGTCTTCTTTTTGTGATGATAAAACTTTTCTTGTTCGAAGAAGAACAAGAAGTTTTCGTTTGTGCGAAAGATGTCGATCGCATGTTCTGATCGCTCGAGTTGTTCTTTCGCGTTCTTTCTCTCTCTTTCTGAATAGAAAAGGCGCTGAGACGTATCTGATTTTTGGATAATGTTTGGGAAAATTCCAATCCCAATCCTCGCTTTGATATATATATAGAATGCTCTCAAAAGACGACGAAAAGGGTATGTGCAGTGGTGTACGTATTCTCTGCGTCTCTGCTTTTTCTGTGCGTGTGATTATTATACGCGTATGTGCGAGTCTCTCTCTCTGTCGTTGTAAACAACTGTGTGGTCTATTCGTCCATTTTTCAGGTTTTTGGGCTGCTCTTTTTCATTTTTCCTCCCGAAACGGCTTTCAGAGTTGGTGCGCTGAGTGTACGTCTGTGTTTTCAAAAGCTTTGTTTGTTTGTATGTGTTTATGAACTGCGTTCTAACTCGCCATGTTCGTATCGCCAACCAAATGGAAAAAATGGTAAAGGACAGTTGTTGTTGAGGAGGTATTGTACACATTCGGGTTGGTTGTTCTCGTGCGCTTTTCGTACGGCGTGAGAGTTCCAAGGCGCTTTGGGGGTTTCGTGCAAGTACTTCAAACAGTCTAAGTGGCCGTTCATGGCTGCCAACTTACACGCACTTTCGTTATATTGATCATACTTGCGCTCAACAAGATATTCGAGTATGTGGAGATGACCATTTTTAGCCGCCCAATTGGCAGGAAGAAAATCCCAAGGCGCTTTGGCTTCTTCACGTAAGTATTTGAGGCACTCGAGATGACCGTTTGAGGCAGCATATGCACACGCGTCCTCATCGATAGGACACTCATTTGCAACGCAATACTTTACCATTTCCAGATTACCTTGACGTGCGGCCGCATCAATCGTCCTATCATCCCACTTACACTTTTTCTCCTCTCGCGCCCACTTGAGCAACTCGAGTTTATTCGTTTTAGCAACTTTTACGCAGAAATATGTTTCGGTCCAGTGTCTCGGCCACAACGATTTATGCTCCCACGCGACTTCCAAAGTCGATATCGACGACATCTCTTGAACTTTAAACTTCTCTTTCAAGTCTCCCGCACGAGAGGATCTCTTCACCAACGCTCTCGTTTCACCATTCACTCTGTCCAAGAATTTGAGATCATTCGAATTCAATCTCGGAAGCACATGAGTGAAACAAATATCGTCGCACTTCACGATCACCTCCCACAGCAGTTTCGGAGAAGACAAAGAACAACTGCTCTCCTCCTCCATCTTGGAAGGCATATCCTCCTCAACAAGGTTTCTTCTTCTCTCTCTCTCTCTGCGCTTCCTGTCTTTCAACGCGAAAAGTGGTAAAAAAATACAAACACACATGCAGACATGCGATCAGAGAGAAATGCGTTTCCCCTAAAGAAGCCGTTTGTGAGATATTTTTACATTCACCAAAGAGCGGCACTCTTTCCTCCGCGTGCGAACAAAAACGTCCCTTTTCTCTCACTCTCTGAATACCACACAAAACACGGTTTTAGTGCACGCAACGACCACTTCGAGTTCATTCGCGAAGAAGAAGCAACGACGACGACGCGCGAAAGAAACGAACCATATACTCAGAACACATTTCCAATTCAAAATGAGAAATTCGATCAAATTCCTCGCGTACGTTCTCTCGATCGCGAGCGTCTCCTTACGGAGCGATGATAAAGGCAACGCTGGCGTCTTGGTCTTTCGTTCGGTCTCGGCTTCCTCCGCTGCCGAAACGACGACGACGACGAGTGAAACAACCGCGAGTGATGATGATGGAGCGATTGAACTCACCCCGACTGCCTTTCGAGCGCAACTGCAAGCGAAACCATCCGACGAGAAGTATTTCGCAAAGTTTTACGCCCCGTGGTGCGGCCACTGTAAATCGATGGCGAAAGATTGGGACGCTTTGGCAGCGGAGATGAAATCGGAAGGACGAAGTGATTTGAAACTGTTCTCGGTGGACGCGTCGACGCAAGCGGAAGCGTCCGTGGCGAAAGAGTTTGAGATTAAATCGTTCCCGACGTTGATGTACTTTGAAGACGGGAAGATGTTTCCGTATTCCGGCGGCGCGAGGACGAAGGAAGCGTTGGGGAACTATTTGGCGTCCGAGAATAAGAAAGACGCGAGGAAGTTTTCGTTCAAGGGCGAGAGCTTCAAGTTGCAACAACCCGGTGTGTTCGTTCGAGCGAAGAAGTTTTGGGAGGAGTCTTTGCAAGTGATCGCGCAGGTGTATAAGCACAAGGCTGGGGCGGTGTACGTTTTGTACGGCGCCGGATTGGTCACCGGTATTTCGTTCGCGAGTTTGTTCTTCGTGGTCGTGCAAAGAACCGGCAGCGACGGTAAGAAGTCGAAAGCCGCCGCGAAGGGTAAAGGCTCGGCGAAGAAGACGAATTAAGTTCATTAAGCGAGAGAGAGATTATATCTGTTACTCGACAAAAACACCTGCCGCTCGTCACCACCCGACTGGCGATACGAACGTGGAGGAGAGTAACTTACGCGTGTCAGAATTCTAAATGTATTTTAACAAGTTTACAGAGTAATACTATTCTTTTAATCTTACACTCTCTCTCAAAGCAACTCCGCTCTCGGCGTGCCTCCCTCTTCGCTACTATCTAACAACCCTTTGAACTGCTGAAATTTACAAAACAGAATCCTTCCTTTCTTCAAATCAACCGCGTCCCCCTCGTCCGTGCCGTCGTCGAATTTGAATGGGCCCACGTCCTCCAAAATTCTAATAAATACCATCTTATTCGCTTCGTTCGGATGCGACACCATCGACTCCTCTCCAACTTCCTCCTCTCCAAACTCCATAAACGCGCTTTGGTACTCTTTCAACGGAAAATTCGCGAGCACAGACTTCGCGTGCTCTTCGTACGCCTTGACTAATTCCTCCGTAAACGCTAACTCCTTCCCGCTGACCGCTTCCCGCTCTCGTTGCAACACGTGCACGGGAAACTGTTGAATTTTCTTAATCCTCGTCCTCAAATAACTCCTCAACACGTATTTCGCCCTGTTCAACTCCTCTCTCCCGATCGCAGATAAGAGCATTTCGTTCCCGTCCCCGGATTCGTTCGCGGAGTTTTCCATCTCTTCGATTTCTCGCTCGCGGGAAGCGAGTAAAGTTTGGAAACGCGCAACTTCAGTGGATTTGAATTTCAACAAGATCGGCGCGTTCTTTTCATCGTTCCAGGCGCGTTTGAGTGTTTCGTACAGTTTCACGTTTTCGTTGATCTCGATATCGTCGTCCTCTTCCATGGTGGGTGATTTCTTCTCGAAGAGTATTCGCAGAACCTTCGTCCGACGCGCAAAAGGATGCAAAATGTGAAGATTTTCAACTCTGAGAAAGAAACGAAACTTCGAGAGGTTTGAGAGCGAAGAACACCATCGACGCGTTAATGTTCGTTTTACGTGATAAAACCACCTGAAACTTTAAAGAACGACGAAATAGAATTGATTACAGGCAATGCGTGCATTTTGAATGAAAGAGAAAGCGTGTGAGTGCGATTTTGTGTGCGATATGTAAAATGTTCATCCAAATTGTTGGTGGTGTTACGAGTAACGAAGACGACAACACACGCGCTTAGCAAACAGGCGAAGGGTCGACTCGTTCTCGCTCGCGAAGAAGAATTCTGCTTCTGCGTTTTCGTTTTCGTCGTAAAAGTCGTCTTGTTCTTCGTCGATTCTTTTCTGATTCGTCTCTCGAAGGTTTCGTAAGGACTCCGAAGCGAAGCGCCAGACGAGCGCTCTTTGACTGTCGGTGAACGCGCGCGGTTGAACGATCGATTTCGTCGAAATATACTCCACGGCTTTCCTGAAACCTTCTCGAACGCAAAGTTTGAGCACTTTACGGTTACACGTCTCCGCGAAGTGCGAGAGTTCTGAGACGGCGCCTTCGTCGCGAGCGCCGTCGGCGACGACTTTCGAGAACATTCGCGATTTTGATTTTGTTGACTTCTTCGAGGATGACAAACACGTCGTATTGTTGTTGCATTCCTCGGTATAATACTCGTCGACGACTTCTCGATAAAAAGTTTTCAACAAGTCGTACCTCGCCGCTCGCGATGGACGCATGAACGGCGCCGCGAACGTCTCCTTCGGGTGAAAGATTTTGCCCAGTACAGATTTCTCGTCTTTTTTGGTCAAACGAGATGCGTCTGAGATGGACGCGACGACGCACACGCGACGAGAAGAACTGTTGTTTTCTTTCTCTAACGATTTCAACGCGGCAGTTAATCCAGCTTTGAACGATTTCGGGTCGACTTTTTGAGTCTGTTGAGTAGTAGAAGTCTTCGCGTTTGATGAAACAGCCGCATCCGCTTGTGTTCCATCGGTACCGGATGTGCCATTCCCGACCGTATTTTCCTCGCTCACATTTCTGTCCTCGTCTTCTTCTCCTTCTTCCTCGTTGCCTTCTTTTGCGCTGCCCTTCTTGGCCTTCGTCTTCTTTGTTTTCTTCTTCGTCTTCTTCTTCTTGCCCGTCGCGAACGCGTTCTCGATGTTGCCGACGTACACCACACTCGGCGCCCATTTTTTAGCCAACTGGAACGTTCGTTTCAACAAGTCCGCGCAAAATGCGCTCTCGTCGTCTTGTTCTGTATCCTCCGTATCATTTCCGTCGTGTTCTTCTGTAGTCGTTGCGTTCGGTTCTTTGCTCCTCCTCCGCACGACATTTTCAATCGAGCAGTCAAAAAATACGCTCCCGGTCTCCCTCGCGAGGACATTTTTCGCGAAATGTTTCTGTCCGCACCCTCTCGGTCCGATGAAGAGCAAATGTTTTGGTTTCTCCGCATTGTGCGCGTATGATTCTAACCACACGCTGGATGTGCTCGCTCCGAGAGGTATCAAGACGTTCGATTTGATCGATTCAATCGCTCGCTTCTGGTCGTCCACGGACCGGTCCGGCGCTTCCGCCTCGCAGTACACGAACTCGTCCGCACCGCTCGCGATGAATGTGTTGCTGCTCACGACGGTATCGTCGTCGTCGTACTTTTTCTCGCGCTCTGAAGAACAAAAACAGTCGATTTTGACGTTGTGTTGGAGTAGATGCTTCGCCATCGGGTACGTGTCGATGGAATCGAACAGCGCTTTTTCTTGCTCCAAGGCGGAGGCGCAGGATTTAGGACATTTTGTTGACTTTTTCTTCGTATTCTTCTTCGTCTGCTTCTGCTTCTTTACCTTCTTTGTCGCGCTGCTTTTGATCTTCATTGCCGCTTCGGTCGTCGATTTCGAATTTCCATCCTCTTCTTTCCTCGTCGTCTTGGTGGTCAACGTCGCGTCGTTTACGTCGTCCTCTTGGCGCATCCGTTCCAACGCGAGTTTCACATTTTCTTTGATCTCAATCGACACTTCTTTCAACACCTCTCTCTCGATCGCTCTTTTCTCCGCCTGTTCGCTGAAACTCGTGTTTCTTCGTTCTCTTCTGTTGTCGTTGATTTCCTGAGTATTCAAAGCGTCGTCGTCGTTCGATGTGGACGACGTCGTCGTCGCGCTTGGAAACGCACGCTCGGATTCTTCGAGTATTTTTCGCAAGGCTTCAAATCCGCACTTTCGGTCGTCTTCGGCGTTGTTTCTATTTTCATCGCTCGCTGTCTTGTTTTCTGTGACATCATCATCATTATCATCATCATCTTTGTCTTCTTTTTTGCGTTCGTTGGAATCGTCAAAGATGATTGGTATATCTTTCAATTCGGGCAACGCGCCTTGGTGCGTTTCGCGGTACTCGCGAACAAACGTCTCAATTTTACTCCCGTGCTCTTCCAGTAACGCTTTCTTCGTGCGTTCGTACACATGCGGTTGATTTTGTTCAAACTCTCGCAGTCGTTTTTCGCGCAAGAGTTCGATTTTGGTTTCGATATCTTCTTCTGTATCATCATCTTTATCTTCTTCTTCGGATCCCGCGGCTCGAGCGGTCGAGCGGGATCTCGAGTCAACGCAAACGTTCATCTTCATCTTCATCTTCTTTGTTCTCGTCGACGACGCATCATCCTTGTTCAAAACCAACATTCCGAGCCGTTCTAATTCATCTTCCACTTTTCGTCTCATCTTTTTCCTCGCCAAACATCCTCTCGCGTGTCTTTGCACGTTGACGACGGCCAATCGATGTTTTTCGTCCTCCGCGTATTTTGCGAGACTCGATTCTCTCTTTCCTTCTTTGACTTCTCCTTCGTTTAATTCTTCTGCGACGACTCCTACACCTTCTTCCGCTTCTCCTTTGCGCGTTTCCTCGTCCTCCTCTTCTTGCGAGTTAGTCTCCTCCGTTTTTGTCGATTCAATATTCAATTCTTCTTCCTCGTCGAGACCATTCGTCTCGTCCGATTGCCTCCCGTCGTCGTCCGGAGCGTCAAAATCCATCTCGCTCGGGCGCGACGCCGTCACATCCGCGTTCACCTTCTCCATCACCGATGCGACCTCCTTTTTCAAAAACCCTCTCCTTTCCCTCCAAAACCGCGTAGGGACGACCATGTTACCGTTCTCTTTCGTCTCGTTTCGGTGTCGCAATCTTTCTTCCATCGTTTCCGTGTCGAATAAACATTCGGATTCTCCTTTCAGTCGTACTTTCGCTGCTCGAAAATACACGCAGGACATCAATCGATCGATCAATCGGTGCTTTTGCGGATGCACGCACGAGTGTTCGCAAAGGTTTAAGGCACGGAGAATGGAAAGGTAGCGAAGGTACACGGATAGCGCGTCGTTTTCATCCTCGTTTTCGTCGTCGTCGTCGTCGTCCGAGGGAGGAGACTCGATGGTGGTGACATCCTCCTCAGGAGAAGACGAAGACGTTGAAGCGTCGTCGAGGCGGATGTCCAACGCGAGAAGTTTCGAGAGTTTGAAGAGACACGCGCGCCAGAGCGCGTCGACGGCGGAAGCAGAGAGCATTAAATTGTTGGTGGTGGTGGTGGTTATTTTAATAATAGTGCGAATATATATGGTAGTCGTGATAAGCGCGAGCGGAAGTATTTTTGTGCGGATGCCAAATCTATTTTTAGACGTTTTTTACACCTCGTCGACGAATCATTTTTAGTACCAATCGGCGTGAAACTTCCCTTCCTTATCGACTCTCTCGAACGTGTGCGCTCCGAACGCGTCCCGTTGCGCTTGAATGATGTACGCGCTCCCTCGTTTCGTTTTCATGTTATCGTAGTAACTCAACGCGTTCATCAGCGCCGGCGAGGCGATGCCTCTTTGCGCGGCTTCGACGACCACTTTGCGCAAATCACCGACTCTGCTCTTCACGATCGAACTAATTTCCGAATCTAAGAGTAAGTTGGATAACGACGGTTCTTTGGTAAACGCCCGGACGATGGTTTCGAGCAGTTTGGCGCGTATGATGCACCCGCCGCGCCACACTTTACAAATGTTTGCAATGTTTAAATCCTCGGACCACCCGTAATCGTTCCCGGCGGATTTAATGAGGGATAAACCTTGCGCGTAGGCGATAATTTTCGCGCAATATAAAGCTTTGCCTAAAGTCTCTGCATTCAGAGTTGTTGTCGTTGTTGAGGAGGAGGAGGAGGTTTTAGAAGATTCTAATACTAAGTCTTCGGCGTTGTTCGAGTACATCTCCGAACACTTCGCTCGGTCGTCGATGGCGGCGGAGATATACCTCGCCTCCAGCGCGGCCGAACAACACGGAATAGCAATACCAGCGTCCGCGGCTAACTGTACGGTCCACTTCCCGGTTCCTTTCGATCCGGCTTTATCTAACACTTTGTTCGCTAAGTACGAATCGTCGTCGCCGTCGTCATCCTTCTTCTTCAAACACTTGGCGGTGATATCGATCAAAAACGATTCCAAATCCCCATTGTTCCACTCTTTTAACGCAATGGATTGTTTTTCGTTATCAAAACCTAACACGTCTCTCAACAAAACCACCGATTCCGCGATAAATTGCATGTCCGCGTATTCGATGCCGTTGTGCACCATTTTCACGTAGTGCCCGCACCCGTCCGGCCCGCATCTCGTGACGCACGGCTCGTCGTTCTTCTCCCCAGCTTTCGCGCTCATCGCTTCCAACATTGGCTTTAAACTGTTGTACGCGAATTCTGAGCCTCCGGGCATGAGCGCTGGCCCGTGTCTCGCGCCTTCCGCGCCGCCGGAAATGCCCATGCCGACGAAATGAATTTTCTTCCCGCACTCCGCAAACCAATCGACGGCGCACATCTGTTCGCGTCTCCGAGTTTCCAAAAAGTGCTCGTTCCCGCCGTCGATGATCACGTCGTCCGATTCTAACAACGGTTTTAAGAGTTCTAAAGTCATCTCCACTGGTTTCCCGGCTGGAATAGATAACAGTATTCGCCTAAAAATCGAGAGCGCGTCGATGTACGAGCGTCAGTACGTATTTCATCTCACATCGAACAGCAAACCGAACAACGAAAAAGAGAGCGACGAAAAAGAACAACGCGTACCTTGGTTTCTTCAAACTCTCCACGAACATGTGTAAATCCTTAAACACTCGCAGTACATCGTCTCCGTTTGAAATGTCCCTCTTTGCAATCTCCAACGCTTCGAACAACCGCATCGAAAATTCATCCTCTCGGTTGTAACAGGAGACTTTGAAGCTTTTCGAGGCGACGTTCAGGGCGAGGTTTTGTCCCATGACGCCCATGCCGAAGACGCCGATGACGGATTTGTCTTCATCTTCGGTCATTTTAATGTCTCTCTGTTCTCTTAAACGCTCTCTCTGATGAGATGATGTCTGCGCTGTAAAATGAAGAAATCTGCGCTCGTTTACTCTAAACGCTCTGTGCAACGCGAACGGGGAAAAGACCAGATCTTGCACGCGAAGGACGGTGAAAAACCAATCGTATTTGATTCTCTGTTTCGTTGCTCGATTTTGTCTCTCGGATGACGATGATGACGAGAGTATTCTTAAGCGGAAGATATTTTACGCGTACACTTATGCCGCATTTTAAAAGAGAGATGTGCGCGACATAAACATAAAGAACGTAAACGTAAACGACGACGAGAACATAAACGACGCGCGGGAAAGGTGCAAACGATACGTGGTGTTGTTTTCTTTTCGCCGTTTCTAAATCGCGTACCCGTCGTCTCCTCAATCTTTCCGCGCGAAAGAAAAAAAACAGTTACGACAACGCGCGGGAAAAACGGAGTAAACGCGTAGAGATGACGACGAAGAAGAAGGAAGACAACGACGCGAAAAAAGGAGGAAACTCATACGAGGTGGACGCGAAGTATTCGTTCAAAGATTTAGTCTCTGTGTCGCCGCCGTCTTGGCAGCTGTTTTCCGGAAACGGACGAGTTGATGATGATGTCAAAGAGGACAAAAAGGAGGAAAAGAAGACAAAGAAGGAACGGACGCCTACAAAGCCTTCGATGAGTTTAAATGTTGCAATCGAGGACGAGGAAAGAAGGAAAACCCCGATTAAGAAGAAGGCTTTGATGACAAGTAAGAGTAAAGCTCTTTCGATGAAACCGAAATTGGGGAAAATGTCTTTCGTCGACGCGTTCTTTCTCCCGGGCGAGCTCGAGCGCGTGAAGCGGAAGTCTCGCGAGTGGGGGGCGGCGGCTTGGAGCGCAAGAGGAGATACAACAAAAGACGAGGATTTTGAGGAGGTGCGAAGAAAACGAGATATACAAAAACAGCTTCTCTCGGAATGGCATCAGACGGTGGAGAAGTTCAGGGACGATTATAAGGCGAAGAGGAAAGCCGCGGTGAGACGGAGTAAACGCTTAGGAGGGAAAGTTTTCGACTGAAGTATCTGACGAGGGAAAGATATCAGCCGCGTAAAAACAAACGCTGCGAACAAAGTTTGGCAAAAACTCGACGATTGCCTCAAATACTTACATAAGTCGAAGAGGCGAAAATGCCTCGTAAAAACGACTTGGAGGAAGAAGACATCGCTTCTTACGCTCGGTACTTCAAGCGCGCCGAAGAGCGAGTATAAAACTACTCCTCGCGAGAAAAAGGGCGGCGCCAAGAAGAACCTACGACGGATACATACGACACGCTCAATACGTGGTCGAGACGACGACGAGAGAGAGAGAAAGAGAGAGAAGCAAAAGCGATAGAATAGATAGAGCACATCCGGAGGACAGACCTGCGAAAAGGCGTCAACGTGTATTTTTGCCCTCTCGAGCCATTTTTGGATAAAACCTTCACGAGACACGTCACATTAATCTTCCGCGCGTGTACGACACACAGAACACATAAACGCGCGCAAACGTCGCGTTTCATCGTCTTAAGAACACAATTAAAACCTCTCGATACGCATCTCTTTTGAACATGTTATCGCTCTCACTCTCCGCGACTCGATCTTCGATGTCATTCCTCCTCTCTAAGAATCACCATCGGGGATCTGCGGCGTCTTTGCAGAAAGGGAAGACGAGAACGGCGAGGCGAGTGTACTTCTCCGTGGACGCGAACACGCCGAAGAAAAACGGTGGTGGTAACACCGCGAACAACGACAACAAAAAGAAAGAGAAAAAGAAAGAGTCGAACGCGTACGCGGCGACGGTTTTGCTCCCGCAAACCACGTTCGAAATGCGAGCGAATTCAGTGCAGAAAGAACCACTCATGCAAAAATGGTGGCTGGAAAACGACGTGTATAAACACGTCGCGAATCGAGAGGAATCGACGGGAAATCTAGAATCGTTCACGTTACACGACGGACCACCGTACGCGAACGGAGATTTACACATCGGGCACGCGTTGAATAAAATTCTGAAAGATTTCATCACGCGGTACCAAGCGCTGCGAGGGAAGCGGGTGCGATACGTACCCGGGTGGGACACGCACGGGTTACCGATCGAGTTGAAAGTTCTGCAGTCGATTGAAGACCCGGAGGTGAGGAAAAATCTGACGCCGATTAAGTTGAGGAAGAAAGCGGCGAAATTCGCATTGGGACAAGTGGAGAGGCAATCGAAACAGTTTCAAAGGTACGGGATTTGGGGCGAGTTTGAGAATCCGTACATGACGTTGCAACCGGCGTACGAGGCGAGCCAGTTGGAGGTTTTCGGGAAGATGTTTTTGAACGGACACATTTATCGAGGGAAGAAACCCGTGCACTGGTCGCCGAGTTCGCAAACCGCGTTAGCGGAAGCCGAGTTGGAGTATCCAGACGTGCACGTGAGTCAGTCGGTGTACGTGGCGTTTCCGATCGAGGCGACTTTAGAAGGCGCGAACGCGATAAAAGACGAGACGTTGAAATCGACTTTACTAGACGGGTCGTTAAAGTTAGCCGTGTGGACGACGACGCCGTGGACGATGCCGGCGAACGCCGCGGTGGCCATGAACCCAAAGTTGGAATACCGAGTGTGCGATTTCAAAGGGGAGAAGATCGTCGTCGCGAACGATTTAGTCGCGAGTTTATCGGAAACTTTAGAAGATACGTTGACTGCGTTAGGCGAAGGCCCATTCTTAGGCGCCGAAATGGAAGGCTTGACGTATCAACACCCGACTATTAAAGACAGAGTAAATCCGGTGATTGTCGGTGGCGATTACATCACCACCGACGCCGGTACCGGCTTGGTGCACACCGCGCCCGGCCACGGCCAAGACGATTACATCGCCGGTTTGAAGTATAACTTACCGTTACACTCTCCAGTGGACGATTTGGGTAACTTCACCGAAGAAGCTGGATCAGAATTGTTCGGCTTAAACGTTCTCGGCGACGGGAACGAAAAGTGTATCGAACAGTTACAAGCCGCGAACGCTTTGTTGAAGCGAGAACCGTACGAACACAAGTACCCGTACGATTGGCGAACGAAGAAACCGACGATTTTTCGTGCGACTGAACAGTGGTTTTGCTCGGTCGAAGGTTTCAGAGACGACGCGTTGAAGGCGTTGGATTCGGTGAAATTCATCCCGGAATCCGGTTCGAAGCGCATGCGTCCCATGGTCTCCGGTCGCTCGGATTGGTGCATTTCTCGCCAACGCTCCTGGGGCGTGCCGATCCCGTGTTTTTTCTTCGAAGAGACGAACGAAGTGTTGATGGACGAAAGTATCATCAAACACGTGACTGACATCGTTCGCAAAGAAGGCACGGACGCGTGGTTTATGAAAGACATCGAAGAGTTACTCCCGTCTGAACACAAATCGAAAGCGTCGAGTTTGCGAAGAGGCACGGATACCATGGACGTGTGGTTTGATTCCGGATCATCTTGGAACGGCGTCTTGAACGAGAGAGGCATGAACGCCCCGTGCGATTTGTATTTAGAAGGCAGCGATCAACACCGAGGCTGGTTCCAATCGAGTTTGTTAACCTCGGTCGCCGCGACCGGGAGAGCGCCGTACAAGACGTTGTTAACGCACGGCTTCGTTTTGGACGAAAACGGATACAAGATGAGTAAAAGTAAAGGCAACGTCGTCGATCCGAATTTCGTCATCGAAGGTGGGAAGAACCAAAAAACCGAACCTGGTTACGGCGCGGACACGTTGAGGTTATGGGTCGCGAGCACAGATTACAACTCGGACGTTTCCATCGGCTCAAACGTCATAAAACAAACGAGCGAAAACTACCGGAAGATTCGAGGCACCTTGAGATTTTTAATGGGCGTAGAAAACGATTTCAAAAGTAAGGAACACGCGATCGCGTTCGACCAATTACCCGGCTTCGATCAGTACTGCCTCTATCGATTGGAGGAAACGATGAAGAAAATCGAAATCGCGTACGATAACTACAACTTTGCGGCGGTAAACTCGGAAATCAACGCGTTTACCACGTTTTTGAGCAACGTCTATTTAGACGTCTCGAAAGATCGCTTATATTTAGGTCACCCGTCGGATGCGAAACGTCGCGCCGCGCAAACAGTCGTGCACGAATTAATCACCAACTTATTAGCCGCGTTGGCGCCGATTTTACCGCACACCGCCGAGGAAGCGTTCTTAGCGCGAGACACGGTTGCCAAAGAGGACAAGCAAATAAGCGTCTTCTTACAAGGTTGGCCTACGAAGAAGAAAAATAGTAATAATAATAGCATCATGTCTCAAGCTGACGCCAAGAACTGGGAAGCGTTGATCGATTTACGTTCCGTCGCGAACTTGGCCATCGAAGACGCCCGGAACTCGAAACTGGTCGGCGCGAGTTTAGAAACGAGCATCAAAGTCTTCGCCGAAGACGAAACGTTTTCTCGCTTTTTGAAAACCAACGAGCACTTTCTGAAGGAAATGTTCATTTGCTCCGAAGTGACTCTTTGTGCAACTCTGAGTGACTACGAAAAAAAAGAAGACAGAGAAGAAGAATCAAAAGAAGTATTCTCCAAATCCGGAGACTCCGACGCCTGCGCCGGAAAACTCTTCGCCGCGGCTTCGAAAGCCTCCGGCGAAAAGTGTTTGCGATGTTGGTGTTACTCCAACGCGTTGGGTACAACGGATGCGAAGAAACACCCCAAGTTGTGCGAACGGTGCGGACCGATCGTCTTGGACGTGGCGCCGGATTTAGTCTACCACCAAGAAGCGTCTAACGCTGAAGCCGTCGGCGCTTCGTCGTCGTAAAAAGATACATTGACATTGACATTGAAGAATATTTATATATAGTAGTGTGTACTCTACCATTTCATTTACTCGTGAGAAGCTTCCAGAAATGATAAAACCCTAAACTTACTCTGAGTTCAAACGGACAAAAAATTTCCTCAATTCGCCTCAAATTCGCCCTCTCTTTTGCGCTGAAAAGCGACCCCTTATACACGAGCACACATGGCCGCACGAGGATCCTCGTCCTCCGCGCAGCCAGAAAAGCTCATGAAAGGTTTACAGTTGGACAAAAAATCCTCGACGAGTACTTCACAGGAAGTCGGGAACGGGCAAATGGAAATCGACATGCGGAATGAGGCAAGTGTTTTGAATTTTACCTCTGTGCATTAGATATGTGCTCACACACATCATCCTCTCTCTCTCTCTTTTCAACGCGTTAAAACACAAACAGAAATACGAAAGCTATCGATTCGAAGGCGACCCGAACGAGGTTGGCCACGTGGTGACCACTCGGTGCACGACGAGAGAAGATGCGAGCGACGTGAGGTAATGCTTCTTTCCCCGTTGTTTGAAATTTCTCAATTTGGATTTGTTTTTCTTCCTTTTCTTCTTTGCGTTCCTCGCGTTCTGCTCTGTGTGTGTGCACGTGTAAACGGGCGGGTGTTTACGTTCGTGCGCGTCTGCGCGTTTTAGTGTCACGTTTGTCTCGATGCGAGACGAGACGTGCGCGCGTGTACGAGATACGATTTTCCTCCAAATTCCCTTTTTTTCCCAACGGCTAAATGGGAACTTAATTGGAGACCAGACCGGTTTTGTGCCCTCTCGCTCTCAACGAAAGCGCTTTTAATACTGACTTCTGTCTCTCTTTAATTTAAAGTTACGAAACGCAACGCGTGGTCGGTAACGGTTCCTTCGGGGTGGTGTACAAAGCGTTGTGTACGACGACGAACCAAACGGTGGCGATTAAAAAAGTGCTTCAGGATAAGCGGTTTAAAAACCGCGAGCTCGCTATTATGAAACTTTTGAGGCACACGAACGTGGTGCACATGCGGCATAGTTTTTATCACCACCAACAGCGGGATAACAAACAACAACAACGAGAAGAAAACGATAATAACAACAATAAAGATAATAATAATAGAAACAACGAAACGAATAGAAACGATCCGGGAGAAGTGTATTTAAATCTAGTGCTCGATTACGTGCCGGATACGGTGTATCGGATATCGAAGCAACACAACCAAGCCGGGGAAAGGATACCGATTTTGTACGTGAAATTGTACGCGTACCAAATGGCCAGAGGGTTAGCGGCTATTCATAAGATTGGTGTGTGTCATCGAGACATAAAGCCGCAGAATTTATTGGTGGATACGCAGACGCACGCTTTGAAGATTTGTGATTTTGGGAGCGCGAAAACGCTCACGCCGGGGGAGCCGAACATTTCGTACATTTGTTCTAGGTATTACAGAGCGCCAGAGTTGATGTTTGGAAGCACGGATTATTCGACTGCAATTGACGTTTGGTCGGTTGGATGCGTCGTGGCGGAGTTGTTGTTGGGAGCGCCGTTATTTCCGGGAGATTCTGGGATCGATCAGTTGGTGGAGATTATCAAAATTTTAGGCACGCCGACGAGGGAAGAGATTTTGTCCATGAATCCAAACTATCGCGAGTTTAAGTTTCCGCACATCAAAGCCATGAAGTGGGAAAACGTGTTCGGAAAAGAGGTGGAAAAAGAGGCTTTGGAAGTGATCGCGAACGTTTTAGTGTACACGCCTACAAACCGATTCGACGGGTTACAGTTTTGCGCGCACGAGTGGTTCGACGAGTTACGCCAGGAAGGAAAGAGTTTAGGAGACAACAAGCCGTTACCGCCGCTGTTCGATTTCACGGACGAGGAGTTGAAAGGTGTGGACGAGTCCTTGCGAAGGAAATTGATTCCCGAGTGGGTGCGACGGCAGAACCGGTAATAATATATACACACAGAAAGAAGAATATTATATTATAGTAGCTCTAAAATTCGATTAGCCTAAACGACGAAATTCAAATACTTATTTATTATTGATCACATATTATCATCATTACGCTGGTGTGTGACTGGTTGTATATATTATATATTATAAACATTATATATATACCACACGACGCGCATGATGCGCCCGTAGTATTATCAATCACACTGAAAAAACAGAAGAATAAATGCGAAACGTTTTTAGCGCGTTGTGTGTGTGTGTGTTTTAAGTTAATAAAATCAAATATCATAACACAATTTCTCTATGTCTCTCTTGTTCTCTCTCACATACGCGCGACCATTATCATTGCAAGTTTCAAAATTTACTTCAACGCGTTTTCCGTGGCTTCTTGCGTCGGACTCAACGGTCCGTCTCCGACATTAAACACCTCAAACTCTGGTTGATCGAACAACTGCGCTTTATCCACCGCGCTCAACGTCTTCCCGTTGGCTTTATCTTTCAGAACGCACATCATCGTCAACGCGGCCACATCTTCTCGGTGAATCGCACCGCACACGTTCGTGTTTTCTGTCAACACCGCCGTGTTCGTTCTCGGCTCCGATTTTAACCCACCCGGTCGAACGATGACAAAATCGATCCCTTTCTCCTTTGCGATTTTCTTCAAGTGTTCCTCCGCTTTCTCTTTTTCAATCAACACCGGTTCTAACGCGTCGTACACGTTTTGCGGCGGCGCAGATTTCGAGTCTCCGGTACCGATAGAAGTGACCAAAACAAATTTCTTGATGCCTTTCGCGACGCAGGCGTCGATTAACGCGATGTTCCCTTCCGAATCCGCCTTCGGGTCCGCCGGCGTCCCGCCCACCGTGGACACCACCGCGTCGTACTCTTCGACTAAGTTCAACGCTTTCTTCACCGATTTCGGATCAAACACGTCGCCTTTGACTAAAAATCCGCCCACCGATTCAATCTGATTTTGAGAGAGAGAGAGAGAACATTGTGTCAGATGCATATGAAAATGTGAAGAGAAAACTCTCGTACCTCTTTCCTGTTGTCCTCGTGTCTTTGCAACACCGTCACCCACGTCCCGGCGGCGGTCATCTGCCGAAACACGTCCATGGCGACTCCGCTTCCACCAGCCACGAGGACGGAGATGTTATCTGGTTCCAAATCGGATTTTATTGTGACTCGTGTTCTTCGTACGTTCTTCTTCTTTACTAAGCGTGATGATGATGATGATGATGATGATGGAAGTCCATTCCGTCGGGAGGAAAAAGAAGAAGAAGAAGAAGACAGAACGGGAGTAATGCACCGAGTCAAAGAACAAGAAGAGAGCATATCTGTCTCTCTTTTGTGTGCGTGTGTTCGTGCGTCTTTAAAGTGACTCTCTGTAGTATACTCTCGTGATCAAAGTTTTGTTAATCAGATATATGCTCTGAGAGAGAGAAAAGTACTGAAGTTTATCCACAAAAGGAGGAGGAACGAAAAGATTTGCTTTTTTGGATTTGAGGTAAAAACGCTCATTTTTTTTCTTTTCGAGAAAAAGAAAAATCACATGTACTAAAAAGAGATTGGCATCACTTTTGTTGCGATCATATATAATCATCTTTGGAGGAGGCTTTCGGCGATTTTCGGAAGAGAGAGAGAGAGAGAGAAAGAGAGAGATGAGGACGAGGGCGCAGAAAAGGAGGGAAAGAGATGCTTTGTTGTGGGATTTGATCGTGAAGAACGACGATATAACTTTCACTCATATTTTACCGAGATTGAATGTGACTGATCTCAAATTCTTGTACGGAGTGAATCCGGAGACGAGAGCGTTGATTAAGAGATCATCTCGTGCGGGAGATGTGAAGAAGACGTTTTTTGTGAGCGAGATGTCGTCGATATCGACGTTGGAGATTGCGTGGGAGCATAAATCGTCGTGGCGGGATTACTTAAAAGACGAAACAGATTTCTGCTCTCGAGTTGCTTGGACGAATAAACTCGAGTTCCTCAAGTGGATACGAGAGGAGAAAAAGTGTAGGTGGGATGAATGGACGATTAATGCGGCCGCAGAACAAGGTAATCTGGAAATGTTAAAGTATTGCATTGCAAATGAGTGTCCTATTGATGAGATGGCGTGTGAATATGCTGCCTCAGAAGGTCATCTCGAGGTACTCAAATACTTACGCGAAGAAGCCAAAGCGCCTTGGGATTCGAGAACTGCCACTTTTGCGGCTAAATATGGTCATCTTCACATACTCGAATATCTTGTTGAGCGTAAATTTGATCAACATAGCGAAGCTGCGTGTGTATTGGCAGCCAAGAACGGCTACTTGGACTGTTTGAAGTACTTACACGAAACCGCCAAAGCGCCGTGGAACTATTGGGCCGTACAAGACGCTCACAAGAACAACCAAACCGAATGTTTACAATACCTCCTCGACAACAACTGTCCATTACCATCGGGTTGGCGATACGAACATGGAGAGTTACACACTTCATAAACACATACAAACAAACAAAGCTTTTTTTAACAGAGACACATACACAGAAATGTTCGCATTATTAAAACTCTTCTTCTTCCTTTTTTAAAATTCTTCGCGCTTTTACAAAACTACTCGTTTTCTTCTTCTTCTTCATCTTCTCCTTCTTCTTCCGCGAAAGGATGAAGAACGACGTCGGCGCACGCTTTGGCGGCTTTGAGGACAGTCACGCGACGGCGTTCAAAATCGTCGTCGTTTATGTTGTCATCGAAAAGGAGAAGATTACAACCGTGACAGTGTTCCGGGCTGCTAAACTTTACGTCCGCTCGACAATTCGAGCGGACGTTTAAGATTTGCCGCAAGGAGCCGCCGGGAAGGAGGACGCACTCTTTTTCGTTTTGCGCAAACGCGAAGCATTCGATGCTTTTGGATTTGCTTTTGTCGTCTTCTCGCGGAAGAAGAAGCGCTTTTTCCAGCGCGTCGTCGGAGAGATATAAAGCGTCTTCTTCGATGTCTTCGTGTTCCTCGACGCGTCGTAATACTTCATCCGCGTCTTGTGGGCGAATGACTGTCCACAAAGCGATGGTTTTATCGTCAGTGGAGGAAAACGAGGTGGAGGAGTACACGTTGACTGAACACACGTCGTCGGCGCTGCCCACGCCAAACGTTTCAATCGAGCTTTTACCTTCCACGTACGTTCTCGTTCCGTTGCCGTAGGAAAACGAAGCCTTCACCAAACTCTCGACGAATTTCTTCGCGGCCACGTCGCCTCGGCTTCTCGAATTTGAAGAGACGCCTTGGAAGAAATTTTCTCCCGCGCCGCCGCCGCCGCCGCCGAGAACGTATTTTTGAAACTGCAAGGCGAACAAGTTGATCGTCCCAACCTCTGGATTCGTGTATAAACGAAACGGCAGAGCGGCTAATAAACGTCGAAAGTGTTTCGGGAGTACCTCTTTCAAGTTCATTCGATTACCGCCGATGCATCGCGGGAAATCTCTCAGTTGAAACAGTTTGCCGTCAAACGTGAGTAACGGATCGAAGAATCCGGCGAAGAAGTCTTTCAGCGCCATGGAGAATTTCGGCGTATTCGTTGAAGCTGCTTTTGGGAGGAGCTTCTTCTTCTTCTTCTTCTCATTTCCTAGTTGTGTTGTCGCGGCGTCCTCCTTTTTCCCCTGAAGCGCTGATGTATCGTTACTACTTTTCGCAGTCATGGAAGTACCGCCTTTGACCGGCGTCGTCGAAGTTTTCTTTGTCTTCGCGAGTTCGTCGTACTCGTCCGCGCCGCATGCAAACACCGGCACGACGGCATCGTGTTGAAAGCACGCGGCGTATGCTCCGGATGAGTTCAAATCGTTATCACCACCACCAATACCGCCTCCAACACCGACACCACCACCACCGCCCAGGTTACCAAAACCAGCCGCCGCGGAGGAACTACTCATCGATGCAATGTTCGGATCTCGCATCGCGCGCTCAATGACGGACGGATCCCACGACATTTCCGTTTCAACGTTACGAACGACAACAGGGTCACCTCTCAACCAGTGGTACCGGAAGTGCGCGATGAACTCATTGTATTGCTTCGCATCGTTTGCGTGTAGAGCGCTCTTTTCCGCCTTCAAAAGTTCCTTTTGGTCCGGCGTCCAAATTTTCGTTTCTTTTCCTTTGCCGAATGAAGAAACGCGAACGTTCTCTTCGATCGTTTCCATTTTACAGTACGGGCATTCTTCCGCGCTCTCGTCGTCGTTTCCATTTTTATCAACTTTCGAGAAAAAAGAGGAGGATTCTTTCTTCGCCACGTGTGTCGCTTCTTTCACGCGTTTGAAATCGTACATTCGTAAATCAACCTTCATCGCCCCGTCGCACGCGACGCAGGTAATGTCGTCTTCCAGCTTGGACTTCTTCGCTATTTTCAACGCCGCCGCTGATGCTGCTGCTGCTTCTTCTTCTTTTTGTTTGCGTTGTTGTTGATGATCTTGAGAGTGATGCGCGCTCGTTGGTTGTGCCGGAGAAGATCTTTTCTCGAGTTCGTCGTCCGACCCGTCCGTGAAGCTCGAGTTGAGCGTTTTAAACGCCATCTTCAATCGCTTCTTCATGGGAAGTAAAGCGCTGTCGTTTTCGTCGTTGTTTTTTGTGCTCTTGCTTGTATCCTCTCGCTGCTGATTTTGGGCGGCCGAGGGCGATGGATTATTAACGCGCAGCAGAGGAGAGTCTTTTGACGATCCTTTCTGAGCCGCCGCCGCCGCGATACTACTCGTCGTCGTCGCATTTTTCGTCTCCGCCGCGGGAGGCTTTTCGCTTAATATCCTTCTGCTCATCTCCGCTTTAATCTTAGCTCTCGCGACGTCGTCGTGGGATAAGCAACACACTCTTTCCACATACGGCGCTTCCGTGCCTTTGCGCAACGTAGAGATGCAATACGCGCACACTCGCACGTCGCATTCGTCGCAGGAGAGACAGACGGCGACGATGTCGTTCGCACACGCGTCGCAAAAGGCGCCGCTCGGGACGGTCGTCGACAAAAAGTTTGACTTCTTGCGCTTCTTTTTGTTGTTGTTTCTCTCCGATTCGTCGTTTACATCATCGCTTTTTTCGTCGTCTTCGTCGTTATCTTCGTCCTCGTCCTCGTCCGAGGGTGGTGACGATGATGTGTTACTATTTCTATTATTGCTTTGTTTCTCTTCCTCTTTCTTCTTTTTCTCTTCTCGTTCAATCTCCCACGCGTCACATTCGGCGCTCCTCGCGAACGCTTTCTCCATCGCGACGAGACAATACGAGGCGCGTTTCTTCCTCTCTGAAATATCTAACGTCGCTTCGAGCGATGCCAGCGCTAAGTTCTCGCTGTCTTCAAACAAAGAAGCGATGGTGGTTGTGGCGTTGTTAGTATTCGACTTACTCGAATAGGACGAGGAAGATTTACCGACGACGTCTTCTTTTCGCAAGCACAATCGGCAGTTGCACAAACCTCGACATTTCGGGCACTTCTTCCTACACTGGGATCGAGTCAGATGCGAGTAGAACTTCTCCACGCACTGGTCGCAGAACGATACGCCGCAACATTTACTCGCCGCCGCCGCTTGATGTTGATTACCGGTATCGTTCTTACCGGGGGCATCGTTGTCTGCGTTGTTGTTGTTGTTGTTGTTGTTAATGCTATTATTGCTACTTTTCGCGCCGCCGAATTCGCACGGCGAGGCGACGTGTTGCTGTTGACACTGATGACAGGACTTGTAAAATCGAGAATCCAGCGCCGCTGCTGCTCCTGCTGCTACCGCGCCGCCGCCGCGTGGAAAGTGTTGCGGCGTAGCTCTGGGCGCCCCTACCGCGGATGTCAACGACGCGTTGTTCGTCGTCGACATTGCGCGATGCAAAGTCTTTGTCGCTTTTTCGTCTGCGTTTGCGCCTCGCAAGAAAGCTTTCTCGTCGTCGTCGTATACATCGTCGTCGTTGATGTTGTTCTTGTTCTTACCTTTACTGCTATTAGATACAATCTTCTCCTGCTTTGCAAACGAGACCGATTTCTTGGTCTCTAGAAGAGCAACGCTGTAATTGTTCGACGACGCCAGAATTTTTTCCCGCTGCTGCTGTTCTCCTCGCGCTTTCTTCTTGTTGTTGTTGTCGTTGTTGTTGTTGTTGTTGTTGTTGTTCGTGGTGGTATTGGTGTTGTTGTTCCTTTGATTCCTCGTTAATCGCGCTCGGTTCAAATGCGCCTCTTCCAGTTGCATCTGTTCGTTTTGTACGACGATTGAAGATTGCTCGATGTCCTCGTTGGGCGCAATGGATACGACCGCTGCTATGTTGTTGTTATTATTGTTGTTGTTGTTGTTCGTCATCGTCGTCGTCGTCGTCTGAATCGTCGTCGCGTTCTCTTGATCGTTTACCATGGACGCGTCGAACGAGGACGCTTCAATCGGAGAAAACTCCAGCCACGTTTTCGTCGGTTCGAGAGGTAAAGGCGGCGGTGGTAATGGAGGGGGTGGCGATGCAGGCGCAGGTGGTGCCTTCAGCTCTTCTTCTTCTTCTTTGTTTTCTTCTTTTGATGATGATAATGGTTTCGCAGGCACTTCTTCTGGTTCTTCTCGTTTCACGTCTACTTTTTCCTCGACTTCAGCGCGAGGAGACGCGGTTCCGCCCCGCTTCCGTTTACCACCACCATCACCAAGAAGAGATGCGTCTTCTTCTGTCTTCTTTTCCTTCTCTTCTTGTTTCCCTTGTTCATCATCTTGTTTAACTCCTTCTTCTTTCTTCTTCCTCGTCGTCGATGTTGTTGTTTTCTTCTTGTTTAATGTCGTCGCGGGAGGCGTCGCGGTAGAAGTCGCGGCTTTGCCACCGGATTCTCTCCTCTCCGCAGCAGCTCCACCCGTCTTTTTCCTGTTGTTGTTTTTCTCGTCAACACCTTTCTTCTCTTTCTTCTTCGTCTCTTTATTCTTTTCCGCCGCCGTTGTTGCCGCTACTGCTGCGTTTACTTCAACGTCTTTTTTCTTCCTATCCTTCGTCGGGGTCGCTTTCGTTTTCGTCGTCGTCCGAACAACTTTTTCTTCTTCTTCTTCTTCGACGTCGTCGTCCGTTGCTTTCTTTCCTTTTTTCGCGTTATCTTCTTCTTCTTCTTCTTCTTTTGCTTCTTCTTTTCCCTCGTCGTCGTCGTCTGAATCGTCTGAATCGTCCTCCGACGAAGACGCGTCTCCATTTTCATTCTCTCGCTCCCACTTCACCGCCTCCTCCACCGCTTTCTGAAACGCGCTTCGCGACGGCTTCTTCGCAGCTTTAGTAGTAGCCTTCTCCTTCTCCTCCTTCTTCTTCTCATCCTCTTTAGGCGACGCCGACGACGAAAGCGGCTTCGCTTCGTCTTCTTCCTCGATCAAACGCCCTCGCATCTCCTCCAAACTCTCCCCTGCAAAACCTCCACTCGCGTACAGCTTAAAGCTCTCCTCGTTAAACTCGCACACTTTATCTTTCGCGAGCAAGGAAACGTCCCCGGTGCCGTGAAATCGAACGAGATGGCACTCCTCTCTCGATTTTTTCCCTTTGGGAAGTTTCAGTCGTTTCCTCGTGTGCTCGTCCATTTCGCGCACACCTTTCTCCACGTTCCCGAGCGCGACCGCGGGCCACCATCGAAACCCTTCCAGTTTTGCAAACACTAACACGTTTTTTGTCTTTTTATTCCCCTCTTTGAGAGTGCGAGTCGAAGGAGCGCGCGTTTTCGTCCTCTTCATCGCGCGATGCGTCGGAGGACTTTTCGCGCCCATCTTCGGTCTCTTTTCTACTTGAGCGCGTTGTGTATCGTTCTTTTTCTCAAAGAAATCGTCCTCGAAAAGAAGAGAGAGAGAGAGAGAATACGAGGCGCGCGCGTTTCCTCTCGCGCTGCTCTTTAGTAACGCGCTCTTTCTTTCTTTTATCTCGAGAACAAAGCGAACAAACGCACGAATAAGAGAAGATGGTTTTAATGAAGAATTTTAACGAGGAAATGGTTTTATCGCAGAGGAGGAGAAATGAAGGAAGAGTAAGCACTGAGCACTTAGGAGTAAGAACTACGCACTTATATGTTTAGGGTTTAAGTGCGTAGTGGGTACTCTTAAGTGCCTACTTCTTACTCGCATACGTCTGGAGTTCTTACTTAGATTTTCTGTGAGAGTAAAAGAGTAGTATTATACAAACAACAACAAATAAGCGTAAAGGATAACAACACAGTAAAAAACGACTACTACTTGCCGCAGCACCCCCCGGGTCCGTCGCCGTCGTCGTCGTCGTCGTCGTCGTTTTCTTCCTCGTGTTCTTTTCTCAATTTTTCGAGCGCGTCTTTGTCTTCGTCCGACGTGGCGTGTTCGGTGATGGCGTTTCTGCGTTTTCGTTTTCGCTCGGTGCCGTCGTTCTCTCCGGAAACCTGCTCGTGTCCAACGATCGCGTTTTGTCGATGCATTTTCGGCCTGGTTTTTTTTTCGGACA
>Ga0255779_1001196_pt1 | contig 30201 bp, 15 predicted proteins | sample 011ome_21_FD_179977 | JGI IMG/M metagenome (GOLD analysis project Ga0255779, IMG submission 179977) | Coastal salt marsh microbial communities from the Groves Creek Marsh, Skidaway Island, Georgia - 011508AT metaG (version 2) | ecosystem: Environmental > Aquatic > Marine > Intertidal zone > Salt...
ACGACGGAGCGTTTCCCTCCACTCTTCCACTCCCCCTAAGTCCTCAGTCCTCAGCTCTCCGACCTCTGCTCTCAGCCCTCCCTCTAAGTCCTCCACTCTCAGCCCTCAGCCCTCAGCTCTCCGACCTCAGCCCTCAGTTCTCCGACCTCCACTCCTCTCCATGAATTAAACCATAAAAAACTCTCTGGGCGAAACGCTCGATTACGCATTCACATCCGGCGCTGAAAATTGCCGCGATGAGAAGTGGCTCGTCATCCTAGGCCACGGCGTCACGGGTAACAAAGATCGTCCGGTCATCGCCGATACTGCCAAAGCACTGAGCGAGGCTGGCTTCGACACGCTCGCGTTCTCGTTTGCTGGCAATGGCGATTCCGAAGGCGACTTCCGCAGTGCCACCATCTCCAAGGAGGTCGGTGACTTAAGCTGCGTGATCGATGCCGGCGCCAGCGCGTATCCAAAAATCGCATACGTAGGCCATAGTATGGGCGGCGCAGTTGGCGTGATTCAAGCCACACGCGACGGCCGTATCAAAGCACTCGTTTCGATTGCAGGCATGATCGACACCAAAGCTTTCGCCACCACTGAATTCGGCGAAGAGACTCCCGACACTGGCCTCATGTGGGAAGAAGAAAGCTGCCCGCTGTCTCCGGATTTCATGAAGGATCTGTGCGATACCATCGTCACCGTCGAACCACTCGCCGATTGCATCGCCACTCCGTGGTTACTCGTCCACGGCACAGCCGACGACGTCGTCCTCCCGAAAGACACGGAGTGCGTTAAAGGCCTACAAGGCGACGCAGTCGAAGTAGTCTTCGTCGAAGGCGCTGACCACAGTTTCAACCAACCCGCCCATAAAGCACAACTCACCGAAACGATTGCCAACTGGATGCGTAGCCGTCCATACTAAATCTTTCTTGGCCAAATCAGTTGACTAACGGATGCGCCCGATCACATGATCGACCCCACTGCTGATTAGGGACCGGCCCTAGCCAGAGTTCCAACCTGCCGCCGCGGGCGAGCTCTCGATGATGGATCCAGCTGCGGTTGAACGACTGGCCATCCAATTCTGCTTTCTGGATGTAGATGTTTTGCGGGGAATTGTTATGGGCTTCGATAGTGAAGGTTTTGCCAGAGCAGTATTCAGGATCGAGCTGAACTTCTACTTTGTTAAACACCGGGCTGGTTATTTGGTATTTACCATCGCCGGGGTTGATCGGATGGATCCCCATCGCGGCCAGCACATACCAGGCCGACATCTGACCGACATCTTCATTGCCACAAATTCCATATCGATCAGCGCCATAGGCTTTTTCGCAAATGGTGCGTGTCCATTTCTGAGTCAGCCAAGGCATGCCGATTTCGTTGAACAGGAACGGCACCTGATGCACTGGCTCGTTAGCGTGATTGTAATAGTCGTTCCACAGAAAGTCGGACGGGGTGTTGTCGAATAACGCCACCAGCTCGGCGGTAAAATGTGCGCGTCCCATCAGCTCGACTAGGCCAGGCACATCGTGCGGCACAAACCAGCCCTGCTGATACGGATTCGACTCGCGGCAGCCTTGGCCATGCACCGTCTTGCCCTGCCATGCCGCCCAATTCCCAGCATCATCCTTTGCTCGGAACCACTGTACTTCATCGTTCCATAAGTTTTTGTAAGCCTTACTTTTGGCATAGTATTCGTCGGCGATTGCCTGCTTGCCGAGGCTCTCGGCAAAATGGCCGAGGCACCAATCCGCATAGGCATATTCGAGGGTTTCAGAAATCACGCCTTTGTCACCCTTGGCATAGCCCCGCTCACCGTTGCCGAATGTATCGACCGAATTTTTCGAGTAAGTGAACGCCTGATCGATGTCATAATTTCGAATGCCCTTTTCATAGGCATCGACAATTACCGACACCGCGGGGTTACCAAGCATACAGCCGGAATACGCATTCAGAATTTCCCAACGCGGTAGATACTCCCGACCGCTCAGCTCAGCAATCTGCAGCAACGAGTTGATCTCGTCGTTCACCATGCTCGGATTAATCAGCGTCTGCAGCGGAAACTGCGAGCGAAACACATCCCAACCGCTAAAAACTGATCGATAAACAAAGCCGTCGGCCTGATGAATGTTGCCGTCGGATCCAATGTAGTTGCCGTTCACATCCGAAACCGCGCGCGGATCAATCATCGTATGATACATCGCGGTGTAGAATTTGGTATGGTCGTCATCCGTCCCACCCTCTGCCTTTAGCTTACCGACCGCATCGGTCCAAAGCGAGCGGCTCGCGTCAACAACCGCATCAAATTCCCAGTGTGGAATATCGTGCTGTAAGTTAGACTGTGCCCCCTCTATACTAACAAATGAAATGCCGGATTTAACCAGTACCACTTCGTCGGCTGCGGTTTCAAATTCGGTAAAGAATCCTAAATGCTGCCCCTGTGCCTGCGTCTGGCCATACACCACGGGTGCCGCCGCAACGATTGCTTGATAAGCCTCACTCTCGATCGCCTGTCGCTTGCGGCTCCCACCCTCGGGAATATCCGCACTCCAAATGCCGTGTCGTTTCAACGGCTTGCTAAACTGACAGTAGAAGTAAACCGTATAATCGGCTTTGCCATCGCCGTTGCCCCAGCCACCACCTGCCGGCGGGCATTTCATCCAGCCGCTAATCGTATGCTCATCTACCACCTGCACAAACTGTTCGGTCGAGGTGCCGCCCACTCGGCGCGACAGGTCGATCTGAATGCGTGCCTGTTTGTTAGCGGGAAAAGTGAAGCGCAGTATACCAGCTCGCGGCGCGGCAGACATCTCGGCGCGGATGTTATAATCAGCCAAGGTCGCGGCATAATAGCCTGCCCGAGCAACTTCGGTGTCGTGTGAAAAGCGCGAGCGGTAGCCCGTTTCGGGTTGCGCCGGATTGCCCCGATTGGTCTGCAGTTTGCCAAGCGTTGGCGTTACCAAAAAATTCCCCAAATCGCCATACCAGCCCACTCCGCTCATATGGGTAAAACTGAACCCTTCAATCGTGGTATGCTCATACGAATAGCCCGAGCCGTTGTCACCGCCAGTCAAAGTATCGGGGCTCAATTGCACCAGTCCAAACGGCGTCGCCGCCCCCGGAAACGTTTTCCCTAATCCGTGCGCATCCTCGGTGCCCTGGCGGTAAGTCACTGCCCCGATCATTGGATCAATATAATCAACCGGAGCCCTTGCGGCCACGGCTCCCTGCGACGACAACAAAAACAGACCGAGCACCACGGCCCCTAGAGTAATCCATAATAAATTCATTTATTTATTCAAAGTTAGTTTCTGCTTAGGCATCCTTATTATAATAAATCGATTCGATTTCCTCCAGAGAGCCACCGGTGGTTTCCAATATCCACTTCCAAAGCATGAAAATCTGCGGCACGAGAATCGCGGCGAAGATAAAGAATCTCACCGCAGGCCCATCAATCCCTTACACTTGGCGTGAATCGGCTAACAATCGTATCAGTCGCCCACATTGTCAAAATAACAATCGGCATCGCCTGGCGAAAGCAGGAGACAGCAAGTAACACGGGGATCAGTGCAATACTGCGCGAGGTAATGTGGACAGTGACAGAAATAACCCCGCTTCCGAAGCATACCATGCATACGATGCTTTCCCCACCGAGTCGTGATGTGTGCGCTAGGCTATTTGATCGCTTGGATCAACCGAGCAGAACGCGGCGCGAGGCCTTTTACAGTATACGATCCCTCATGCTGGCCGAGCGCTTCGTCCGTCCAGAAGTCAGTTAAGTTGCCACTGGTGCTCAGTGGCACCGTGAGATCAATCGTTTCGGTATCACTCCAATTAAAGAAATAGTAATACTGCGTGTCGCCGAGATCGGTGATACCGGTTTCCAATTTGGCATTAGCAAAGCGGGCACCCTTGCCGGTCGGCTTCAGCAACTTCTTCAATATGCCGACTTCTTTTGCATGCAGGTGTTCGGCCTTGTCGCCGCTCAGGATAAAACCGCCCACCGCGTGAATCGAAGTGGCGTGAAACATCCATTCGTTTTCCGTCACGTTCCCTTCTATATTCCAAGGGCTGTCAGTTGTCAGCACAATGCAGTCCGGATCGGAATCCCACAGCGTGCCATTTTGCCAGCAGCGGCTGAGGTTTTGCACTGCCAGTGACTTGAAAGACCACCATGCTCGGCGGATATCGCCGCTGGTGCGCATCGCAGTCACCAAGCCAAACGAGGGCCAGATCGGCGCGTTGCATCCTAGCACAACGGTTTCATCGTCGCAGCCGCGCAGCACCGCTTGCATGCCCTGGCGATAGGCCTCGATCCGCGAGGCGTTCTCCACATAGTGCGCCCCGTCCTGAATCGCGCCCCAATAGTTGGCGTCGAGCTTGAAATAGTTCACGCCCCACGCGTCCCGCATCGTGCGGAAGATGTTCTCAAAATGCGCCTGCACTTCCGGATGCGTGCCATCGAGTGCATACCATGGGCCGTAGCGCCAGCCGCCAAACGACACCGTGCTGGAATCGAGCGGCTCACCTTGCGCATTCTTCACGAACCAATCCGGATGCTCACGCAACACCCGCGAATCCTGCTGAGCGATAAAGGGCGCGACCCAAATCGCTGGCTCAAATCCCTTTGCTCGAATGTCCGCAATGGTCTGCTTCACGTCGCCATACTCTGGGTTCGGATCAAACCAATCGCCGAAAAACGGTTGATAGCCATCGTCCAACTGAATGAATTTCAGCTCGGGCACCTTCTGCTTAAAGGTATCCAAATTGTCCCGAATAATATCATCGGTGACGTCCATCCGGTAGCAATACCAAGAGCACCAACCTGTAGCGACCGGGCTGACTTTGCGCGGTGGATGATGCCGGTTAATCTCATCGGCCAATTGATTGAACAAGTCGCCCTGCCGCTCGCCGTTCATGATCACAAACTCTTCTAGATCCCAACTTTCACCGGGCTGCAGAACGAGCCCTTCGGCATCGATCGAGACGAGCAGTTGCTGCGCATTAAAACTAATGCGGCCGATAAAGCGGTGGCAGGACGTGAAGCCCAGCAATAGATTGTCGGACTCGGTGAGGTTCAGATTCAACACGCCATAAGCGGTCGGCAAGCCACGAAAATCGGGAATTTTATAATGCTTCGAATCGGAGTTATTGCCGATAGCCTCGCGTTGACTCAGCGTGCCCCCGTTTTGATACAACATCTGGAAGCCCTCGCCGTAGATTGGCGTATCAGGCGAAAAACCGTGTTCGGCCACTTCAAACAGCACGATGTTTTTTGGGCGTAACGAGGTGTCTCCGATATTTGTCACCGAAGCCTTACAATGGCTGCCGTCCCATATCCGCTCTACCTGAATCTGATCGGTTGCAATGGCCTGCCCCTGTAGATCCTCGACCACCCAATCTGCCTGCTGCAGCACGGAGAGGAAACGCTGCCCCTGCTCGGATGTGACCTTAGATTCTGATAGCGTCTCTGGCTTCGCACAACCCGCTAGACTTAGCAATGCCGCGCCACCCATCAGCGCCGCAGTCAGTATTATTTTTTTATTAACGTTCATATAATTTAACATTGGATAACCAACTGACTCATTTTCAAGCGTCTGCGACTAGTCGTTCACTCTGGAGGGAAATGCTCCGTCATTTCCATGCGTCGGTTTTGCGAACTCTGGCGCGGCGGAAACGACGGAGCGTTTCCCTCCAAAGAAAAATAGGCGGCGAAAACGACGGAGCGTTGGCTCAGAGAGTGTCGCTGCGCTCGGAACCCTCCAAAGAACAAATAAGCTTACTCGCCCATCGGATTGACTAGTGTGCCGTGCTGCTTTTTAGCGACATACCCCTCCACCGGGATCAATGCGATGTCCGCGCCGGGCGCGAGCGTGAGCTTGATCACATGATGCAAGGTGCGCTCTTTGGGCGTGAACACGTTGCACAATGATCGCGTTTTGGACTTCAATCGGCCAGAGGCGGATGATGGGAGCGCTTGACGTGGACTGAGTGAGAGCAGCTTCGATGGCTTGAGCGACTTGCTTGGCTTGGAGCGACTTGCCTGCGTCGTTGTAGTGAACGTTGTTAGCACCCAACTGATACTGCGCCCGTTCCCCTGCAATAGGAGTGTAGAGGTCATTGATTGCGACACCGTGCTTTTTCATTACGGCGAGAGCGGCGTCATTGAACGCTTTGGCGCGCTCTTCCGTGACGATAATTTTCACCTTGGTCTCAGGCCCAATACAAGGGGGAGTCGTGACACCAAAAATCAACTGAGCCTTGGTGGCTTTGAGTTTCGTAACGATTTGGTCGAGGTTGGCTGCGTAGGATTCTGGGGTGGCTTTCTGCTCCTGTGACCAGCCATACCAGTCCCAGAGGCCAAAGTTGAAGTGAATCAAATCCCAGTCCCCCTCACCGATCCAGCTGTCGATGTGCTCAGCTCCAAAAGCGGAATAGCGGCAATTGCCTTTGACACGGTGGACATTTGCTTTGCCGTAAAGGAGCTTCCGAACGCCAGTGGTGTAGCCAATCGAAATCGAATCCCCGATGATCAAGACCCGTGGCAGTGCGGGGTCATCGATAGGGTTGGCGAACGGATCTTGAAAAGGATTCGCGCGACGCACTTTCGATTCTTTGAAAGGCGTAGACACCTGTTCCTTTTTAGGCGCGGCGGCGGCCTTTGGTGTGCTCTGCGCCCCCTTTAATCCAGCCTCTTTGAGGATCGGTTGGAGCGCCTGATACCAAACATCATATCCTGCACCAGCGAGGTGGAGCCGATCTTTGCCGAAGAGCTCCGGTCGTAGTTGCCCCTTCGCATCAAGAAAGTTCTGATTGATGTCGACGTGAAACACGTACTGGTTGTCCGCAATGGCTGGCAGGAGTTTGTTGATCGCTTGAACTCGTTCAAAATCGCCCTTAGTTCTCGGGTTGCTGCGAGGAAAAACAGAGAAGATCACAATCTTGGATTCGGGCAGACGCTGACGCAGCTCAGCAACGATCGTCTCAATGCCGAGTGCAATATCGGGCGCGGAGTCGCGACCGCTATTGTTGGTGCCGATCATTAGGGTCACCAGTTTGGGCGCGATACCGTCGATCTCCCCATTCTGCAGACGCCACAGAACGGTCTGGGTGGTGGCCCCGCCGACTCCCAGGTTCAGGGTCTTATACGGCGCGAACCGTTCGTTGTAAGTCTTCTGCTTTTCCCAATTGTGGGTGATCGAATCGCCGATCATGACAAAGTCGATGTCGCCGGCCTTGGCCTGAGCTACCTTCTCCGCATGCCGCTCAGCGCGCCACTCCGGCGTAGATCGCTGTTCCGGCACCGTCGTGGACGGCTGCGCGGCCGACACCACAACCGGTATTACGATGGAGAATAGCACTGCTGCGAGCTGTATGTATTGCCTAAATCGTATCATATAAAATCCCTCGTGAGTCCTCAAAACTTAAATCCCATTATAGAAGCACTTAAAACAACGAACACCCTCTATTTAGACGGTAGTGGCCAGTTTTTTTATTTCTTAATCTTATCCGTCGGCATGTATGCATCCGTATCTTCACGCCATTGATGGAGCATGGTTTTCAATTTTTTCGTCATTTCTGGCATCGTTTCAGAGAGGTCAGTGTGTTCGCCCTCAATCTCTTTCAAATTGAACAGTTCGACCGATCCGTCAGAGAAACGCTCGACCAGTTTGTAGTCGCCGACGCGCAGTGCAGCCGACGGCGACACCAACGCGCTACATAAGATCCCGCTCTTCCTGTTAGGCTTTCTTCACTGATTCTGTTTTTAACTGATCCTTAACAATTATTTTTTACGCGTAGTGGAAAATACATCACCAGTCGGCTGGCTCGGTAAGGTTTGCTGCCAGCCTTGGAGTTGCTTGCGCAACTGTGTCACCACTTCTGGATGCTGTGCTTTCAGGTCATCTTTTTCGTAAATGTCGGCGGTGATGTCGTAGAGCTCGACATGATCCAGCGCCTGATTGGCGACGAGTTTCCACTGTTGATCGACGATGGCATACGAGACCCAATGGTCGGGCCGTTCCGGCTGCGGGGGCCAAGGCGCATCTGCTTTCCAAAATAGCGGCTTTTCGCGCAGTGGCTTTTCGTTGCCGAGTAGCACCGAGACTTGGCTGACGCCATCGGGCTGATACGAAGCGGGCAATGCCACGCCAGCCACTTCGCAAAATGTAGGCAGTAAATCGACGGCGGAGATCTGTGAGACTGCATCGATCTGACCAGCGGCTACTTTACCAGGCCAGCGCACAATGAACGGCACGTTGATGCCGCCTTCAAACAGCGCGGCCTTGTAACCTTTTCGTCCAGCAGTGATGCCTTTGGCACCACCGATACCATAGCCTGCGCCGGTGGCAGTATCGTGCTGCAAAACAAGCTTCGTGGGCGTTGCGGCACGTGCCGGGCCGTTATCAGAGCTAAAAATCACCAGTGTGTTTTCAGTCAGCCCCAATCGATCCAGCGCATTCAACACTTCGCCAATACGGTCATCGGCATGCGACAGGACTGAGGCATACACATTGTCGGCCTCTTCCAGATCGCGGAAGCGCCAACGGTATTTCGGCACGGTGTGAAATGGCGTGTGCGGCTCATGCATCCACAAATTGATAAAGAAAGGCTTTGATGCCTGATGACTCTGCTCAATGAACGCGATGGCGTTGTCGGCATCCTCATGCACTGGCATTTGCTCGCCGGAACAATTGAAGGCACCGTAAACATCGTAGCCATATTCTCCCGGAGCGGGTGAGTCCGGGATCATATTATTGGCGAGGTGCCATTTACCAAAGTGCGCGGTGGCATAGCCGCCCGCTTGCAACATACGTGGCAGGAACGGCGCATTTAGGTCGAGCCAATCGGGCATGCCACGGCGGGCATTATCGTCCACCCAGGCGAAATGGCCGTCGATATTGAGACGCGCCGGAAACTGCCCAGTCACCACGGCGGCACGACTCGGCGAGCATACACCACTGGCGACCGTGAAGCGCTGAAAGTCGGTGCCTTCGACCGCCAAGCGGTCGATGTTCGGCGTCTTGACATACGGATGGCCATGACAACTCAGGTCGCCCCAGCCCCAGTCATCAGTAAAGATGAAAAGTATATTCGGCTGCGAGCGAGGCGCAGCGATGCCTAGAGCTTGTGAAGCGACTAGTAGAAGTATCAGAATGGCGGAGCGTTTCATGGATGAATACTTAAAGGGAAGATGGAATCTGACAATCATTATACGCGTTTTCACCAAGTGATCTACCCTTCGTATGTACAGCATACTGCGAAACTGTGGAACGATGACTTAGCTCCAGACCAGCCGCTGTTTTCTGTTTTTGTCGGTGCAGCCTCCGCGAAGCCTGCGATAGGAGAAACATTTATTGTAAATAGGGCTAAGGCGATGAGAAGAATTTTATTCAGAGGTTGTCCAGTTATAGTATTCGCTGGACTATAGATGATCCACAATGGCTCGCCTTAGAAAATAAGACGCCTGTCGACCCTGACCCAGAGAACAATGCACAAATACATTCTGATCAATGGAACAGAGACATGTGGGACAGAAAAATGAAGAGCAAAGGGTTTGGAATAAACGCTCTATGATTCACTTCCAGGCCTTTTTTTAATTTTCTGCCCATAATTTTCCTGCCAGACTCTTTGCTTTTCTATTCTGCTTTTTTTAAGAGCAGTTTATTTCGATAATATCTGCGGCCAACTCGCGCTGACTTGCTGCAACCAATGCCTAGCGATGAGTTCGTGCCCCTGCGGGAGGGGATGAATGCCATCCCACATCCAGTGCTCAGGAGTCGTGGACTTCGCGGCAGCATCAAAAATGTCCTGCGTCTTGATATGGACCGCGTCATATTCTTTGGCCAGCTTGGCTACGATCACACGCAACTGGTCCGTCGCTTTGCGGCGCACCGCATAGGCCTGTCCCTTGCTTAGCGCTCCAGTCGGGAGAACAAAGGGATCCAAAAGCACCAGACGCAAGTCGGGGTTAGCCTTTCGGCTGGCATCGAGAATGAATCGATAATCGGCTTCGAAGGCTTTCGGCGTCACTTTCCGATCCGGATGCCTTAAGCCCTGGCCCACATCGTTGGTTCCAATAAGAATACTCAACAGGTCTGGCTTCATATCAATCGCATCGCTGTGCCAGCGCTTGCGGAGTTGGGCCACCGCATTGCCGCTCTTGCCGCGGTTATAAAAATCCAATTGAGCTTCTGGCATTTGTAGACCCAGTCTCCCGGCCAGCAGAAAAACGTAACTATGGCCGAGGTAATGATTCCGGTCTTTCTCGTTGCGGCCCCAATTCATGTCGGTAATCGAGTCCCCCTGAAACAATAGACGACTCCCCTTCTGAAAGGCAGGTAATTGGACGTGATCACCACCAGACCTAGGTGCACAGATCGAAGCCGTTTCGCCCTCAACTGCTGAGCCCAGCATAAGAGCTCCAGTCAAAGCTAAGCAACTGGTGAGCCATATTCGTCTATTTAGCATAGTCATATTCAGCTAGACTACCGAGTGGCAGCCAGCTTCTGGCTTTCGCCGGCTTTGAGATTGATCTCTATCATCTGCGATCCGTAGCGCACTTTGCCTGGGGTGCCTTTGAGCGAATGGATCGTCACTTCAACGACTTCGCCGTCGGCCCACTCAATATCGACTTCAAAGCCACCACGAGCCAACAGTCCGGTCACTTTACCTGCGGGCCATTCTTTAGGCAGAGCGGGCAGCAAGCGAATAATGGGCTGGGCATCGATCTCGCCGCTGTCCGGCTGACTCTGCATCAGCATTTCAACGATGCCGGCAGTCAGGCCGAAATTCGCTTCGATTTGAAACAGCTTACGTGGGACCGGACGAAATTGGCTCAGCATATTGTCGAAGCAGTTATCCGTGAGCATACGATGTGCAAACTCGATGGACTTTTCCGCATCGCCCAAACGCGCCCAAAGGTTGACGCGCCACGCATTTGACCAACCGGTGCTTTGCCCAACACCGCGGCGATCGAGTAATTTACGAGCGGCCTCTGCCATTTCAGGTGTGCCGTCGGCTGTAATTTCGTAATACGGATAAAGCCCATACAGCGGCGAGCAGTGACGGTGAGTCGGTTCGCGCTCCTCGTAGGGCTTGAGCCATTCCTGCAACACCCCATCCGGCGCGATCTGGTTCGGCGCGAGCCGAGCACGCTTGGTCTTCAGCTCGCTCTGCAATTCAGCATCCACGCCAAGAATCTTCGCCGCACGCACGGTGTTGCCAAAGAGTTCGCGCAGTTGCTGCATGTCGATTGTTGGGCCGAGGCAAATACCCGAGCCCGGCTTTCCATTGGGCTGATTAAAACCATTCTCCGGCGAAGCGGACGGACCGGTCACGAGCCACTTGTTTTCAGGTTCTTCATACAGGTTGAAGAGATAGAATTCCACACTACTGCGCATAATAGGGTAAACCTTCGCCAAATAGTCCTTATCCAAGGTGAAGGCATACTGCTCCCACAGGTGCTCACAGAGCCATGCAGGTCCACCGATGTCCATTCCTGCCGGTGCGGTGTAGCCCCAGATGTTTGTCAATCGGTGCGCAATCCAACCGGGTGAATTGTAGTAAGCCTTCGCAGTCTTGGAGCCGGGCTCGACCAGCGAGGCGATAAAGGTATTCATCGGCTCCTGTGTTTCCACCAGATTACATGTCAACGCAGGCCAGTAATTCATCTGGGTATTGATATTAAAGTGATAGTCACCATTCCACATGGTATGCACTTCCTCGGCCCAGATGCCCTGCAAATTCGCAGGCAAACCACCGGGACGCGATGAGCCGATCAACAAGTAACGTCCCATGTTCGCAAACAAGGCAGACAAAGCAGGATCCGCGGCACCCTCTCGATACGCAGCCAAACGTTGATCGGTGGCCAACCGGCTATTCTGCGTTTTCGGCAAGGTCAGGGTCACACGGTTAAACAGGTTCTCATGATCCGTCTTTTGCGCCGCGCGTAATTGTGCGAAGGACTTGCCCTTGGCCTTGTCGAGATCACTGATTGTTGTAGCCAGTGGATCCGATAGCTGGCGTCCAGCAATGCCTCGGTAATCCGTCGCCGCAGCGAAGAGTAGCAAGACCTCACCGTCAGATTCAACCTCCAGCGTATGACCGACCGCCTTCACCGAACCACCAATAACGCGCAAGCGGCCAACATACTGCAAACCATCCTGATCATAACCATCGTTCAGGTGCCCAGTCATGAGCAATTCGCGATCACCGACTGCAGTGGTTACAAAGCGTTCAGCGCGATCCATCGATATAGTGAATGTCTGTGGACCACTTAGACGAGACACAAAGACTTCGGCTGGTTCGGACACGAAATGCTCACGAGTGAAGGACGTCTCTCCGCGTTGATAATTCACGACTGCCAAGCCTGTAGTCAGGTCGAGTTCACGACGGTAATTCGTAACCACCTCGCTGTTGCCGGAGAACTTCAAGCGTAGGTTGCCGAGTGTTTGAAAACGTCCGAACGGCGAAATCTTATCTGAATATTGCGGTTCTCCCATAGTAGGAAAGGCCTTACGCTTCAGCGCATTAGCTTCAGTGAACTTCTCCTCCGCGAGCAGACGACGCATCTCAGGTAGATATTGATAGCCACCGGACACATTGTTCTCACCACGTGACCCAGACCAAACAGACTCTTCATTCAAAACAATGCGCTCTTCATCCACACCCCCAAATACCATGGCCCCAATTCGGCCGTTACCGAGGACCAGCGACTGATCAAAGCCCTTGCCGGGTTGATTGAACCACACCGTCGTCGCGGGGTTACCTTCGAAGGGGGCCTTCGACGCCGTGACGGCTGGTGTCGTATTCGATGCTGACTTAGCGGCCTGCGTCTTGACGGGTGCGGGTGGTTTGGATGCTGGCGTCGCCACCATGGAATCGGCCTGTTTCGCGGGGTCAAATTCGGCTTGCTCTTGCGCAGTCAAGATACCATCGCGGTTGGCGTCGATCCGATCAAAATGATTACTCCACTGTTGCGGGCTATACACCTTCCCGCGCGCTTCGATATTAGCCTTTTTATTGGCTAAATAATCTGCCTTTGCTTCAGGTGCGCGCGCGGCATCGGCAAAACCAGCCGCCAATAAAATCAGCGCAAGGGGGAACGACTTTTTCATACTCTGTTTCATGCTCTTTCCAATTGATGGTGTTTGTCTAAAATACATAGCCCCATGGATTCGCCAATCATCGTTCCCGTCAACCGGTGAACGGGACTGCCTGCCTCATGGGTTTCATGACATAGTACCCCCGTTGCCGTTCCCTGACTACCCCTCGTTTAGAGGGTGCGTGCACATACCTAAACTGCGGCAAAAACCCAAGCAATTGGAGGGCAATGCTCCGTCATTGCCGCCGTCAGAGAAGCGAAAACGATGCACACGGCTATACCGACGCACGGCGGATATGCTGACTCTGACACCATTACAGATCGACAGAAGAATCAACTGAAGGAGGTCTGCCAGAGATCGCGGAGCAATATGTCAACCGCAGATAAACGGGTGAACGCAGATACAAAGATTTTGATCTGCGGCTATCTGCGGTTCTAAAATACGTAACCTAAAGATCAGTGTCTCAACCTTGGCCTCCAGGCATCAAAAAACGCCCGAATTGCTCCGGGCGTTTACCTCTATCAATCGACTCCCCAGCCGATTGAAAACTATATGAAAAATCTTAAAAAATACAAACCTAGCGGCGGCGGCGCAGCATCACGGTACCGAGGGCCAACAGACCGCCAAGCAGTGCGAAGGTTTCTGGCTCTGGAACTGCGGTCGTAGCCACGACCAAATTGCCGGTGACCTGCGAGTAAGTATAGGTCTGATTATCAACAATCGCGTCCCAAACATCCCCGTCTTGAATAAATGCGTTACTGGCGTAGGCAGTTCCGCTCAATGTGATTGATGAAAAATCACCGCTTTCACTGGCGTTATCACCGGTAAAGTCGAACAGGTTATATGTGCCGACCCCGATCAAGGTATTCGATGTCAAGGTCAGCCCGCCGCCGTAGGTCAATGCACCGCCCACATCAATACCGTCATAGTCGGTGCCACGTGTGCTGCCGGTGATTTCCATATTGGTAAACGAACCCGAGGCCAGTGTCAGGTCGTCGCTAAAGGTCAAGATGCCAGGGCTGTTACCAGGCGCTAGGAAACCACCCGACTGGATGGTCGTGGCGCCGCCGATGATGCCACTACCACCGAGGCTTGCACCTGAGGCGACGGTGACCGCGCCAGACGCTGCACTGTTGTCGCCGTTGACCAGCAACATGCCCGAACTGACAGTAGTCGTGCCGCTATTGGTACTCGCTGCATTGAGCGTGGTGGTGCCGCTGCCGGCTTTGACTAGGCTTTGATCGTTGCTGAGGGCGGAGCCGAGCGTGAACGAACCGGAGGATGAATCCACCGTAACCGTCGAGCCGCTTTGCAAGACGTTGCCGGTGGCGATGGCTCCAGTGCCGCCGCTAGTGTCGTAGGCCCAGTCCTTGACTAAAGCACTGCCGCTGCCGTCTAACACCACGCGCATCCAACCGTAGTTGCCGCCGGTAAGCTCAAATCCGATGTAGCCCTCAGTGCCGGCGGTAAAAGTGCTGCCGAGGTGATCGGTCGAACCGCCAGTGCCGCCGCTCGAGTCGAACGTCGACGAAGAGTTCACCGTATCGCCCCACGCTAGATTGCTCAGCGTGCCATTGCCAGCGTCGGTCTCGCGCACTGGCTGGAAGCCAGTGCTGTTGACTACCCCGATCCCGCCGAAGAATAAGTTAACGTCCCAATCGAACGTCGTCCCCGACGTGTCGTTGGTGCCGCTCTCAATGTCTATATAGACGCCGTCGAAGTTGGTCGGGATCGAAAGGTCCTGCAAGTTACTGTAAAGCACGTCGGCAGCAACTGGCAGCGCACTGCTCAAGAGCAGTGCCGCGGCAACGCGGAAATGCGCAGAGTGTGTTGAGGAGTGTGCCATTATAGTATCTAAGAGGAGTTAGTCCTGACTGACGCTCAGGCGGAAGAATTGTGGTTTCTCCCAGCCAGTCGTGGTTTCAATCATCATGGGGTAAGGCACGTAGACCGCTTCGATATCGCCGCTGCCGCTTTCGATCAGTGTCGGTGCGGCTGTGACGTCCACCCACTCCGTAAGGTCTGGGCTGAACTGCGGCGTGTAGGTCAGTCCCGCCGCCGCCCACGCCTTGCGCCGCGCGAAGACCGCGCGGAAATCCACATTGTTGGACGAAATGGTTTCTAATACTGGCAGCGGTAACCCTGGCGTCACTACTCCGCTGCTGTAGCCGATTGAGCCACCATTCGAAACTGTCGGGTCGGTGCCGAAGGCGAATTCGAGCAAGTTGCTCAGGCCGTCCGAATCTGGATTGCTGCCGGGCAGTGCATCGTTGCCGGTCAGGTTATTGTCGCCCACCCAAGTAACCATGTCCTGCATCGCGAGCCATGTGTCATAGTAGATCTCGCCCGCCGTCTGGTAGCCGTCGGCCAAAAAATGCTGCCCGGCCTCTCCGACAATGCCACTCAAGTCAGCAAACTTTGCGTTGGCAACCAGGTTGCTGATATCGCGGTGAATGGCATCAATATCGTCATAGTAGCCTGTTGAATTATTCGCGATATTAGCTGGCACCATCGTGCCGATGATAACTGGCGCCTGAGTAACCGAGAAATGGCTCGAAACCACTACGCGATGGCGAGCAAACAGCGCCGTCAGGTTGGAAGCATAGGCCGCAGCACTCGCTGCCGTTGCGGCATCGGCTTCACCCTGATGCCACAGTATACCACCGAATTCAATCGTGGCATACTCACCGCTCACCTCAGCCAGTGCAGCGGCCAGATACGGATCGGCCAGCACATCCAGCGAGTCGCCTGCGTTCCATTGATTCGTCACAAAACCGGTTCCACCGATCGCATTTTTAACGATCAGCACATCTTCGTCGGGATGGTCTTTTGCATACGCACGTGCAAAATAGAAATCGAGTGAAACATAATTCCCCGTCGTTGATCCCGACCGGTGTTGCGTCGTTTGAAACGGCTGAAACGCACGCACGACCGAATCAACAGCGCCGGGATCATACTCCCCACGAGCCTGACCACGGGATTGCTGGAACATGTTCGGCGTTGGATAATCATCCATCTCATAAGACGTCTTACTGCTCCAACCGACCATGTTCGACTGGCCTTCCGTCAAGAAAATGACCAGTTTTGTATTTTCACTCGTTTCAACCACACGATAGGTTCCACCTGGATTCAGAGTCGCTAGTTGAGGAACCGTTGCGGTGATACTGCCATCGGCATTGACCACAAATGACACCTGCGGGACAACGCCCCACTCCACGTTATCAGTGGATGCTTCAATCACCCATGTCGTATCAGGCGCGGAAAACGTCAGCATATCAGCGCTGCCATCAGTGGCATCCACCAAAGTGAAAGCGATCGGTGCGGCCACGCCAACACCTGTCGGATCCGTGCCGTCTTGGTATTCCTCCCAATTGAGTCGTCCATCGCTGTCGGAATCGAGCAGATCCGCGGCTTCATAATCGCCGCTGGTAACCAGGCTATACAGGTCGAGCCAGCTTTCCAAGGTTCCGTTGCTCGTAACCGGATCCGCCCCGAACTGGATGTTGGTCAGGGCGATCGCGAGATCACCGTTTCCATCGGTATCGTAAACGTAATCGATCGTGCCCGACCATCCCTCCGTCATACTGACAGAGGCGAACTCATAATCGGCTCCAAGTGTGCCGTAGTCGACCAGCACCAGCGTGCCTCCGTTCGCGGTGTCATAGCTGCTCAGATCAAGGATCAGGTGATCGAATCTGGGGTCAAAAACGCCTGAATTGTTCCATGTAGTCACTCCGACAGCATCCGCTTCGTAGGTGATGTCCATCCTACGAGTAGCTAAACCATAAATGTCCGTATTTAGAGAGGCACCGGCTTCGACAGTAAAGGCGGCAGTCGCACGAGGCCTCATGAAAGCAAGGTCGATGGTTCCACCGGTCGCCAAAGTCAGATGACTACCGACTTGGAAAGCCAGCTCCGGGTTGAATCCTGTTTGTCTGGAACCCGATTCAAGAGTTTGTCCGCTTTCGACCGTATAAGTGGTATTAAAATTCACGTCATAATTACCTGTTCCAAAGTCAATATCGACATCCTTCCCGTCACCGGTGACGGGAGCTACATCACCGACCCACTTCGTGCCATCGGTCCAATTGCCAGTTCCGGAATTATCCCAAGTGATAGGCAGTGAAGGTGCGACGATGTTGATGAGGCGAATTTCATTGCCCGTGGTGAGATCAAGATCAGCCGACCACCCAGCGGTCAGCGTGATTGTGGCCCAACCATTATCACCCGCTGCCTGGTTCTGGCGCGCCAGGTTTCCATAAGAAGCAAGAACAAGCGTATCGCCGTTCGCTGTATCATAGTTGCTCAGGTCGACTCTCAACTCACTGTTCGTGCCCCTCAATGCAAATGAGCCTGCGACCTCAAAAGTTGTCACACCGTCTGCATCTGCAATCCATTCATTGATATAGGAAGGACTCGCTTCATCGTTCCAGTAACGATCCACTTTTGCTATCGCTGCCGGTTCAATAGTAAAATGCCCTCCGGCACCGGACTCCGTCATATTGGCAGCAACCGTCACCAGATCCAAGGTGCCACCAGTCGCTACGGTTAGATGCCCTGCCCCGAGTGACAAACGCCCGCTCGTCGTCGCAGCAGTCAATGATTGACCATTCCCGATTATGAAATCCGAGGTAAGCGTCACGACACTGGCAAGCACGACGGAGTCGGTGCTGCTCACCGGAACGACTCCGCCCACCCAGGTTGCAGGCACGTTAAAGACACCATTCGTGGTGGTGCTAGTGATCAGTGGTAGAGGAGCGACGATGTTTGTGAGTGCAACAGCCAAATCGCCGCCGCCCTGGTCGTAAGTGAAGTCGACCGTACCAGTCCATCCGGAGGTCAGAGTGACAGCAAAGTATGGCCCATCAAGTAACGTACCATAGTCCGCAAGAATCAAGGTTGTGCCGTTAGAAATATCATAGCTGGACAGATCGACCTCAATCGACCCCCCACGGATTCTATAGTCTTCGGTGATATTAAAAGTAGTGACTCCTGAGGTGTCCGCAATCCACTTAGTGGTCCAGCCTGAGTCTCCACCAGTGACGGCGCTATTCCCCGAAAAATACCTTCTGGTTGTGGCTGTAGCGCCCGCCTCGATAGTCAAGGAACGCGTTGCAGTTGCCCCGGTTTCATAAATACCGTCAGCAGTTAAGGTTCCTCCGCTCGCAACAGTCAGATGCCCCCCCTGGGCAAATCGCCAATTACCAGCAGTCCAGGTCATGGCTTGGCCCGAGCCAATGGTCCACGTTGAATCAATGGATAAATTGTGACCGATGCTTAGTGTGTCATTTCCGCTGGACGGCGTCTGAGAAGGGCTCCAGCCGGTTGCACTGTCAAGCTGCACATTCCCTGTAGAGGTGAGCGTCGCCGCCTGTGCGGTGGTGAAAGAACAACCAGCGAGGGCGCTGAGTAAGAGAAAGGTGTTGGTGATCTGTTTCATGGGGTATTTAATTATTGGATCAAAGGAAGCAAGTGGTAGTTCAAGACTGCGCCACGCGTTGGAAGAACTGACACTACTATAGAGCATCTGGCTTATTTGAATACCCTACTTTTAGAGGGTGCGATCAATGTTGCTCGCGGTTGGTTGAATTAAGTGAAGCAACACTCCGTCATTGCCGCCGAACCGCAGTTCAACCGACGCACGGCAATGGCGGAGCATTGCCCTCCAACGCTACCAACTTTCAACGCTACCCGCCCCTACCAACCGGTCTCGACCAGTTTATAGAAGCGCTTTGAAAGCTCTGCATTGTGCTCGGTATTCACGGTGACCGAACCATCGGCATTAATCGTAAATAAGGCTTCGCTGACGTCCTCCCACTGACTCAGGTCTGCAGAGACTTTAAGCACCCACGCGGTATTTGGCGGCATAAATGTGAGGCTGTCATCGGAGCTGGGGTTGCCCACTTGCAAGTTCAGCACAGATGGCTCGGTCGGCAAATGCCCAGCGGGGTTCGTCCCATACTGAGACTCCTGCCAGTTGAATTTACCGTCACCATCGGAATCCTCAGCCATCGCTGCGGCGTAGTCGCCCCCAGTCACGAGACCATGAACGTCGAGCCATGTTTGCTCCTGTTCGATCTGCGTTTCGAGTTCGAGCCATTTCTGGTAATACAGTTCACCGGCAGTTTGGTAACCATCGGCCAAGAAATGCTGTCCGGCCTCGCCAGAGATCGAGCTTAAGTCAGCAACACCGGCATCCGCCACGAGGTTGGAGATATCGCGGTGTATGGCATCAATATCGTCATAGTATCCGGTTGAATTCTTCTGAATATTTGCCGGCACCATCGTGCCAATCACAATGGACGACTGCGTGCCGGGGAAGTAGCTGTCAGCCACTGCGCGATGGCGCGCAAACAGCGCCGTCAAGTTCGCGCTATACGCCGCGGCACTCGCCGCATCCTTGGCATCAGTTTCGCCCTGATGCCAGAGTATACCGCCAAACTCAATCGTCGTATACTCACCGCTCACCTGAGCCAATGCAGCGGCCAGATACGGATCGGCCAGCACGTCCTGTGAGTCGCCTGCATTCCAATAATTATTGACAAACCCAGTGCCGCCCCGCGCATTCTTAACGATCAGCACATCTTCGTCCGGATGAGCTTTGGCATATTCACGTGCAAAATAGAAATCGAGCGAAACAAATCGACTCGTCGCCGCGCCCGACCGGTCAACCGTCGTCTGCAACGGCTGGAAGGCCTGCACGATCGAATCAGCAGTGCCGGGAGCATACTCTAACCGAGCCAGACCACGAGACAGCTGGAACATGTTAGAGCACGGATAATCATCCATCTCATAAAACGTCTTCCCACTCCAACCAACCATGTTCGACTGTCCTTCCGTCAGGAAAATGACGAGCTTTGTATTTTCACTGGTTTCAACCACACGATAGGTTCCGCTTGGATTGAGTGTCTCCAGTTGAGGAGCCGTCGCGGTGATACTGCCATCGGCATTGACCACGAACGTAACCTGCGGGACAACGCCCCACTCCACGTTATCAGAGGATGCTTCAATCACCCATTTCGTATTAGGAGGTGCAAAGGTCAGGGTATCCGCACTGCCATCGCTGGCATCCACCAGCGTGAACGGAATCGGTGCGGCCACGCCCACGCCAGTCGGGTCGGTACCGTCCTGATACTCTTCCCAATTGAGGCGTCCGTCGCTGTCGGAATCGAGTAAATCGGCCGCTTCGTAATCGCCGTCGCTGACCAAACCGTAAAGTTGCAACCAAGCGTAAGGTGTTCCGTTACTGGTATCGGAGAGTTCGAGCCACTTCTGATAGTAGCGCGCGCCCATGGTTTTATACTCATCCACGCTGAAGTGAATGGTTGTGTTCCCCTGCAGATCATGCAGATCGACACAGTCCGCATTCGGAATTAGATTGGCGATATCCCGATGGATTGCATCAACCGTGCTCATCTCCGGGAAATTGCTATAATAATTATCGATGCGATAATAGTGCATCGTTCCCAGAATAAAGGGTGTATCCTCCGTAGAAACATAGGTATCCACCCGGCTACGGTGTCTGGCGACCATTGCCACTAGGTTTGCGGCATAGGCCGAGGAAGCGGCCACCGTCTTGGTATCGGCTTCACCCTGATGCCACAAGATGCCACCGAACTCGATCGTTTCATAGCGGTTGCTCAGGTCGTTTTGCTTAAACGCCCCTTCAAAATAAGGAATGACCAACGCATCGAGGCTGTCCCCATCATTCCACCGATTATTGGCGAACCCAGTGCCGCCGTAAGCATTTTTAATGATCAGCACATCTTCGTTGGGATGGTCTTCGGCATAGGCTCGGGCAAAATAGAAATCGAGTGCGGTATCTGCTTCATCAGAGCTCTGCCCCGGATCTTCGGATGCCTGCAAGGGCTGGAACGCCGGGATCAGCGCATTCTCGGCTTCTGAATCATAGAAATGACGGGCATGCCCGTGTGACAACTGAAGCATGTTCGGCAACGGATGATCCGCCATTCCATACACATTGGTGTCCGTATCCGGAGCGTAGCCGACCATATTGGATTGGCCTTCAGTCAGGAAGATCACCAGCTTTCGGTTCTGCGCTTTTTCCGTGATTCGATAGCTGCCGCCTGCACTCAGAGCGGGCAGCTCTTCAACTGTCGCAGTAATGGTTCCATCAGCATTCACCACAAAGCTCATGTGTGGCACCACGCCCCATACGGTGTCGTCGGTGCTCGCTTCAACCACCCATGGGGTGCTCGGCGGAATGAAATTCAGAGTATCGGCAATACTGTCGGGAGCCGCGACGGCAAAGGTGATCGCCGCAACCGGACCGGTTGGATTGGTCCCGTCGAGATATTCCTCCCAGTTGAGTTTACCGTCGCCGTCGGAATCAAGCAGATCGGCAGCCGCATAGTCGCCGTCGACAACCAGTCCGTAGGCATCCAACCACGCCCGTGGTGTGCCCTTGCCTGTGATGCCCTGCACTTCGAGCCACTTCTGATAGTAGCGCGCTCCGATGGTTTTATATTCATCCACTAGGAAGTGATTGGTGAGTGACCAACCCTCTTGATCCAAATCGCTCAAATCGACGAAGTCGGCATTTGGGACCAAGTTGGCGATATTGCGATGCACCGCATCAACTACAGTATTGAAGGACCGTTCCTCAATCCAACGAGACACCATGGTCCCACAGATAAACGGCGCGCTGCTGTTTGCAATCTCGGCTTCGACGTAGCCCCGATGTCTCGCGACCAGCGCAACCAGATTGGCCTCATATACTTCAGATGCGTTCGCATCGGCTTCCCCTTGATGCCAGAGAATACCGCCGAATTCAATCGTCGCATACTCACCGCTCACCTGAGCCAAAGCCGCCTGCAGATAAGGCGTCACATTCAAATCCAGCACGTCTCCGTCATTCCAATTATTATTTTGGAAACCCGTTCCACCCACGGCGTTTCTGACAATGAGAACGTCCTCATCCGGATGATCCGCGGCATACGCACGCGCAAAATAGAAATCGAGAGCCGTATAAGAGTTGGACTCATATTGAGTCTGAGCGTCCGGATTCTGAGCGATGGTTGTTTGCAAGGGTTGAAACGCCCGAATCAACTCATTCTCTGCGCCTACGTCATAGAAATCTCTCGGACGGGCACGGGACAGCTGCAGCATATTCGGCAGCGGATGATCTTCCATTCCGTATACATTGGACGCGGCATCGCTGCTGGCGCCCTCCATATTCGACTGCCCTTCGGTCAAGAAGATGACCAGCTTGCGGTTTTTTTGCGTTTCGATCACGCGATACGTTCCGCCAGCACTCAAGGCAGGCAGCGCTTCAACAATCGCCGTAATCGTTCCATCGGCATTCACGACAAAGGTCATGTGCGGCACCACACCCCACACGATGCTATCGGTCGATGCTTCGATATGCCATGTCGTATTGGGCGGCGAAAAAGTCAGCGCATCTGGATCGCCGTTCGTTCCCTCCACCAAAGTGAAAGGAATCGGTGCGGCCACGCCAACGCCCGTCGGATCGGTGCCGTCCCGGTATTCCTCCCAATTAAGTTTACCATCACCATCGGAATCGAGCAGATCAGCCGCTTCATAATCGCCGCCGATGACGAGGCCATACAGATCGAGCCAGCTGTGCGGCGCTCCGTTTGCGGTCTCGTTGAGTGGTCCAATAGAAATATTTGTCAGCGCAATCGCCAGGTCGCCGCCGCCTTGGTCATAAGCATAGTCGACCGTGCCATTCCATCCCTCGGTCAGGGTGACGCTGGCAAACGTGGTGCCGTCCAAGTCGCCCGCAGCAGCATAATCAGCAAGAATCAACGTGCTGCCGTTCGCGATGTCGTAGTGGGTCAAATCGACCGTCAAATGGTCTCCACCAATGTTAAATATGCCTGCCCCCGAAAGAGCGTTGGTCCACGTAGTCACGCCTGCCGCATCAGCGATGTAGGTGATGTTTAGTTCTTTACTGGATAGGCCGTACACCATCGTGTTCAACGATGCTCCAGGCTGGATCACAAAATCGCCACCGCTCGTTGCATCCGAGCGAGGTCGCATAAAGCCGATGTTCATTGAGCCTCCGGTCGCCAACGTCAATGTGCCACCCGTTACGATTCCTAAATCATCCCCATAGCCATTACCAGTGAGCACCGCATCGTCTGCAGTCAAAGATTCGCCGCTTTCAATCGTCCATGCGTAATCGAGATAACTCTGCGTCGTAGCGGTAAGCACCACCGTGTCTCCGTTGGTCGGCGCGACATCGCCGTCCCAGTTGGCAGTAGAGCTCCAGTTATCATCCGCAGCGCCGTCATCCCATGTAACGGGCGAGGCCACCGAAGCCGTAGCCGTCCCAATAACGTCGATCTCCTGCATAACAATTCTACCATGATCTGCTGGCATCACGAAGCGGATGGAATCAACGCCGGACGCAAGCACGCCAGTGGCATTATCTGTAATCGTGACACGCCGTGAGGCGGTTGTCGCGGTGGTATCAACCGTCACCAAATCGGTATACGTAGCGCTGCCCACTACACTGACCTGAATCGTGTAATCATGGTAATTAAAGTTCGTGTCGCTCGCCCACCCCGAAATCGCGATAATCGATGTCAGATCATACCCCTGCGTATTGACGGCTGTATTCAGATCGAACTGAATCGTTTGTGCCACACCGTCGTTATTGTAGTAAGTATTCTCAGTCGTGCTGGCAATGTCTCCCGATCCGTCATTCAGGCCATCAGGCCCGAAGGTCTCCGCCCCAGCATCATAGCTAGACAACGTGCTTTGCCCCTGATTCACCAAGTCGTTCGCAACGATACCACCCGCAAACGCATTTTGCGTGGCGCTATCATCGACCGTAGCAATCGCTGCTGCCTGAGAAATTGAGCTCAAGCCAATGAACGCGCTGAGTGCGAATAGGGTTCTGATTGTCTTCTTCATGAGGTATAACTTTAAAAATGATTCAGCGCGATTCAGGACTTCGAATCCCAACAGCACGTTCCAGTGCTTGAACCCATAATACCCGTCATTCGTATTCTTGACTACCCTACTTTCGGAGGGGGGAACCAGCAAAGCTGGTGTGGAAATGTATGAAAAGTATGAAGGTGCGAAGGTGCTACCTGATCTGACCGCGTAAAGAGATCCTCCTTGAAAAGCATATCCTTATACATGTCTTTGTCTATTTAAGTTGACGCTATGAATTGCCTATTTAAAGCTCCTCCCCTGCGAAGGGGAGGTGGCTCGGTCTGCCGAGACGGAGGGGTTTTCGCTGGCAATGTCCATCCCTTGAAGTAATCTGTAATGTATGTCTGTTAGTGACCAAGAGCGACTCAACAACTTGCCTGCGCTAAAGCATTTCCGCAGAAAACTACGGAGTCATATGACGCCTGCTGAGGCAAGACTCTGGACTTACCTGAAAGGCAAGCAACTCGAAGGTCGAAAGTTTCGCCGCCAGCACAGTGTCAGCCAGTATATTTTGGATTTTTACTGTCCAGCATCAAAGCTGGCTATTGAACTGGACGGGCAGGCGCATAACAGCGCGATGGCTGCCGAATACGACCACGAACGCACACTCTTCCTTCAAGCGACAGGTATTCAAGTGATTCGATTTGAAAACAAGACTGTCTTCGACCACCCAGAGTGGGTATTAGAACAGATTCGCACGGCAGTTAACAAAAGCTGAGGCTCGGCCCGAAACCCTTCCGGTCGGGCGAGCCGACCAGCTTCCCTTCGCAGGGAAGGAGTTTTTTTACCGCGAACTTCATAGGCTCAGACTTGTGTATAAGGATATGCCGTCGTCAGACGGGGGTGATGCGTAACTCCAACGCTCCCCGATCTCACCGCGTAAAGCGCTGCGCTCCACGCGGTGAACGGATCGAGGCTACAAACTCACAACTACCACTTGCCCAGATTGATACTGTTCAAATCACTCAGCCCGGCTTCGGCAACCTGCCCATCGAAGGCGCGGATCGCATGGCGTAAATTACGGATCGCCACCGCATACGTCTTTTCCTCGACCGGCTGTTTCACCACGGCTCGCGCGGCCTTGAGTGCCTGAGTCAGCTCGTCGACATTCACGCCTTGTTGCATCAACTTCCCACGTGCATCATGCCCCACTTTGATCAGCGAGAACAAGCCGGGGCGATACGCAAAACCATTCTCCATTTCGAGCGAGACTGCCGCATCAATGCGGATCTTTCCAACTGGAGGGATCGGCTCCGAATACACCAGGAAATTGTTCGCATCGATCAGGCAGAACACCGCGTGTGTCATGCCCGGAGGTGCCACCGCCTCCACTCGACCGTCCGTCAACTTGACCGGTGCATGAATCCACTCCTCCAAACGGGGCGCACGATATTTGAGCTCGGTGCCGCCATTGAGACTATACATCATGTAGGCCTGCGTCACTGGGACATTGGGCTTCGCCTCGAAAGTCGCCCAGATCCGGCTCTCCTCGCTGCCGAGCCCAGTCACGACGGGCACATCGCTCTTACCTGGCAGGTCGTCCTCCGCATCCGGGTTCAAATGCGGCACACGCGCATCGTTTGCCTGCATCCAATCCGTCAGATCCCCCAACAGCTGCTGCGTCATCTCGGGGTATTGATCTGCCAAGTTGTTGGCCTCACCAATATCATTACGCGTGCCATCTTCGTTGTAGAGCTTGAACAGTTGCAAGTCCGGCGCTTCGGTCAGAAGTGGCCCGGTGTTTTTCATCAACTTCCAGCCCTTACGCTGAATCACCGAAAAGGATTTATCATCGGCGGGGTGGTGGAAAAACAAAGTATCACGCACAGTGCCATCGGCGAATTTCGCCTCGGTGGCCTGGCCTTTGATGACCGGCAAGATATTACAACCGTCCAGATCCAATGCAGGGTCTGGCTGCATGCCGCCCATCGCCATGAAGGTGGGGAAAAGATCCAACAGTGTCACGGGGGTCGTTTCGTTGACCGAGCCTGGCTGCACGCCTGGGCCAATCACTATGAATGGTATTTTAATGCCGCCCTCATACATCCAGCTCTTCCCTTCACGTAGCGGCGCATTGTCCGTAACCTTCTCAAAGCGACGTTTGCCGTCCGCACTCGCCCAAGTCGCCAAGCGCTGCGAGCCGCCATTGTCGGAGCTGATAATCAGATAGGTATTATCAATCAACTTGTGGCCAGGATTGCGCGGGTCGTCGATGGACTCCAGCGTCTGCATCACCTTACTGACCATCCAATCGACCGAATCGACCATGCTGGCATAATACGGATTGTTCTGACCGGGCGCATCGGGATCCGCAATCGAACCGGAGTCGGTCGGAAAATCAATGCCGAGCTTTTCACAGTAATACGCCAAGCGCTTGCGGTCGCGGGTCATGATCGGGCCATGCACCAGCTTGGGGCAAAAATTCAGGAAGAACGGCTGATCCTGACGGCCGACCTTATTCAACCAGCGCAACGAAATATCCGTCAGGCTATCATAGGGCCGCTCATCATCGATTAACGGCAAAAACAAGGCATTATCAAAGTCCGTCAGGCGGTTGTTACGAGGCTGCGAAAAGATGCCCTCCTTGTTGTTGATCTTCTTATCCTTGGGGTCGACGATCTCCGGATCATTATACACATGATCACGGCCATAGGAAAAATCAAAGCCCAGCTGCAGCGGGGTCGGCACCATGTTTTCCCCACACACATGCCACTTGCCCACATGCGCAGTGGTATAGCCCGCCTTCTTCAATTCCTGTGGAATAATAGTCTTCGACGGATCGAGCCGCGCGGAATAGTAAGGGGTTAACTCGGGACGCTCGCCCCAGGCGCGTGGCACGCGACTGCCTTTGACATGATAGACGCCATTTTTCACGCCAAACTGACCGCTCAAATACGCGGCACGCGAGGGCGAACACGTCGGCGACGGCGAGTAGGCCTGCATAAAGCGAATGCCCCGCTCCGCCACGCGGTCAATATTCGGCGTCTCATACAGCCCCGGCTCAGCATGCAAGGCGTCATAATAACACGCGACATCCTGCCAGCCGAGGTCATCGACGAGGATGTGCACAATGTTTGGCTGTAAAGGGCTCAGCGTAGGCGTCTTCGCATTGGCCAGCACAGGGACCGTGGCAACACTCAGTCCAATGATTGAACAGATCGAATACAGTCTTTCTTTCATACGTTTTTTTACGGTATCAGAGATGAAGAGGCAAGCGGTCACCCGAGGTAGTGCGCCAGCTTACAATATTTGACACCATCTTACATCTCTAGTCGCAGATGCATACCCTTCGTTTAGAGGGGGGACCAGCGTTGCTGGCGTAAGAAGGGTAGGAATGTGGGAACGTGTTGTTCGCTGCTCTTGGAGGGCAATGCTCCGTCATTGCCACCAAATCGAAGCCATCAGCACCGCCCATCCTGACGCGGAAACGACGGAGCGTTCCCCTCCACTAAAAATCTGTCGTCAGAATCACTCCAGCGTTGCTTTAAAAAGCGATGCGGGCAACCCCTCTTGATTGTAAAGGTTGGCACCTTCGGGATTGGCCGACCAAGCGTAGCGCACCTCGACTGGCGCGGGAATGTTCGGGTGCCACACGGCCACCGTATCAGCACCGACGATTTTCGCTTCGGCCCATTGCCACAGTTTGTCTGCACCACAAATCTGAAAACCTTGCAGTGGCACCTGCACGGCTTCTGTCGGCTCCATCAAATACTGATTGCCGACCATCAAGCCCGAACCGACATGATCAAAGGTGATTATGACTCGGATACCGTCGACGTGGGCACTGTTGTAGAGCGGACCGCTACAACCCAGTTCTTGTCCATAGGCCTGCTTTAATACCCAGAGTGCCAGGCGTTTACCGGCACCCACCTTATTCTTGGGATAAATGTTATTGGCCTCACCGATATCATTGAGCACGGCCATACCGGTATCGTCCGTCAGCGCTAGCACCTCGCGCTGCTGGTTTTGAATCTCCGCCCAATTCTCCTGATCAATCGGCTCCGCGTTGGCCACGTGCTTGTTGGCCAGCTGACACCAGATAAAATAGAACGTCTCTTGTCCCCAATGTGAGCGCCAGCCGTTGATCAAGGCTAACATACTTTCGCTGTAATGCTCCGTGCGGTAATTCGTGTTGCTCTCGCCCTGATACCAGATGGTGCCCTGCATCACATAAGGGGCCAGTGAATGAATAAATCCATTATAAAGCGCGGCTGGTATCCAGTTGGCGTTGAACGTGTCGGACGGCTTACGCGGTGCCCGCTTCCCTGCAGCCTTGTCCGCTGCGGCCTGCTGCTTCCATACGGCCAGCTTCTTTTGATAAGCGGCCTGGTGTTGCTTCATCGCTACAGGAGCGAGTTTTGCGGTTTCGGTTTCGTAGAACGCTTTGTCCTCCGCGGTATTCAAGTATTCGCGCTTCGGAATCCATGGCTCAATTTCGGTGCCACCGCGGTTACTGTAAACAAGACCGACAGGCACCCCAAGTTGCGTGCGCAGTTCACGTCCGAAGAAATAGCCCGTCCCAGAGAAATCGCCCGTGTTGCCCTGCACTGCCGCAAGACAGCCCGACTTGCTGCGAATATGGGTCACCTCCTTACCGGGAGACACCACGCCTACGACCGCAAACTGCTGTAGTATCGGATCGTTAGCTGTTTGAATTATATTACGCAGGTAGTCCGCCAACGGCTCGTTTTCAGATTGTGGATTCGGTTTCGCAGTCAATTTGCTCAGGGTCCACGCCATGTTCGACTGTCCGGCACACAGCCAAACTTCGCACACTAAGACATTGGAAAGCTGAAGGCCAGAACCTGTCTCTTTAGAAGAGATGACCATGGTGCGGGATTCGGCAGAAGCCTACAGCGGGCTAAGCTTCGCCATCCATTTGCCAGCTTGATCGACTGTGGCTGTTGTTTCCTGCCTCCGAAGTTCACCTGTGTCATGTCACCCGCGGAGGCATTTCCCCGGACCGGCACATCCATTTGCTGTTGCAGCACCATACCGTCTGTAAAAATCTCGGCGGCGGATAGATCGGCGGCATCGCTAATGTTCGCCAGAAAAAGTGAAGTCAGGGCAAACAGGCTGCCGATGGAGCGTCGTATTGTTTTCAAAAGAATTTGTTGATTCGCAATGCACTGGGACGATTGAGCCTCCTCCCGCATGTGTGGCACCAATCATACGCCCCGCCTTCCTTTTTGACTACCCTCTGTTTATAGGGTGGTCTAACCTATCTGCTGCGCTATCTTCTAAAAACAGAATGACAGCGGCTTGCCTGAGCCCGTCAACCGAACTAAGTATTCCCCTACCTACGCCCCGCATCAAAGAACGCTTTGCCGCCGACCTACACGACGAGCTCGGTGCCAACCTGCACACCATCGGATTATTTAGCGACTTATCCAAAGAGCTGATGCATTCGCCCGAAAAACTAAGTAAACTACTCGATCGTATCCGCAACTTCACCGAACGCAGTGGCACTGCCGCGCGCTACTGCACCAATATGCTCGAAGCCAAAGGCATCTGCGAAGATCTGGTTGAGGAGATGAATCGTTCGTCAGACGACTGCTCTCCAAAATCGTATCACCAAGATTTTTGCTTAACGGTAGCTGTCATAATCGACTTGAGGTTGTAGCACCTTGACTCCGGTTGGACGCTGCACCAGCGACTCGCCGCTGAGGATGCCATGCTTGACTAGAAATTGATCCTCTAATTCGACCGACCAATAGAAATACGGATTGTGCGGGTTACGCCCATTGCACAAGCCATGCTTGCCGCCCTTACCGACATAAAATTCTGACGCGCCGCCGTGCGATTTTAGTGCGTGATGAAATTCAACCATGCTCTCGACTGTAATCGCCGGATCTTGGTCACCTAAAAAAGTAATAAACGGTGGTAAGCCTGCGCGCAGAAAGTTTGGCGGCGAGAGTGAGGCTTCACATTTGAAATAAGGATTATACAAAATCACTGCATTCGGCTTACATGAGATGGACAGATCGTAACAATCATCATTGGTTTCTGGGCTCGTTAAGGTCGCCATCGCCGCGGCGAGTTGCCCACCCGCGGAACCACCGGCGATCACTATCTTATCGGAAGCGACCTTAAGGCGACCCGCGTTGTTGCGCAAGAAACGCACCGCAGACTTAGCATCTTTCACGCATTCCAGTGGCACCTTCACGCCATCGCGCTGACTGAGGCG
>Ga0255779_1001203_pt1 | contig 30089 bp, 27 predicted proteins | sample 011ome_21_FD_179977 | JGI IMG/M metagenome (GOLD analysis project Ga0255779, IMG submission 179977) | Coastal salt marsh microbial communities from the Groves Creek Marsh, Skidaway Island, Georgia - 011508AT metaG (version 2) | ecosystem: Environmental > Aquatic > Marine > Intertidal zone > Salt...
CACAGTCGGAGATAAGCGCAAGGAGCTTGGCCTCGGTGGCTACCCTTCCATACCCGCCAAAGATGCAAGAGACGCCGCCAGAAAGTTCCTAGCAGACATCAACTCGGGCAAAGACCCAGTCGCCGAGGAAGAGCCCGGTGTGGGTGGGCGGTGCGCGATCGCGGTAGCGGCGAGCACCCCGCAATCGCCGTGCCGCTTTTTTCCCGATGATATTCTCACTACAATGGGCCAGAGCCACGACATGACCGCCCTTCCCGGCACCTGCTTTCAGCCTCAGGAGTCCCCACATGCCACGCACCCCTGACACACATTCGAGATGGCGTTTCCTGCCGTTCGCCGCAATCACCTGTTGCCTGTTTCTGCTTGCCGGCCCCATTCCCAAAGCACTTGCCGATGAACCCACGCGCTGGGTCGACGCGAGTCTCGATGCTGAAAAAATCGCGGCGGGCAATGTGCAGGGCGGCACCGGCACAGATGGCCAGATTATCCGCTACCGGAACTGGTCCAGCTTCTCTCCCACACGCACGATTCATGCTGGCGATTACACCCACGAACTCCCGCGCAAGGAGCAGGACTTCACTGAATTCCGGTATGAGGTGGAGGGCCGGGCCTTCTCGGTCGATGATTTCATGCGCGAAGCCCATGTCGGTGGCTTGCTGATCCTGAAGAACGGTGAGATAGCCCTGGAGCGCTACGGCCTGGGAAACACCGAGGACAGTTTGTGGGTGTCGTTCTCAATGGCCAAATCAGTCACCTCCATGCTCATGGGCGCCGCCATCAAGGACGGGTTCATCGGCAGTGTCGATGACAAGGTAACTGACTACCTGCCCTTGCTCCGCCACAGTTCCTACGCCGATGCCACGCTGCGCAATGTGCTGCAGATGGCTTCCGGCACCGCCTGGAATGAGAACTATACCGATCCCGATAATGACGTCTTCAACTATCCCAGCAGCAATGTTGTGGAACTGCTCGGCTTTCTCGGCAGCAAACCGCGTCTCGCTCCACCTGGCGCGGCATTCAATTACAACACGGGGGAAACCGATCTGGTGGGCGCCATTGTGCGGGCCGCGATCGGCAACAATCTCTCCACTTACCTGGAAACCAAAATCTGGCAGCCCTTCGGCATGGAGAGCGATGCCAACTGGGCTACGCACGGCAATGGCGGCGGCGAACGTGGAGGCTGCTGCATCAATGCCACACTGCGTGATTATGGCCGTCTCGGCCTGTTTGCGATGCACGATGGCAAACTCGCCGATGGCAGCAGCCCCCTGCCTGCCAACTGGATGCAGGAATCCCTCAAGCCCTCTCCGGCCAATGAAGGTTACGGCTACCTATGGTGGTTGAATGGCGGTGGCGTGTTTCGCGCCAGTGGCATCTATGGCCAGGGCATCTACATCAACCCGGCCCATGAACTTGTCATCGTCGTGCTGAGCGCCTGGCCAGCGGCGACCGGTGGCTCCTATTCACGCCATCGCAATGCGTTCTTCGGGGAAGTGGACAAGGTGGTAGGCGAGAGAATTTGACTCGGCATGACATGAGCCGCGCAACCGGGTGGAACGGCTAACCTGCGGGTGTGCCAATTTCCAGAACGGCATTGCCGGAACGGAGGGTGTCCGAATTTTTGTGTAAACGGAGTTAAGGGTCATTGCTGAGGGACTCGGTCCTCAAACTCAATACTAAACCGATTCAGCGCAGCCTTCCAGTCCCGAATCGGCATGTTCCATTTTTGACTAATATTTCTCAGTGCCAAGTAAAACAATTTGCTCAGCGCCTCATCACTTGGAAACGATCCACGGTTCTTTGTAATCTTGCGCAGACTCATGTTCACTGACTCAATGGCATTGGTTGTGTAGATCACTTTACGTATCTCTGGCGGATAGTCAAAGAACGGAATGATGCGCTGCCAGTTTCGTCGCCAGCTTTGCACAATGGATGGATAGTCTTTACCCCACAGCGTTTCAAACTCATCCAAGGCTTGTGAGGCTTGCTCCACCGTGGCGCAGGCGTAAATTGATTTGAGAGCCGCTGCCACTTCTTTGCGCGTCTTCCACGACACAAAGTTCAAACTGTGGCGCACCATGTGCACAATGCAAAGTTGCACCTTTGCCAGCGGGTACACCGTCTCAATCGCTTCAGGAAAGCCCTTTAAGCCATCCACGCAGGCAATGAGGATGTCTTGCACGCCACGGTTCTTCAGCTCCGTGACCACTTGCAGCCAGAACTTGGCGCCTTCGTTTTGTGCAATCCACAAGCCCAGCACTTCTTTATTGCCCGTCATGTCGATGCCAATGGCAAGGTACACCGCCTTGGCTTTGACTACGCCTGAGTCACGCACTTTGACGTGAATACAGTCCAGATAAACAATGGGGTAGACGGAGTCAAGGGGTCGCGACTGCCAGGCTTTAACTTCCTCCACCACGGCATCCGTGACAGAGGAGATCAGGGTTGGGGAGACCTCCGTGCCATACATTTCTTCCAAGTGGCTCTGGATCTCCCGCACCGTCATTCCGCGTGCATAGAGCGACAAAATCTTATCGTCAAACCCTGCCCAGCGCGTCTGGTGCTTAGGGATCAATTGAGGCTCAAAACTGCCTTGCCGATCCCGTGGAACATCAATGGGCAGCTCACCAAACTCACCCTTGAGTGTCTTCTTGCTTTTGCCATTGCGGGCATTGCCATGGGCATTGGTGACAGGTGCGTTCTTGTCATGCCCAAGGTGCTCGGACATCTCGGCATCCAGCGCACGCTCGACAAGTAACTTGGTTAACTGCTTTAAAAGCCCATTCTCACCAATCAAATCTTCCGGCTTTTTGTAATCAGCCAGCAAACTGTCGATGACATCTTTGGGCACTGCTTTCTTTGAATCTACGGTCATATCCACTCCTGGAAATTCGACGGTTACCCGTCATTAGACCGTTTACACAAAATTCAGTACACCCTCGTTCAACAGGGACTTTTTATTTGGATTACGTGCAGCGATCTTCGTAAAAATCTGAGCATTGCTAACGCGTTGGATCGAACAACCAGCAATCGATTTGAACCAATTCCCCAAAGTGGGATTCAGTCTAAAATCCTTGCCATCGGGAACTGACATCACTATCTTCGGATTGAGTGGCAAGCCGTTACTTGTTCCCACTCTAAACAAATAACCATGCATATAAATGATACTTATTCGGAGGAATGAAACATGTGGAAAATATTGTCTTTAGTTTGTTTGTCTGCTGCTACTTCGTTTGCTCTTGCTGACCACCATGCAATAACGCTTGAGGCAAGGGGTACTCAAACGGAGTGGACTATAACTTCAATTGATCTTGCTGCAACAGAATCTGTTATTACAGTTGAAAGAGAAACGAGTGAAGGCGGTCGAACTTATGTAAGTTATCATCTGAGCTATGACGGAAATGGGAATCCAAGTATCTACACTGCGAATGCTAGAGGCTATGTTGATGCAAACACCATTACGTCAGCATATGCAGCGGGAGTGTGGCATAGAGATGGCATTTTAGTCCGTATGGATGAAATTGTTAGTCATTCAGATGGGAGCAAAACGGTTGGTAGAATAACTATTAATCCGCTAGAGAGAACGATGGTGATGAATCAGTATACATTACCTTTATGATTTGAGTTGCTGCATGAACAGTATCACCTATAGTTATTATAGGGAAAGGTAGCCTATTTCAGTCAGAAACATGTCCATTTCGGCAATAGTTGAATGATACCCGCGGTCGTTATCCCGGCCTTTGTTGAAAAAGCCATGGGTTGCTCCTTCATAGCCAATTAACGTGCAATCTCCAGCCAAGTGGATGACTTTGTCGCAGAAATCTGCGACGTCGCTGTAAGGCACAGTAGCATCGTCATGACCATGCATGATCAGTGTCGGAACGAAGTTTTCACCGACCTGATGATAAGGAGAGAGAATCTCAGCATCCCCGAGAAATTGAGCGGGCCGGGATTCACCGATACGGCCTGTATTTACTGCCGGATTGAACAGTACCAGTGCATTCGGCCGCGAACTGATCGACAGATCTTCCTCGGCCGAATCGTAACCGTCTATCGTAGCTGTCGCTGCGGCCAAATGGCCACCGGCCGATCCACCTGCAGCTGCGATTCTTTGCGGGTCTATTCCCAGTTGTTCGGCATGGCTACGCAGCCAGCGTATAGCTGATTTTGCATCTGAAACCGCATCGGCTACGGTGCTACCATGGCGCAAAAACACTCGATAGTCGGCTATGACGGCCGTAATGCCCAGATTGGAGAGATGCTCAGCATGAGGGATAAATTGATTTACCGAGCCTTGTCGCCAGCCTCCGCCAAAGAAAAACACAATAGCGGCTCTAGACTCGACTTTGGCATCAGCCGGTTGGAATATATGCAGCCGTAGAGTCACTCCGTCAATCGATTTGTAAGTGTGACTGCCAGCCCCATCGAGAAAGTCAGGGTTAGGTAGCGATTGTGGAATTGCCTGTTGGCAGAAAGCCAATGCGACAAACAGGAATAGAAATTTAGAAATATTCTTCATCACACTTACCTTCGTTGTGTCATGTATGAACGCAGACTTGGCAATTAATACCCTTAATCAAAATCTGAGACACAATCTTTTGGAAAACTATTGAGATAATCTAGAAATGTGGGAATAACTAGGTTTGACCAAATAGGCCGAATGTGACAATTATTCCAGTGTATTAAGATTCTCTCATCCGCTTGCCGCCAAACATCCTCTGGTAAAAGACCTAACTCATATTGTTGAAACGCATTTTGTATAGTCACGCCTCTCACAGAAATTATTTGGCGCCACACTGCACGCACTTCCTCTGACAAATTTTCTGGACTAAGTAGAGCGATATTGGATTTATCAATTAATTCTCTGCCAATGTGCTCGTCACCTAGCAATATGAGCTGACTGTCTAAAAGCATTTGATTTCTTGCCTGTATCTGCTCTCCAAGCGCTATAGTCTGAGTTTGTTTCATTTGGAGACCTACGAAAATAAGAGAGCCAATGATTCCAAACATTCCGGCAATTTGAATGAAGTCATTGATTTCCAATTTTTTCATTGGGCGCACCTGTCTGGTAGATCATTGATATAGTCTATTAATGGCCTGTAGCTAACCATACTCTCGTAAATAGTTCTTAGATGGCACTCTGAATAACGAGCAAAAATATATCTTTCAACTTGCGCCCATAGGTCATCGTTAAGAAGACCCATTTCATTCTGTATGAAATTATTCTCGTTCAATGTCCAAAACCAGCGCTGAATCTGCTCTCGAATCACCTTCTGCTTTGGGGACATTTCATCCCAGTCTATTCCTGAAGTGATAGCTTCCTCGCCCATAGAACCCATCAACTCCAATTCAGCAAGCAGCCGGCTTGAATTAAGCTCGGTTCTGGCTTGCTGTTGGCCTGCTAGAGCTATTCGCTGTGATTGCTGGAGTTCAAGGCCAACAAAGATTAGAGAGCCTATAACACCCATAGTGCCCAGCAAGTTAGTTAGACCTCCGAGCGATACTGCACTAGTAATATTCATAGATTAAATTCTTCTCATTGTGAAAAGGTATGCATTTTCTCTCCAAACTTTTGAATATAAGCGTGCTGCTGAGCGATGGCAGTAATACAAGATCACTGCGAGGCTTGTCGCCTCCTTAAGACTGATCGGCTTCAAGTGAGCTCTCAATCCGGCAGCTCACCAGGTGCCCATTTCTCAACCATTTCCTTAATATAATTGCTTGGTGCGCCACGAGACACTGCTAGGCTAACGAGCCGTCTGAGCATCCTTGCTCTGCACTAAGAGGCTTGATCCAAGAAGAGCCGCAAACGATTCACAGCGCCTATCGTGGCCTTCGAGACGCTACTCACTGACTTTCCAGCATAGCTCGCATATTAATTTTGATCGCAGCTTGATAAGTACAGCGGCAATGTCCTCGCTGCACCTATACACAAGCTAGCTCCAAACATCGTACACAGCACCAACCCAAGTTTTCTGAATTAGATCAAAAGTGGCTTCAGCAAAATTTTGATCGCCGTTGCTTGCGTTATCTAATCCTTTCGCGTGTATAAGTGTACCTTCTCGCTTCCATAAACCTTGTAATGAAGCTGCTATCATCTCGCCTTCAGCGGTTATTGTCCGCGCCTCACCTATATATGTACCAGTGTCTCTATCTCTTGAACTAGATAGTAGAGTTATTGAAAGATACACGTTTCCATACTTTCCTACCTGCGCTTCCATGTTTAGCGTTGTAGAGTCGGCGTCTACTGAAATACTGCTAATTTGAAAACTAAAATCTGAAATCTTATTCATTCTATTACCTCGTAAATTGAAATTATTTAAATCACAAATATATTGTATTAGTGCCAATATCGTGTTCTATTTTGGAACGAAGTTTACTATGCCTGTATTAATTTTATAATCAAGGAAAATTTATGAGCGAAATTATCGGTACTTTCGAGTTAGATCATATATGCAATACCTTTACGACCGACGAAAATAATATGATTACAAACCACACTAACTGGCGCGGTACAGCTGAAGGTTTTGGAGCTGTATTTGGAACGCTTACTTTCTCGCCTACTCATCTAAGTGAAATGGATGAAAAGCTAAAAGGAGGAGAAGTCAGATGGACCGGGAACGGCTTTCTCGAAGATGGAACTTCTAATGCGGCAACCGGAACTGGCACATGGGAGAAGGACGAGAGCGGTCATATATGGCGTACAGACACGATATTAGAATTTAATGATGGCTCAAAAGCCAGATCGATAGGGATAATAGAACTCGCGACACTAAAATTCTCTGGGACGATATACGCAATTGATTAGACGAAAAATACTCTTAGTGAATAAAACGATAATTTAATAAAGGGAAAATAAAATGAAAAAAATTCTTTCAATACTCCTGATGTCACTATTCTCTCACACACTCCTTGCAGGTCCTGTTGTAGAGGTTTTTGAATGCACTCTTAATGAAGGTAAGACGGTGAATGATGCTAACAATATGATGTCTGCATTTTCTGACTACGTAGAAGAAGCAGGATTATCCGACAGCTACATAGCCCATCTTGGTTTTCAGCATCACCCGAACAAAAAAAATTCAATAAACTGGATAGGCATTTCACCATCTGCTGAAGACTTCGGAAAAATTACAGCTTGGTTTACGAGTACAGCTGAAGGTGCAGCTTTTGGCGAATTGTATAATTCTGTATATTCTTGCGGTAACTCTTTCTTGACATACGTTACTGCTTCCTCTCAGTAACCCACATCATCTTTACAAATTATTAAAAGTACCCGCTTTAATCCTCAGAACCAAAGCCCGCAATTATAAGTACCCAACTGCGGGCTTCTGGTGTCTTTCCTTACAACATGGAGCTAATTAAGATCCATGCAGGAGCTACCAAGTAAATAGAAAGCGTCGCGAACATGCCAATAGGGCGGCAAATGAATGGACCTAAGCTCGTAATACCAAGGTAATGCAGGATGCGGCCACCTACTAATAATACCCCAAGAGCATGCAGCCAAGTGCTGCTCGCGCCGAGGAGTTCCATCAATAGAATTAATATTACTGCTAACGGGACAGTTTCGATGAAGTTACCCTGACCACGATTGCGTTTTATCAGCTCGTCATCTTGGCCGTCGCCAATACTTATATTGTTTTTCACCCGATATAACCCTACGCGCAATGTGAAGGGGAGAAAGAGAATTCCTAGGAGAGCAATATAAAACGGTGTAATGGACAGGTGGGTAAAATTAGTCATTTCCATGGAGTATTCCTTTTTTAAAATCAGTTCAAGCGAGTGTCTACGGTTGGCTTACTCCGGCTTGACTTCCTTGCAATGCGGCTCATTGTCTTCATCTACCCAACAGTACGTGGGATTTCTATTTCCCCAAAAGTGCCATACAGAGCCGTCTGAGTTTCCAGATATTGCAACGCTAGCCTGCCCGCTTGCAGCAGCAACTTCAGCCCCGCTTCCACCAAGCGCTTCCATCCGAATTTCCACCTGACGCTCTTCTTTTTCTACTTCTACTTCTTGAGCAAATGCCGGCGTGGTGAAGATCAGCGCAATGAGTAGTAGTCTTTTCATTTTCTCTCTCCTTTTCAAAATCAGCTCTAGCAAGTGTTGGCAGTAACTATAACTATTACCACAAGCGTCAGCCCCCCCCGCCTCCTAATTAAGCACCGCCTTGGTATTTTTACACATCTTGGGGCGGCTAATTTTCGGACATTTTGAAGCGCCGTCTGATGCCGTCTGCAAAGGTGCTCCGATCAGTCATTTTGTAGCTCTGGTGATGGAGAACTAACACGAGTTAAGATTGTCATAACGATACCCCTTACAGGCTTTAGCTCTCGCGCCTTGGGCTCTTGCTCTTTTAGGAAACCTGCGGCTTGCGGCTGAGATTATTCATCTCAGAGTAACGCACCATGACTTCCAACTACAAAATCATAGCCTTAACACTATATTTAGCAGCGTTTACTTGATACCTACCATCACACTCACCAATCCTACCGCGTCAATATCCTTACTCCACATCTAACCAAATAGGCTCAGCGTTGAAATAGAGATTAGCGGCTCCTTGCAGCTGATAACCAACGTGTACGGCGTAGCTGCCAGCTTCTGCTCGGCTCAATGAAAATTCATCAAGGATCTCGACAAGCACCCTCGGTGCAGCCAATTTTGAGAAGTAACTGGGAATTTTAGCCTCTCCGCCATAGGTGATTAGCCCAGAAGGCGTAAGCAGCAAAGTCACGCCTTGCTTCACGTTGACTATTGCAACAATCACATCGATCTGCTCGCCCACGTGCTCGGGGTTAGGCTCTATTAGCGCTGTTATGTTGATTCGGTCACCGACCTCAAACTCATTCTTGTAATTCTTTCTGTCGTTGCTCGAGACGCCCCCAGAAATTGAGATCCCATCAGTTTGTGACTCCAAGTCGCCTACTGCTAACTGTGGCAGGACGGAGGGCGTTAGGGGCAATTGCACTGAAAAATCGAGATTCTCTGAGCCATAGGCATTGTAGAAGTTGGGGGCAAAGATACCGTTATAGCCCTGCTCCCAGTTAAAAAAATCACGATTATCAGCCCGAGCAACGATGATCTCTTCGAAGGAGGAGAGCAAAGCTGGATCATCAAGCGCAATCACCGAATCCTTTAAATCATAAATGTAGGGTATGTATTTATTCTGCGGGACCAGGCTTGGCGAAGCAGCCTGATAGAGGTCTAGACCGAGGCTCTTCACGGCTCCAATATAGGCAGGAGCGAATGTATTAAACGCGGGGCAAGAGTAAAGATAATTCGCCTGCTTATGATTTCTTGCGGTGAGATCTATGCGCGCATCAAGGTAACGCTCGCGTGTAAGCTCGATTCGTTTCTCTAAAGCGACGATCAGTGAATCGCTTTGAGAAAAAATATTGTGCCACTGACTGTCAATATTAAAGGTCTCTTGTCTTTCATAATCGTCAGAATCTTGTACATAGCCGCCGTTGGCATGATCTGACGCGATGTAATAGTCAACATAGGGGCAAAATGTTGCTAAATCTGAGAACCCACCCTTGCTACACGGACCGCCGAAGTCGATAAAGATAAGTTTCTTGCCGATAATATCGGTCCAAGTCCTAAGCATTTTCGCGCTGTCTTTAGGAGATATTAATCCCTGCGTTGTCGCGTCGCTAATAAATATATCTCCTCCCGGCCCCCCGTGCCCTTGATAGCTGAAAGCGTAGTCCGATTCAGGAAAGCGCGAGTAGATCAACTCCACAAACTTGATTATCTCGTTACTAACAGCGCGGCTAAGCGCCACTCGTTGCGGCCATATCTCCGATTCGAATTCACCCTCGATGTCGAGATCTAACGATGCTTTAAACATCAAGAAGCTCTCTCGGTAGTCTATTCGTTCCGCCTCGCTCAGATTATTCACAGCCCAAACAGGATCGTAGTCGTTGGTAAACTCGTAGAAGTGGATCGCAGAGATATCGTCGTAGAACGCAAACTCGAAATATTTCGCATACTCCGACTCTTTTTCTTTGACCGCATAATCCCAGGACAGAAAACTCGAAAAACTCGCGCCATCAGATGGGCTGATCTGAACGCCCCTAACCATAATGACATGATTTTCTAGCGCATTGGCGAGGCCAGAAGCAGCGAATAAAAAACAAACGAGCAATCTGAGAAAGATATGCATTTTTTCTCCAAACTTTTGAATAAAAGCGTGCTGCTGAGCGATGGCAGTAATACAAAATCACCCCAAGGCTTGTCGCTTCCTTAAGACTGAACGGCTTCAAGTGAGCTCTTATTCCGGCAGTTCGCCGGGGGCCCATTTCTCTATCATTTCTTTAATATAATTGCTTGGTGCGCCACGAGACACCGCTAGGCTAACGGGTATAGCCTCAATATCAGTGTAAGGCGCGGGTCTCAAACCCACGGTGTCAACAAGCAACTCTACCGCGAATAAGTCATACTTTTTTGGCAGCAAGGTTGTTTTTTCGGTCTGACTTGCGATCCCGCCATAAGCTATCTGGCCCACTAGCTCACCATCTAGATTGACCACAGCACTTCCGCTCGCCCCTTTCTGAGCGGGAAGATTATAGGCTTGGGAGGTGCGATCAAAATAGTCAGCGCCAACGAAAGAACCAACACCTGTGACCCATGGACCAGTCCTTGTCATCACGGATGGGTGCCCCACCGTTATCAGCGGCTGCCACGGCTCTAGTAACGCAGAATCCGCGATCTCTAACGGCTGAACACTTAACATCGGCTGCGCTGTTCGAAGCAGAGCGACATCTCCCCGATGGAAATCGACCTGGTTTGCTCCATTCGCGGCGTTTGGATATTTCTCCTTATACAGCGCGTTCAACTCTGTCTCACCGTCTAGCGAAGTTTTGCCAATTAATTCAGCTTCAACGTCTTGCCCGTAGAAAGTGCGGAAAGTAGTCTTCGCACCTACCATAAGTTCTGTCACGCAGTGATCATTGGTTACGATCAGTGTTTCGGTGACTGCGAATCCTGTGCAGATACAGGGTATGTCAAAGTTTGAACTTAGTTTGTTCTCGCTGCATGCAACGCACCCTGTCTCGCGCGTAAAAGCCACGGTCGCCTGTTTTGCTATGTCAATTGCAGAAGAATCGAGCTTGTCGACAGGAAAACCCGACACAGTAAATTTGTCGTTCGGGATACGTATCTCAAACCTTTGGATGGCCCCAAGAGCCACGGCAGGTCTTTGAATAGGTGCCACGCTGGGCATTGATGGATTTTCTGGAAGCGCGGGTTCGATTTCTCTTAGTGCATCGATAATCGCCGATGTAATCGGGATTCCCACGGTTACCTCAGAGCTATCTGCATAGTACCGCGAGAGGGGGCCAAGTGAATTTTTCGTAGTGCTTGTTTTATTTTCTGCGCAAAATACTCCATTGCGGTCATTTGTTCGCGACTCGACTATTGAGACAACAGAACCTGCCTCATTCACGATGGGGCCACCATTACTGCCAATATCGCTATAGTGGTTTAAATAGAGACGAGAACTGGTCGCGTTAATCGCACAGTTAGACGCATTGCCCAGTGAGACAAACCATCCACCCTCGTGCCTTGCTAACTCGGGACTGTGTACAGTCGCCGTTTGTCCTAAATTCGAAAAACTCGTCGGTTCCAAAGAGAGCCAACGTTGATTACTCAAGCCCGCTTTCCAGGGCGTCCATGAACTAAAAGCTTGCTTACGATTGCTTGTCACAGAAACAAGACGAATAGCCCCTAGACCACTCGCTTCATCACGCCACACTACTTCACCAAGAGCCCAGCGGCCATCGAAGAGTTGCACTACCGGGCCAGCCCCGCTCTCTAAAGGGTTCTGACCACCCCCCCCGAAAATCTGTTCACCAAATTTCGCACACGCATTCAGACCCCAAAATTCTGGTGGGACGCTAATGCCGCCGTTAGCATCAAAAGTTCCTGCCTCAGCATGATATTCCATATCACGAAGTGCATTTAGCGACGTAAGTACGAGTGAATCGCTTACAAAAAATCCAGACTCTGGCATTGTTAGGTGAAATATGGGCTCACTATTCTGGCTGGCATTCGATTGATCCATACACCAATCACCGTAAACAACGACAGTACTCAACGCAGCGTTATGGCCCGCTTTTTGAATCTCTGATGAGGCTAATTCGACGTTAGGAGTGACAATTTTAGCCACTTCCTCAGGATCCCACGATATAACTCTGATGCTCGCGGATCCGTCGTCACGGATGCTACCGTCGTTTAATCCGTCTAACTTGGTAAAAAATTCGAAACACCCGTCACCAGTGCACACCTGTTTTCGACTGACGCCAGGTGGTGCCTCAGCCTCAACGAGCTGGACTATTCCGAAAATTAAATTCTCTGGATCCTCGAGTTTGAGCTCAACATAGTAGTTAGTCACCACGGAGCCACCTGACTTAATATTCACACTGGGAAGAGTTAATAATCCCGTCTGAGAATCGAACGTGTTTCCAACAGAAATAGTAGAGGTACTTAGTTCGGCCGCTGTCAATCGAAAATTAGATTCGCCTGTAAGTGAAAAACTCACATCGTAAAGCCCTTGCCCCAACACGTTTATAGCGAAGGCGTTGAGATTCTTGCTTTCGATGGTGAAGTGGTCTGAATCAGCCTGCTTTGCATTAATGCCAGCAGTTGCAAACAGTGCTAATACCCAGCAGCCAAAGACTATGACAGCATTCATCTTTCCGTTTCTGCGAAATGTCATACGGTTTCACCTAAAATTTTCAATATAAGGCACGATAAGTTCCCTCGTCTTCTTTAGGGCAAGAGAGCTGGAACACTTCTAGCATGATTACTAGATAAGCCGGCTAGTCAGACTACAAAATAACCGTCGGTGGAGGCTACCTGCAATATGGTATCGCTAACTCCGCCTAATCCGACCAGAGAGATAACCTCTGAATAAGTGACTTCACTGTAGTCAGGAAAGCTCTCTGCTATTTCATTCTGGAAAACAGGCGTGAAGTGATCGTTCCTTAGAAAAATCATCACTAAGTCTTTTACATCATCATAGTTATAATCTTGGCCCCCATACTCAATTGTATGGCTAATTACCTTTTCTCCGTTGATAATTCTTTCCTCGACTAGGTCAGAAACGGTAATGGCAGAATCAGAAACAACTCCCTCATCCACAATAATAGAAATCGTGTTCGTCTCTAACGTGTCCGCGATGTAACCGTGGGCGCCTTGGTCATTATCTTGGAATATATCCAGCAAAATCGCTTTATCAGGCCTTGAAACTATGGGCGCGATATATTTTGTGAATAACGCATGCCCCAACGGGTTTTTAGATAGCACTGATTCAGGAGTCAGCGCGTCGTCTGACCACTCAGGCGCAAGCGTTCCGTCATCCCAAAATTCATTGTATTCCCACATAGCAAAGGTGAGCAGGTACATGTACTCCTTGGTTATAACTGTTGACGTAAACTCTAAATCTCGATCTAAGCTCCCACCATATCCCTCCAACCCGTAAACGCCATTTTCAACTGCCTCATTCATCGCCTTATAAATTTCGCTAGATTGATTTCCCCCATTGAGCGCTTCTAGAGAACCGTCAATCGCGCCCCGAATCCCAAGCACCTGAATCGTGTGCAACACGTGCTCCAAGATCTCGCCAATATCGTTCTTACCCTCAGGCGGGTTGGGAGAGCTCACATTGCGATACCAAACCATGTCGTTAGACACATGGCTATCGTTGTGCTCATCCAAGCCTGGCCATGCCTCTGGATTTCGCAATGGGCTAAGATCATAGCTGTCTGAGCTGCCGTAAAGCGTTCTTTGAACAGTAGGCAGGCCAGCGTGGAAGGTGCCGCTTTCGCCCTTCAATATCTTGATGGCGCTCTCTTGCGCGCTGCTGTTTATGCCTTCTCCTGCTGGGTCGAGAAGTAGCTGTATTACTCTTGCCGTCTTGAATACCCAATCATCGGGTACAGCCTTATTACCACTTACTTCTGCGCCTGCGACGATTTTTATTCCGTACACCGTCAAAGACCTATCGTATAAAGTAGTACCAGGACTGTACGGTTCTAAATTGCCGCTGAGATAATCGGTCAAAAGGAGTTTCCTTCTTGTTGTCGAGTAATAAGGCAAACTACCAGCAACAAGGAGAGGTTTATACCCCTATTTCGAAGCTCGCTGATTTTCGGTCAGAAAATCTTCCCAGTTTCGATGACACAAACAAGAGTTGGCTATGGGTGACGGAGAGCTTCACTCTCCGGGGCGCAATGCCCACGGCGTTGAATAGCCAGAATACATAGGAATTTTTATACATCTTGGAAAGGTAACTGTAACAGCAGGAACGTGGCGTCACAGCAAGAGGTCGTGATCGTTCATCTCACTTTGAAAGGAGCAAATCGCAGGATAGAATTAGTTTTTTGGCGGGTACTAAGGCGGGTATTTACTATTTATAATCTTAAAATACTGATTTACTTAAGAATACACTACCGCCCACTGGTACCAACAGAGTTGTGGATCGCTAAAAATTAGCTCTCGCCAAGGTTGATTTGATTAATTCTTAAGAGCAGGCGCTCGTTGCACGGTGACACTTCAACTCGCGGCACTCTTATACCCGTTCAGTACACTTTACCCTCCCGTAAGTTCAGGGACTTCGTCTCTTATGGACACTTCCTTTAGAGCGAATGAGTTGCTACCTTTACGCGGCGATAATTCTGCCCTCGCTTCCCCACCTCACCGGAAAACACTATGCAGAATTTACCAAACAAAAAACCAACCGTTTTAGCAGAAACAAAGGATTAGACCCATGGCCACACACAAAATAGCGCTACTTGACGGCGATGGCATCGGCCCGGAGATCATGGCCGAAGCAGTAAAAATTCTCGACCTAGTTGCACAGCGCAACGATATCGAGTTCGAACTCGTCCATGGCGCTTTTGGCGCGAGCGCCTATTTTAGCCACGGAGATTCGTTTCCAGAGGAAACCAAAAAGCTCTGCGATGAGGCGGCCGCAATCTTAAAAGGCCCGATCGGGCTCAATCACGAGGAATCGAAAAAAATTCCCATCGATATGCAACCAGAGCGCGGCGCCCTGCTTCCACTGCGTCGCCGCTTCAACACATTCGCGAACTTTCGCCCAGTTTACCTGCCCCAGAGCCTTGCTCATTTCTCGCCGCTCAAGCCTGAAATCATTGGAGATAATGGTATAGACATGATCATCATCCGCGAACTCGTCGGCGGGCTGTACTTTGGCAAGAAAGAGATGGGAGTAAACGCAGAGGGTAAACGCTACGTTGTCGAAAACCTTGAATACGACGAAGACCAAATCGCAAACATTGCACGCGTTGCTTTCGACACCGCACAGAAGCGTAAGAAAGTGCTGCATAACATCCATAAGTCGAACGTCTTAAAATCCAGCGTGCTATGGAACGAAATAATAGACGAGGTCGGCGCAGACTATCCCGAGGTCAAGGTCGTCAATATCTTGGTTGATGCCGCCGCGACCTACCTATGTTTGAACCCAGGCCAGTTCGACGTAATGGTGATGGAGAATATGTTTGGCGATATCCTAAGCGATCAGGCAGGCGGCATACTTGGCTCCCTCGGCCTCATGCCCTCGGCGTGCATTGGCCCAGAAAAAGCCTATTACGAACCTTCACATGGCTCCGCGCCTGACATCGCTGGTCAAGGTATCGCCAACCCTTACTCGATGATCGGCTCGGTTGCGATGATGCTCGAAATGAGTTTTGGGATGGAGGCTGAGGCCAAAAATGTCTGGCACGCAATGCAGGAAGTGTTCGCTCAGGGTAACTCGACTCCGGATCTTTCCAAACCCGGCGCTGGTGTAAATATGATTAGCACGAGCGCCTTCGGCGATCTCGTCGCTGCTGAACTTGCGAAATGTCCCAGGGTCTAGTGCAGTATTTTTTGAGCGAAAATAATTTTAAGCGCTCCCTGCCGCCTGTTTGAGCCGTGAATATCTCGGCTAGCCCAAAACTAAAAACGCCCTTAATAGGGCGTTTTTTTTCTAACTACGAAGCGAATGCGTCGGCGTGCATTCTCAAATTAATCATTCGCAGCGTCGCTTTAACCGCGGCAAGCACCTGATTAGAATCGACTCCTCGCGTTTTGAAGTCCTGCTCCTGCCATTCCCATGTGATAATACATTCGGTTAGCGCGTTAATCTTTCCACCACGAGGTATATGCACCTCATAGTCGATCAAAGCAGGCATATCAAAACCCGTTGGCTTAAGAATTTTCTCGATCGCGTCGAAGAACGCAGCGAATCCGCCATTGCCTGAACCGGATCCCTGCGCCTCTTCATCTCCGATTTTTACGCGGATGCTTGCAGTGCTTTCAACGTCAAGACCACTGTTTATGTAGCAGTTAAGAAGCGTAATGTGTTCGAAATCTCCGCTCTGCATAACATCTGCGATAATAAAGGGTAAATCCTCGGAGGTGATAATCTGCTTTGAGTCACCAAGTCTTACCACGCGCTCGAGCACTTTTGCTTGATCCTCTTTGCTTAGGCTAATACCCAATTCATCGAGGTTGTTAATAAGCGAGGCCTTGCCGCTCATCTTCCCTAGTGCATAAACGCGTTTACGTCCGAATCGCTCGGGACTCAGATTAGTGACATAGAGATCGCCTTTTAAATCGCCGTCTGCATGAATTCCGGCGGTCTGAGTAAAGACATCTGCTCCCACAATTGGCGTATTAGCGGCGATCCACTTACCGGAAAAATTTTCTACCATGCGGCTGAGAGAACTGATGCGCGTCTCGTCGATGGCAAGCTCCATACCCATTTTATCGCGCAGCGCCACAGCGACCTCTGCAAGCGAAGCATTCCCTGCCCTCTCACCGAGGCAGTTTATTGTGCAGTGAATCGTATTAATGCCAACCTCAACCGCCGCCAGTGCATTCGCGGTTGCTAGGCCGTAATCGTTATGCGGATGGAAATCGAAGGTCTGATCGGGAAAGCGCGTCATCATATCGGTGAGCGACTCGCGGACTTCTTCAGGCGACAGTAAGCCCAGCGTATCTGGCAGTAAATAATGACCGATGCCCAGTGACTTCGTCGCCTCGATGAGGCCGAAAACATAGTCTGGACTGTCGGCATAACCATTCGACCAATCTTCTAAATACATATTCACGCGCAGCCCTTTCTCATGCGCGTAGGCTATAGTTGCTTCAATATCTGCAACGTGCTGCTCGAGGGTTTTGCTTAGCTGTTCTCTGCAGTGCTTTTCACTGCCTTTAGCGAGCAAATTAATGACCTTCCCACCGGCACTGACTATCCAATCGACGCTGCGCTTTCGGTCGACAAAACCGAGCACCTCAACACGATCAACGAAGCCATGTTCCGCCGCCCATTCGGTAATCTGCGCTACTGCCTGCTTTTCCCCGTCGGAAACACACGCCGAGGCGACTTCAATGCGATCAACTTTCAACGACTGCAGGAGCGCACGTGCGATACTCACTTTCTCGCTGCCTGAAAAGGACACACTCTGAGTTTGCTCGCCATCGCGAAGCGTAGTGTCTAGTAGCTGTATGCGGCGAGCATTGGGTTTAGAATTCATAGCGCTATCTCTAATATGCGGCTGCCCTGTTCATCAAGGCTCGCTGAGTCTAGCAAAGTCGATAGCCGGTGTTAATCGCTCTGCATATTTTCAGCCTAGCTAGAATTCGCGGAAATAGGGGATTTGCCTAGTTTTTTGTACAGGCTTTTAACTATCAACACCCGTAATAACGTAGAATAAAGGCCATCTGAGTCACTAACCTAGCCTGAGAGCAACCCAATTGAACGCTGAGAATACGCAGCCCGACAACAAAGGCGGCATCAAGACCCACCCCGACGAATCCACCTACCCTCGCGCAGGTCTTCCCAGACGCCTTGCGGCGCTGCTGTACGATGGCTTTCTCGTGTTTGCGATGTGGATGTTCATTGGCTACGCCATGCTGGGTATTTTTGGAACCGACAGCAATCAAGTCGTCGATGGTGTAGTGCAAACTGACCCTCTGGTTAGCACTCTGACATTCCTTTTGATGGTTGCAAGTAGCTCAGGGTTCTATCTCTGGTTCTGGACTCGGGGCGGGCAGACGCTGGGGATGATTTCTTGGCGCATTAAGGCGCTCTCACTGGATGATAAACCGATGAGTGTACGCCAAGGCATTATCCGATTTTTCTCAGCATGGCCTGCGTTCTGGCTTGGTGGGATCGGCTACCTCTGGCTCTACATCGACAAAGACAACGATGCGCTGCACGACAAACTGAGTGCAACCAAAGTCGTCCTCATGCCAAAAGGCTATAAACCCTTCGAGAAAAAACCTACGTAACTTCCACTATCGTACCCGTAACATCGACACCACGCCCAACGCCGCGCAACTCACAATGGGCAGCAATACGGCAAACAGCGGATCAATGCCCAACAACAGACTCGCTGGCTCGAGCAGCTGCTGCACTATCGTGAATAGCAAGCCAACACCGATTGCAACAAAGACTCGAAAGCCCATCGTCGCTTCGCGCAGCGGACCGAAAACGAAGGACACAGCCAGAAGCACGAGCGCAAGCGTCGCAAGCGGCTGCAGCAGTTTCCCCCAAAAACTTAGCATATAGCGGTCTGCATCGAGCCCCTGAGACTCGAAGAAGCGCGCAAAATTGTAAAGCCCGCTGATCGACTGTCTGTCGGGCGCCACAAGCAGAACCGCGAGCAGCTCCGGAGAGAGGTCAACATACCAATTCTCACTTGCTCGTTGCGCAGTTTCTACCGAATCTGACAGAAAACGCGTCTCGGACACATTCTCCAGCAGCCAGTAGCCTCCCTCTCCTTCAGCGATATAGGCGGCGCTTTGAGCAAAACTGATATGCGAAAGGCCCAACGTTGCCGCCGGTTTCGCGTCCGCGGGGACGGCTTTAGCGGTTGCCAGTCGATAACGCGAGACGCCATAGAGTGTTTCACCGCCGGGGGCGATCGCATTAACATGGAGAAATTCATTACCTATCCGGCGCCAGCTCCCCTGCCCCGCGTCGATAGTCTGAACACCGCTCCGCAGCACAGCCTTAGAACTCTGTGCAGACTGTTGTAGCGAAGGAGCAACGTATTCGCCGAGGATGAGGCCTGCAAACATCACGATGAACGCTGGTTTTATCACAGCCCAAACCAACCGCCACGTGCTCACACCAGCTGATTGAATCACGATCAGCTCGTTATGCGATGCCATTATCCCGAGGCCAATTAAACTGCCACCGAGGGCAGTGAAAGGGAGTAATTGAAAAATCCGAGAAGGAAGTGTCTTCAGTACGTACAAAAGCGCCTGTGAAGAAGTGTAGGCATTTTCACTATCGCCAAGCTCCTCTACTAACGTGAACACCACATCGATGCTAAGCACAAGCGAGATGACGACGAGCATTGCGAGCAATACGCGTTTACGTATGTAGGTATCGATAAGCGTCATTGGTTTATTAACCATTAGGCCGCCCTCGCTAGGCTGCGCTTGGGCACTATCAGAAATCCATTCGCAGCAAGTGCGATTACTAAAAACGCACCATGAACCCACCACATACCGAGAACCGGAGATAATTCCCCAACAGAGATCGCGTCGCGGCAGTACTGCAGCAGTACAAAATATGTCGCATACAAAAGCGCTGCTGGTACTAGGCGCGAATAGCGCCCCTGCCTAGGACCAACTCGGCTTAGCGGCACCGCAATAAGCGTAAGTATTGGCACTAGCAAAAGCGTCGCAATGCGCCACTGCAATTCGGCAACTCGAGCGAGGTCAGAGCTACCGAGTAATTCAATAGTCGATAGCGTTTCTTCTTCTAGGATTAGCTCGCGTTCGCGCGCGTCGGGGAGCCTGATTGATTGGGTCTTCGAGCGACTTACAGTAAAATCTGCGGCACCGGCAAGCCCTTCATACTGGGCGACGTTGTTCAATAGCATAAATCGCGAACCATCAGCCTCGACCACGGGTCTTGCGCTTTCGGCGATCAGAATTCGTGGGGTAGCATCGGCCTCAGTCGCGACAAATACACTTTGTAGCTGCCGCTGCCCAGCAGTCGTGGTTAGAACGCGCTCTGCGTGTGTGACGCGCGCTCCGCCGCCGAAACGCTGAAATTGCCCTGCAACAATTAGATCGACCTCAGTTAGATTTTTTTGCGCCTGCAGAACCTCCTCTGTCTTACGCACGCCCCAAGGTGCGAGCACTAAGGAAAGCGAACCGACCAGCAGTACAATCAGCGCTGCAAAACCAAGACTCATTCGAACAAGCTTTTTTTCGCTAAAACCGCTCGCGATAAGCACTACCATCTCGTTCTCGGCGTACATCCGTCCATAAACCAGCAAAATTGATAGGAAAAAAGCGAGTGGGACGATGACGAGAAGGAAGTCGGGAAGGCGGAAGACTATCAGTAAAAGCAGTGCGTCTGTGGCGAGTTCGCCAGCAACCGCCTGACCCAAGTACTGGATAAACCGCCCAGTTAGCGCTACGACTAAGAGCACAAGCGTGACGGCTGCCATTGCTTGCAGAAGCTGCCGGCTAAGATAGCGAAATACGATCAATCGGACTTGCTCCGCAGGTTTAAAAGGCTCAGGGGCAAGTCTAATCCATTTAACGCAGGGACGTTAGTCTCACTAAGCCACCTTCACCTGTGGCATTTCGACTCGTGTCTTGAACGCAGCGGGAACATCGGCGAGTTGGTGCTTATCGAAGTCCATGAAAACAACACCCACCTTCGCCTTGCACACAATTTGATCGAGCGCTGCATTGGTAACGATGAAGCCAATATCGCAGCCATAGCGGGTAAACTCACCCACAGAGACATCGATAACGAGGGTATCGTTCGCAAACGACTCGGCCCGGTACTCTATCGCGAAATCAGTAACCACAAGGCCCAATCCATAGATATTGCCTTCTGTGAAGCCAAGATCACCCAGCATCTGCAGTCTCGCTTCATGTAAAATTGCGACCATCGCTGTGCTGTCTAAATGCTTCGCGTAGTTTAAATCGCTAATCCCCACTTTTCGCTCCATGCGAAAGCGCGGGTACTCTGGAGTACTAACCTTAATTCTCGGCATCTAAACGCTCCTTCATTTACCTCTATTAGCTAAGACCTGTGACCATCAATAGAGTTCCCAATTAAACGCTCTTTTCTAACGTCGCAGTATGCAAAATGTCGACCGTGAGACCACCGCATAAGATTCTCAATAAAATTCGACAACATTGGCTCAAAAGCAGTCCTGAAAATTTGCATAAGCCCCTGAAACTCCCTAGGATTATCGACCTAGAACGAGCCTCACTCCAGATCCCCAATAGGACTACCAATGAAAACTGCTCTCAAAACTAGTAACCCCATTCGCCTTGCTACTGATTGCCTCGTTATTGCCGTTGGCTCAAAGGGCAAACTTAGCGAGGAGGCCGGTGAAATCGACAAATCCAGTGGTAAGCGGCTCTCAAGCATCCTGTCGAACGGCGACTTCGATGGCGGCCTAGGCTCAACGCTTTTCCTGCACGGGCTTACTGGCATCAAGGCAAAACGTGTTTTACTCGTCGGCTGCGGCGAACTCACCAAACTCTCTCTTAAGGAGGCTAAAAAGCTCCTCACAGGCGTTGCAAAAGCCTTACTGGCCAGCCAAGCGAAAGATGCGCATCTGGCGCTCGCAAGCCTCAAGCTTGCAGCCGCAGATCATTACTGGCTGGCCGAGCGAGTAGCACAGGAGTTCGTAGAGGCGAGTTACAGCTATAGCACCACTAAAAGCACGAAGGCTAAGCAAACGTCTCTCAAATCTGTGAGCCTCGCGGCGCCAAAAGGCACGTCCAAAGCGAAAATCGACGCAGCATTCGCACGCGGCGTCGCGACGGGTCGCGGAATCAACCGTGCGAGAGAATTGGGAAATCTGCCTGGCAATATCTGCACACCGACATACCTTGCAAAGCAAGCAGTCGATCTCGCGAAAAGTAAGCGCAATCTAAGCGTTAAAGTGCTTTCAGAAAAGCAGATGGCAAGGCTAGGCATGGGCTCACTATTGTCAGTATCGGCTGGATCGTCTCAGGAAGCGCAATTGATCGTTATGGAATACAAAGGCGCTAAAGTAAAACCAAAAGCCAACCGCCCTGCTCCGCATATGCTCGTCGGCAAAGGCATTACTTTCGATACCGGCGGCATCAGCCTAAAAGGCGGCCTTGCAATGGACGAAATGAAATTTGACATGTGTGGGGCAGCAAGCGTTATCGGCACAATGGCCGCGGTTGTCGAAATGGCCTTGCCAATCGACGTCGTCGCCATTATCGCTGCGGCTGAAAATATGCCGAGCGGAAAAGCGACCAAACCGGGCGACGTTGTAACCAGCATGTCCGGCCTTACTATCGAAATTCTCAATACCGACGCTGAGGGCCGACTCGTGCTCTGCGACGCACTGACCTATGGCGAACGCTACAAGCCAGCAAGTGTCATCGACGTTGCAACGCTTACAGGCGCAGCGGTAGCGACCTTCGGCTCACATGTAAGCGCATTACTGAGCAACGACGATGCATTGGCCGAAGAGCTAATAGACTGCGGCAACGCAAGCCTCGATCAAGTATGGCAGCTACCTCTTCACGACGAGTATCAGCACCTGCTCGACAGCAACTTCGCTGACATAGCAAACATCGGTGGCCCACGCGCGGGCACGATTACTGCCGCCTGTTTCCTATCGCGCTTCACGAAGAAATTTAAATGGGCGCACCTCGACATAGCGGGCAGCGCATGGAACAGTGGAGCGGCCAAAGGCGCAACTGGGCGTCCGGTATCCCTCCTTCTCGAATATTTGCGCCGCAAAGCCGCCTAGTTGAATGGTTTAACGAGCTCCAGGCGATGACGCAGATAAATTTCTACAACCTATCGCAGGATACAGAGCAGATGCGCAAGCTCTTTGCCTGTCGGCTAACAGAGAAGGCGCGATCGCTCGGACATCGCGTCTGTTTATTTGCAGGCAGCGAAACAGTCGCCCGTGAAATCGACGCGTTGTTATGGTCATTCTCGAGCACGAGTTTTATTCCACACGCGATTGTCGCAGCGGATGGCACTTGCGCAGAGAACGTCAGCATTGCTGTTAACTCTCTGCCCAGAGATGCCAACGATGTCGTCATCAACCTGTCGAGCGATGCGCTCGGGAATGTCGAGGGCATCGCTCGCGTCAATGAAATAATCATCCAAGAGCCCGAGGCGCTCGAACAGGCTCGTGAGCGCTACCGCCACTATCAGCAGGCGGGTATTAAACCCGAAATGATCAAGCTCTAATAATGCTTTTTCTCCGCGCATTTTAATCGACACAGGTTCTCGGCGCGCACGACCGCCTTGCGGTATACTTGCGCCCTTTCGGCAATTACGCTGCACTCAAAAGACACACACAAACGAAGCAAATCATGGAAAAGACTTACCAACCCCAGCAACTCGAAGCGAACTGGTATAAGACATGGGAGGAACGCGGCTATTTCGCGCCTCAGGGCAACGGCGACCCTTATTGTATCGTCATCCCGCCGCCGAATGTCACCGGCAGATTACATATGGGGCATGGTTTCCAACACGCAATAATGGATGCGCTAACGCGCTACCACCGTATGCTGGGCTGCCAGACGCTCTGGCAAGTGGGCACGGACCACGCGGGCATCGCAACCCAAATGGTTGTAGAGCGACAGCTGAATGCAGCGGGCACTTCACGTCAAGAGATCGGCCGCGAAGACTTCGTTAAAAAGGTATGGGAGTGGAAAGACGAGTCTGGTGACATCATCACCCAACAGCTGCGACGTCTCGGTTCTTCATTGGACTGGTCGCGCGAGCGATTCACCATGGATGAAGGGCTTTCGAAGGTAGTGGAGAAGGTGTTCATCGATCTCTATAACGAAGACCTAATCTATCGTGGCAATCGCCTAGTTAACTGGGACCCTAAGCTGCTGACTGCGATCTCCGACCTTGAAGTTGTGTCGGAGGAAGAAGACGGATCAATGTGGCATTTCCGCTATCCCATCGCGGACAGCGATGAGCATTTGGTTATCGCCACCACGCGCCCCGAGACACTCTTGGGCGACAGCGCTGTTGCAGTCCACCCAGAAGATACTCGTTATGCGCATCTGGTCGGAAAATTTGTGGACCTGCCCCTTTGCGGCCGCAGGATACCTATTATTGCCGATGACTATGTAGATCCCGAGTTTGGTACCGGCTGTGTAAAGATAACGCCAGCGCATGATTTCAATGATTATGAGGTAGGTAAACGCCACGATCTCGAGATTATCAACATCCTAACTAAACAGGCGAGCATCAACGATGAGGCACCTGAAGCGTATCGCGGACTCGACCGCTTCGAGGCGCGCGCTAAAATAGTTGAAGATATCAAAGCGCTCGGGCTGCTCGAAAAGATCGAGCCTCACAAACTCAAGGTACCCCGCGGCGATCGCAGCGGAGTCGTCATCGAACCTTACCTCACGCATCAGTGGTATGTGGCTGTGCAGTCACTCGCAGACCCTGCCATTAAAGCCGTAGAGAACGGCGATATTGAGTTTGTTCCGAAAAACTGGGAAAACACCTATTTCGCCTGGATGCGTAATATCCAAGATTGGTGCATCAGCCGTCAGCTCTGGTGGGGGCATCGCATTCCAGCGTGGTATGACGAAAATGATAAGGTCTATGTTGGCGCAGACGAAGCCAGCGTTCGCGCTGCGCACGGGCTTGGCGACGACATCCAACTTAGACAAGACGAAGACGTGCTCGACACCTGGTTCTCTTCGGCTCTTTGGACTTTCTCGACCCTTGGCTGGCCTGACGAAACCGAGTTCTTCGATAAATTCCATCCAACTAACGTCTTGGTCACCGGTTTCGACATCATCTTCTTCTGGGTAGCTCGGATGATTATGATGACACTGAAATTCACGGGACAGATTCCGTTCAAGAAGGTCTATATAACTGGCCTTGTCCGCGATGAAAATGGGCAGAAAATGTCTAAGTCGAAGGGTAATATTCTCGATCCTATTGACCTTATCGATGGCATTAGTATCGAAGAGTTACTCGCTAAGCGGACTGCAGACATGATGCAGCCGCAACTGAAGCAAAAAATAGAAAAGGCGACGAAAGCGTCTTTCCCTGACGGCATCGCTGCTTACGGCACCGATGCACTGCGCTTTACTTTTTACTCGCTCGCCTCGACCGGCCGTGACATAAAGTTCGATCTCGGGCGCACCGAAGGGTATCGTAATTTCTGCAATAAAATATGGAATGCGGCGCGCTATGTGTTGATGAACATGGAAGGAAAAAGCGTAAGCGATGCCGCACATCATGCGCCTCATTTCTCGCCCGCTGACCGTTGGATTATTAGCCGGTTCGAAAGCACGGCGAAACAAATCGAAGAGTGCATGGAAAACTACCGCTTCGATATTGCCGCGCAGACACTGCAGGAATTCGTCTGGAACGAATACTGCGACTGGTATGTCGAACTATCAAAGCCCGTCTTATGGGACGATGAAGCTAATCCTGAAGCTGCTGCAGCTGCGCGCTTTGTACTCTTGAGTATCCTCGAGAAATCTCTGCGCTTGATGCATCCGTTTATGCCCTATATTACCGAAGAGGTTTGGCAACGCATCGCTCCCCTGCTCGGAATCAATGGCGACAGCATTATGCTTCAGCCCTTTCCTATCCCAAATGCAGCAAATCTCGATGTGCAGGCTGAAGAGAGCATCGAATGGATAAAGGGTGTGATTGTTGGCGTGCGCAATATTCGCGGTGAGATGGATATTTCACCAGCAAAGACAATTAATGTGTTTCTGCGCAGCGAAAACCAAACCGATAAACAGCGCCTTGAAGAGGCTCGAGTCTTCTTACAAAAACTTGCCAAGCTCAACAGCATCGACTGGCTCGAACCAGGCGCTACCGCTCCAACAGCGGCGACTCAGCTACATGGGCAATTGGAGATATTAGTCCCCATGGCGGGACTGATCGACGTCGCAGCGGAGCAGGCGAGACTCGACAAAGAAATAACTAAACTCGAAAGCGGCATAAAAGCGGTAGGCGGGAAACTAGGCAATGCTAAATTTGTCGATAATGCGCCCGAGGCTGTCGTCGCCAAAGAGCGAGAAAAACTCGCAGATATGGAGTCGGCAGTGGCTGCCCTACGCACCAAACGCGAAGAACTAGCGGCGCTGGCATAAGCCAGCGTCGTGTCGTGTAACTCCCCTATTCCGAACGCAATTCGCGCGGCATGCTAAAGACGATATTTTCCTCAACGCCCTCGAGCTCTAGCGGTTTTGCACCCGACTCTTGCTCCAACCATTCAACAACCTGTCGCACTAAAATCTCTGGGGCTGAAGCGCCAGCGGTGACACCAAAACGCGACTTCCCCTCGAGCCATGCAGGATCTATCGCGTCAACATTGTCGATTAGATAGGAGTCGCAGCCCAGACGCTCGGCAAGTTCTTTCAACCGATTCGAATTCGAGCTATTCGGCGAACCTACAACGAGCAGCAGGTCGCATTCGAGCGCAAGCTGCTTAACTGCGTCTTGGCGATTCTGAGTGGCGTAACAAATATCTTTTTTACGCGGCCCTTCGATTGTCGGAAACCGCTCGCGCAGCGCATCGATAACTAGGGACGTATCGTCCATCGAAAGAGTCGTCTGAGTGACATAGGACAAGTGTTCAGGGCTTCTAACCTCGAGCTTTGCCACGTCCTCAACTGATTCAACTAAGTAAATACGACCACCATTTAAGCCTTCATACTGTCCCATGGTGCCTTCTACTTCGGGGTGATTCTGATGGCCTATTAGAATGCACTCGCGTCCTTCTTGACTGAACTTAGAGACCTCTAAATGCACCTTAGTCACGAGCGGACACGTCGCATCAAAAACCCGAAACCCTTTTGCATCGGCTTCAGACTTTACAGCCTGTGAGACACCGTGTGCGCTAAAAATAACAATTGCCTGACGGCCGAGTGAATCCTCTGTGGGAATATCTTCTAGCTCATCAACAAAAATTGCACCGCGCTCACGCAGCGTCTCAACCACAAATTTATTGTGGACGACCTCATGACGAACGTAAATCGGCGCACCATAAATATCTAAAGCTCTATTTACGATATCTATTGCGCGATCGACACCCGCGCAAAATCCTCGCGGATTAGCGAGCCGAATAGTGGGATTCGACACTGTCGTGGTCATAGAGAAATCCTTGTACACAAAACTTTACGAGAGCGACACCGCGGTTGCTCCGGGCGGTAAAACTGAGAGCACTTTCGCGCGGAAAACAATCGGCTTGCCTGCAAGCGGGTGATTAAAATCAATTTCGATTGTTGCCTTGTTCAATTTGGTCACGACGCCGGGTAAGTCGCCACCGCCGGGATCTTTAAAAGATACGATAGTGCCAACCTCTGCAGGATTTATAGGGTCTTCGATAAGACTTTTAAATTTGGACACCGGGAAGTTGTGCACATTGCGCGGATTAGATTCGCCGAATGCGTGTTCCGGCGGCAGCGTTACATCCAGCTCGCTGCCGACAGTCAGGCCCAAAAGAGGCTCTTCGAACCCCGGCAGCAAACTACCATCGCCGACATGAAACGTCGCCGGTTTGCCAGCGAAATTAGAATCAACTATATCCCCTGTCGTTAGCGACACCGAGAAATGCAGCGTGACCCTTGAGCCCTCTACGATCGCATTGTCTCCACTCATTTCATCCAGCCTCTTACGTTATACACTGCGCTGTATCGCACCTGCAGTTGACTAAGCACCTCTGTTGGCGCACCGGACAGAATACGCCTGCACACGCAGTTTAGGTCGCCGTGGCGCATCACAAGCCGCGCTCGCGTTCGTTAGGCGAAATGTCTGACTTCGCCGTCGCCAGAAATGTTATCAACGCAGCGCTTACAGATGGTTGGATGCGCAGGATCCACGCCGACGTCAGCGGTGTGATGCCAGCAACGCTCGCATTTCTCTTCACCCGACGCAGAAATTTTAAGCTTGAGCCCATCGAGCTCCGTGCTCGCCGCCTCTGCAGGAGCGGCATCGAGCGTGTGAACCGTCGCACGTGAATTGATCAACACGAAGCGAAGCTCTGAGCCTAGCGATTGAAGCGTAGCTGCAAGGTCTGGCTCGCAGTACAAATCGACTTCGGCGCTCAAATTGGCATTGACCACTTTCGCCGCTCGCTGGACTTCGAGCTCCTTATTCACTGCATTCTTCACATCGATCAGCTTACTCCAGAAGGCATCGCTATGCGTTGACGATTCCGCAAGGCGCTCCACACCATCGCCAAAATCAGAGAGGAATACCGATAGCGGACGATCGCCGGGAATAGCGCACCAGATTTCATCCGCTGTGAAGCTTAAGATTGGCGCGATCATCCGGCTAAGCATCTCGACGACATGGTGCATCGCGGTCTGCGTCGAGCGTCGCGCGAGCCCATCTGACTTGCAGGTGTACTGGCGATCTTTGATGATATCCAAATAGAAACCACCGAGCTCGTTCACGCAGAAATTATGAACGCGCTGATAGATATTGTGGAAATTATAATTATCGTAGTGATCGACAACCTCCTCTTCGAGCAGTTGGCATTGCCGCACTATCCAGTAATCGAGACCGATCATGTCAGCGGGGTCGACACTGTCCGTTGCAGGTTCGAAGCCGTTGAGATTCGACAGCATAAATCGCGCGGTGTTACGAATACGGCGATAGGAATCTCCAACCCGCTTAAAGATCTCGTCAGAGACAGTCATTTCGCCACGATAGTCTGTCGCGGCGACCCAAAGGCGAAGAATATCGGCGCCTTGGTCTTTGAAAATTTTCTGTGGCGCCACAGTGTTACCAAGTGACTTAGACATTTTGCGGCCATCTGCATCAACAAAAAAGCCGTGGGTAAGCACCTGTTTGTAAGGGGCCGTCCCATTCATCGCGACGGCCGTCTTGAGCGACGATTGGAACCATCCGCGATGCTGGTCCGAGCCTTCGAGATAGAGATCTGCAGGGTATTGCAGCTCACTGCGTTGGTCGACGACTGAGAAATGACTCACGCCTGAGTCGAACCACACGTCGAGCGTATCCGTGACCTTTTCGTAAAGCGCCGCATCTTCGGCGCCAAGCAGATCAGCGGCGTCGAGTTCGAACCACGCCTCGATTCCTTTCTTCTCGATTTTGAGAGCCACTTCTTCGATAAGTCGCGGCGTGTCTGGATGTAATTCCTGTGTTTCTTTATTGACGAAAAGCGTGATCGGAACACCCCAGGTACGCTGACGCGAGACGCACCAGTCTGGGCTACCCTTGAGCATCAACTCGATGCGCGCCTTGCCCCATTCGGGAATCCATTTCACTCCGGCTGCCGCCGCGAGACTGTCTTCAAGCAAGCCTTTTTCGCTCATGCTAATAAACCACTGCGGCGTAGCACGGTAGATCAAAGGCGTTTTTGTTCGCCAGCAGTGCGCGTAGCTGTGTGTTATCGTTTCGCGGCGCACTAGTGCATTCGCTTCGTCTAATTTGGCGATTATTGCCTCATCGACTTTGTAAACGTGCTGACCCGCAAACTCGCCCGCGCCGGTGGTATAGATGCCGTTTTCATCGACTAGATTGAGCGTACCAATGCCGTTAGCGCGACCCACATTGAAATCGTCAACACCGTGATCTGGCGCCGTATGCACCGCACCGGTTCCGGCATCGGTAGTAACGTGATCACCCAAAATGATCGGCACTTGGCGTTCGACGAAAGGATGCCTGAGCGCCTGCTTATCTAATTCCTCGCCTTTCACACTGCCGAGTGTTTGAAATTCATTACAGCCGTAGCGCGCCATGATGCCTTCGACCATGTCGTTGGCGAGCACTAGAAGCTCCTCGCCCGCGCCTGCGCCCAAATCACAACGTACTAGCGCATAGTCAAGTTCAGCGTTTAAGCTCACCGCCTGATTTGCTGGCAAAGTCCAAGGCGTTGTTGTCCATATCACAACGCTCAAGTCTTCCTCAGCGCCGTCAGCGCCAAAAACCGCTAGGACACCGGCACGATCAACTACGCGGAAGCGCACATCAATCGCAAACGACTGTTTGTCTTGGTATTCGACCTCAGCTTCAGCGAGCGCCGACGCACCGACGACGCTCCAGTAGACCGGCTTATAGCCTTTCACTAAGTGCCCAT
>Ga0255779_1001204_pt1 | contig 30089 bp, 3 predicted proteins | sample 011ome_21_FD_179977 | JGI IMG/M metagenome (GOLD analysis project Ga0255779, IMG submission 179977) | Coastal salt marsh microbial communities from the Groves Creek Marsh, Skidaway Island, Georgia - 011508AT metaG (version 2) | ecosystem: Environmental > Aquatic > Marine > Intertidal zone > Salt...
CCTTGCCGCCGTGTCGCGCGCTGTCGCGCGTTCGGCGCCCGCGATCGCGCGCCATGCTGACGGTCACGTGTCGCGCCACGCCCGCGCGCATCGTGTGCGCGAGAGCCACGCGCCGGCGCGTCGTCGTGTGCCGCGCGACCGCGGTCTCGGGACTCGGCACGTCGCTCGAGTGTGGCCGCGGAGGGACTCCGCCTTGAGTCCTGATTGGTCGATTGTAGGGTTTAGACAACGTTTGGGTGTTGGGGCGCCGTCGGGCGATTTGAACACCATACCGATCGACGTTCGCCCGCGCGCGCTCGGCGCGGCATACAGCGCCGCACATCGATGGGTGCGCGCGCAGGCGAACGCGCGGAGAGTCACGCGCGCGGCGCTCGAGCGACGGCGGTGCGACGCGGGCGGTGCATGGGGCACACAGGGCGCGCCGAGGTGCGTGCGATGGGTGCGCGAGGCGCGAGCCGCGCGCGCGCTGAGGCGTCGCGGACGCGGTGGCGAGGTGCGATGGGCGGTGCGATGGGCGCAATGAACGTGTTTGCGTTGGTGTGCGCGTTCGTGGCGTGCGCGCGGGCGGTGTACGGGGCGGCGACGGCGGATGTGTGCGTGGGTGTGAGTTGGACGGTGCGCGGGGCGTTGACGCCTTCGAGGACGGTGCATCCGGTGACGGCGTTTCCGAGCGCGCATCCGACGTACGTGCACGCGAAACAAAAGGCGTGTTTGGGGTTTACGAATTCGTCCGAGCCCGAAGGCGCGCCGGGTGGGGTGACGCTGGCGCGAGCGGTGAGTAACTATTATAGCGCGGCGAGCGGCGCGTGCGTGACGACGCCGGCGCTGAGTGCGGGGGCGATGTTTTATAATCGTGCAGAGTTGACGTCGACGGCATCGTATGCCGAGTCGAATACTGGCATTGAGAAGGATAAAACGGTGCGCATTGTGCTGGTGAGTGACGATAGCGCCGGGGCGCACATTGTCATTCTCGCCGGAGCGTCGACGACGTTGAGTTCGTCACGCCCCGAGGTTGGGCTGCGAATGGAAGGTCGGTCGCTGCAAAACGTGAACAACGTGTTTATTGAAGAACCTCGAGGGTTTGGGAATCAAAACACGGGTGGTATTGGGTGCGATCCGACGACTTCGTCGACGACGGATTGCTATGAGCTCGACGCGGATTTGGGCGTCGCGAGCTTTCGTTGGGGCTCGCACAGCGCGCAGCGAGGGGTGGTGATTGGATACATTGCCGACATCGACGAAGATGTGTCGCTCAAGTTTACCATGCTCGAGCGCATTAACGCGGTCGAGATTGGTTCGTTTGATGTCAACACGTACGGATTGACGTGGGAAACCATTCCAATCGCAAACGCCATGGATGGCTTCAGACTTCGAAGCGCGACGTGTGCGAACCACTGCTTGTCGCACTCAACGTGTGCGTCGTGTGCAACGGATGATGCGTGCGGGTATTGCGCGGTTGAATCAAGGTGTAAATGGACCGGGGACACGTGCACGAGCGGCTTTGATCGCGTCGGTGAGTGCCTCGATACGTGCGGCGCGGCGACGACGTGCGGCGCGTGCACCGATCGAGTCGGATGCGGTTGGTGTCACACCACTGGTCGATGCACGGCGGCGACGAGCGACGCCACGGCGCCGCAGGATGGGACGTGCTCGGCGTACAGCGTCGGCGCCGACGCGCAGTGCGCGACGTGCCCGGGAGCCATCAACAACGTGTTTTTGCCCTCGTATGTGGACGTCGAGCCCGTGTGGGCGTTTTGTAACGGCAGAGGCACGTGTGATAACGTCACGTTGACGTGCACGTGCGATGATGGTTACGGCGGCGAGGCGTGCGAGAACATGTGTCCGGGTGGAAAGAGCAATCCGTGTTCTCGAAAGGGCGTGTGCGAATCCTCCACGGGTGAATGCTTTTGCAACCCGGGATACGATGGCGTGCGTTGTCAAGACACGTTAGCGTCGGCGACGACGTGCGCGTGCGGGTCATCGCACACCGTGCTCAAGTCGGATGGCTCGCAGACGACGGTGTGCTCGGGACGGGTGGACTCTGACGGCGCGTGCGTGTGCATGGAAGGCTGGACTGGGACGAATTGCGACGTGCCTTGCGCCGGTGCGCTCATCGTCGGCACAGAGGTTTGCGGTGGTCACGGCACGTGCGACGCGGCGACGGCAACGTGTCAGTGCGATTCGTGCTACTCGAAGGATGCTACGTCTGGATTGTGCGTGCAAGATGCGTGCGCGACGTGCGATAGCGATCGAGGCACGTGCACGTGCGTCAGCGGTAGCATGCAGTGCGTATGCAAAGGTCAGTTCAGTGGGTACTCGTGCAACCAGTGCAACTGCGGCGATCATGGTCGTTGCAATTCGCTCACGGGTGAGTGCGAGTGCGCCGACGGGTACGCGGGCGAGCTCTGCGACGAAATCATCAACCCAGTACCGTCGTGTGGTGCCAACGGAGCTTGGAGTGCGTCGCTCGAAATGTGTGTGTGTAGCGCGGGTTACGTCGGGACATTATGCGAGTACGCGTGCTCGGCGAGCACGAATTGCAAGGGCCACGGTTCGTGCAACGCCGACGATGGCTCGTGTTCATGCTTTGAAGGCTACTCTGGCTCAGACTGCGGCGCGTGCGCGACTGGGTACGAGCCGTATCCGACGTGCGGCAAGGCGTTAGCGGATGGCGAATGCACGAATGCCACTACGCCGTACACTGGGAGCGTTGCGGTGACGATTTCGGGGCAGCAGTGCCAAGCGTGGTCGTCACAGACGCCGTTTGCGCACCCGTACGCGTCCACGGCGGGGTTGACGAGCAACTACTGCGGCAATCCGTCATCCGACGCACATCCGTGGTGCTACGTCGACTACACGAACGTCAGCGGATACTATACGCGCGGCGAGGCGCGATGGGAATTTTGCTCTGTTCCAGAGTGCAAGAGCGCATACGTCGCGCCGCAAAAGGTGTGCGGCGTGTTTGGTGCCGAAACCGTCATGCCTTTTACCACGGCAAACGCGGATGGCACGATTGATGCAATCAACGCGTTCGATCGAATCACAACTGGTTCGACTGATCTCAACTGCGCTACTACTACGCAGCTCGGATTGACACTCCATCAGGATGTCGTGTTGCACGGCGACTTTGTCATACGTTTCGCTGTCGACTCCGATAACGACGGTATGGCACCAGACTATGTTCGTCGCTACATCTCCGCTGTTGGCCTTAACGCACGGGCAGGATCGCACTCAAGCGTTGAAGTTCTCAGCGACCGCTCAGTGAAAGTTGGCGGCTCTGCAGCTACGCTCCCGTACTCGGATGACCCGAGTGTCGGTACGCTTTGCGTTTCCGATTGGTCTGACGCGAGTTCAGGCCTTGACTCAACCTACGTGTTGACCATCACTCTTGCAGACAAAACAGTGGTGAACATCACTCAAACTAAACCATGCACGACGTGCGCGGATCAACTTTTAGTGATTGTGAGCGTGCCAGATACCACTGCAGCGAGCGGCATTTGCTCCACCGCGAGCAGCGCGACGACGGTGGACTTTGCGACTCATGAAACTGGGACCGTGCCGTTTACGGCGGCTGGCAACGTTGGTACCTACAACACCGCACTGACCACGGCCTGTGGCTACACGCAAATCACGACGGCACCGTCCACGACTGAGAAGTTGTGGTGCGACCAGTGCCAGTACTTGGGCGAGGTGTACGATTCGTGCGTCGCGACCATGGCAAACGATGGTTACGATTTCGCCCGAGCTTCCGTCATCGAATTTTGCCGCATGGCGTTTGTGGCGATGTATGGTTACGATAGAACGATCGCAACGTATTTGCCCACCGCAACAGTTGAGATAGCGACCCTACTCGATACGATTGCGCCGTACGCGCAGTACACGAGCGCGGAAACGATGCGCTCGTTTGCCGACAACTCAAGACTGTACTTTGATATAACTGATGTCGCGGTGACAAACTTCCCCAAGTACATTGTAGGCACAGCGTTGACGACGCATAGCTTTACTCGATATCTTGGAAGCGGTTTGCCGAGAACGATTGAAGGTGAAACGATTACGCCGAATGCGTTTCCGTTCCCAGCCGTGCAAGACGCGTGCCGAGGTTCGTCAGACATTGGCGCCACGTCTGGCTACCGCGTGTACACCATGGATTACTTCTCCACCACGGATGAGTGGTTGAAGATCACGATGTGCGGTTCGACTTCGGGAACGATTGTCGGTGTCTATCAAGAACAGTACGTCGAGGCAAATTCATTCACGCACAACTCGCCGGGCGACGGCAAGTTTACATTTGTTTTCACCCCGTTTGTCGATGGAGATGGCGTGTACGAGGCGCGTTTTTCGTACAAGCTATTGTCGACTAATAACGACGTGATGTTTAGCGTGACTCGTTCCAATGGCGCAACCACGACGGCGTTGGGCACATTTGAAGTCACCTCGACGAGCGGCTTTACTGGCGGCGACATTGGATTTGAATTTACGGTTCCATACGACGATCCGAAAGCGGACATTACGATCGAGTTAACGCCAACAGGGTCAACAGGGCAAGCGGACTCGTTGAACATAGAATTTAAAGGAGTCACCGTGACGGCGAAGAACTTCGTGCAGGAAGCGTTGGGGTTCCCATCGTATGGTGGTTTCTCACAAATTACGTGCGCAAAGTTTCAAGCCTCTGCGTGTGGCAACTTACAATTCTTAGCGACCTATGGTCGATACCACATAGTCGTCTCTGGACGTGATTCAGTGAACGGGGCGTACAAGATGCGCATCGCAAAAGTTAGAGCAGAATTGATTAGCGTTTCTACCGTTAGTAATAACGCCGCGACGTCCCTCGTGCGGTCGGCGTCGGATGCGTCTGGCGTGTTGACGCCGTACAAGTTGGCCAAATATGGCGACCACATTCGTGTGGTAGTGCGTGCAGATCACGCTATAGATAGTCCAATCATTACATTAGGTAGCTACACCGTGCCTGCTGGGCTCATTCTATCGGCAGTCGGTGGAACGGAGTGGGCGGCGGATGTCATCGTGAGCGCGAGTATGGTGACGTCGGGGAGTATTTCAGTGAGTGTCACAGAGGCGAGTACGCTGACGATGCGGTCGCGTGGGTTCGATGCGGTTGTAAATCCGATCGGTTCCGACGTTGCACTCGTCGTTTTGGACATCACACCGGTCACAATCACGGACTCGTTGGTTGTCAATCCAAGCTACGCGCTCGGGTTCGGCGCGCACACCGTGCCTGCGGCGTGCTCCGACATTCTGACACCCGTGTCCACCGCCGTTGATGTAAATCTCACGGCGGCGAAATACGCTCGCACGGGAGAATATGTCGCCATCCTGTTCACTACGGATGAGCAACCGGCAGTTGTCACTGGTAATATTGGTGGCGTCGCCATCACGAGATGGTCCGCCACGGATGCTTCGATGCCGGCGCAAGTTTCACTCGCCGTCGAAGAGTACAAGACTCTGGTGTCTCCGACGTACATGGAGGCTGTATTTGCGCTTATCGACGATGCGACGTTGGGTGATGGCGTGCTTCCGTTCGCAATCACGACTACTGATACAGTTGGTAACGTTGGCGCCACGATGACGACGGCGATTAACGCGCTCAGCGGAGTCACCGCGAGTTCTCCACTTGCGGATCGCATGCGTTCTGCTCGATTGTTGTATGACAAGAGCTCGGCACGTGTCGCTGACATCGTGCTCAGCTACGCGAATTCGGACCAGATGACAGCAAACCAAGGTAGAAAACCATCATATTACCACAGTTTCAGCCGCGTCGCCGCAGAGGCGTATGAATATCGCCTCGGCGACACGGTGACGTTACTCGGTACGTGGACAGAATATGTCACGCGACCGTATGGCGCGTATTTACGATCAAGCGCATCGAGTGGAGTGCACATTCCCCAATCTGGCATATCTTACACCGCGGTTGGTGGACAGTTGACTGGCAAGGCGGAGTGCCTCAAGACTGAATTTCGCCCGCGCGCCCAAGAAGCCCGAAGCGAAGCGCAAGGTTTCGGCGGCACGAATTATGAAGTGTCGAGATTTCATAAATCATGGCAAGTTACAGCGACGCTTACTGATCCCTGTGACATCGTCGGCAAGGGCGCGCTCGCATGGAGCGCACGCGCGGACTGCCAAGCCGAATCATTTGGTGGGCGCGCGTTTTGGATTCCCTTGTGGTCCGCGTGGTGCCGACACGGTTGGGGAACATTAGGCTACTCCTTAGTTGGTGCACAAGACCCAGCTGGAAACACCGCGCAAACGCTGCGACGGATCAGCAAGTCTCCTAACAACGCCGATGCCTCGGTGACGATTTCTGACGAGGCCATTGCGGATGACATCATTTTGCGCACGCCGATTTCGCTCGCCGGTATGACCGTTCCCAGCTGGCTCAACTCAGTGCCTCGTGGGGATTGGACGAGCGACCCGAATGTCATCGAGGTGTACATTGAACCAAACGTAAATCGTTGGAATGAGTACAGGCGTGTTGTCAAGGTCGGCGATTCTTTACAGATTCAGTTTTACACTGATCAACCCATCAAGGGCATCAAGGCGCAAATGGCGAACGGCGTCAATTTACCGCAAGCGACACATTCCGATGTCCCTAGCGCAATGCACGTCGAAACGCCGTGCGCGAACTCACCTGATATGACAACGTGGCTCAGTGCTCGTGGTTTACTTGCGCTCGAAGCAGAAGAGTACAACGATGGCTCTGTCTTTGCGCACGACGACGACTGGTTTGATTGGCTCATGCAGACGTCATATGAATACCGTCAGCCTGTACCGGATGTTCCTGGTTATCCGGACGCCTATGTGTTGTGCAAAGGATTCTGGGTGCAAAGAGGTTTACGTCCGAATGGCAAATCGTACTCTGTGAGACGATTGTGCCCCAACAGACGGTACTTGCGGCAGAGCGCGTTTGCCGCGACAGCGCCAACTTGTACGGATATTAATGACCGAATCTACACTGCGAGCGATGCGTTCAACTACTGGGTTATAAACTTTCAGTTTAAAGCGGTGCATCTCGCGGCGTCAGATGGCCCGCTGTCTATTCAATGGCAAATCACGACGTTTGATGATCGCATTTTACCGACATCCTCGACGTGGACGACGTCGTCTGCGTTTTTCGCTGCGGCGGCTCTATCGACGACGTCGATAACCGGTATTGACAACCTTGCACACGCGAACACAGACGCCACTGGTCCTGCGTTCGATGCCCGCATAAGCTGTGGTCGCAACGTGCCTACTGTTTGGAATGCAGCGGGTTCCTCGGTGTGGGTGTCGCAAGATACCCTCGCGCCGACGCTCAGCTCACAAACGGTGTACGTCTCTGACTCGATCGGTGAGGTATATTCTATCGTGGACAGCACTTACGTCGCACTGGCGGGCGATTACATCAAAATCGTGCTCACTTTCGATGAACATATCGCTGGTGGCTTGTACATTGAGTTGAACAGCGGTGTTCAAACCGCTCGCGCGACTTCGGTTCATCTGTACGACGCGACGTTTGAATTCGCCGTAACCCAGGCCCTCGCAAATGTAGATGCTGCGTTAACGTTTGAAGTCTTTGGCTTGAGTGACATTCAAGAAGCGAATACGGCTACGCCGACTGGCGTTCAAATTAGTGCGTTTGGCTCAACGACTGTAAAGTTGCAAAAACTTAGTCAAGTTACGACTGGTGATGCGGCTCCTGCGTCGTGCACCGTTCTAAGTGATAACAGCGTGGACACGGGTCACGCGACGGATTCGGATGCGGTGACTATCACGGTTACGATTCGCGATCCAGTCAATTCTGAGTCGCCGTCGATCACTATTGTAAACTCGGCGATTGCAGGCGTAGGGGTGGAGGCGGACGTTACCTGTTCAGTCATTACCATGTCGCGTGCGGTGAGCTCTACTTCTTCTGGTTTCGTCGATGGCAGCGCGATCCCTTGGAATCTCATAGCCATCGCAAAGATTCCGTGTACTGCCGACCCATCGAAAAACTGTATCACGCGCTTAGAGCTCTCAACATGCGTCGTTGGTGGTACCATCTCCCAAGTGATTGCCGATTTTACGTCGCCATCGCTCGTGGCAGTGGAGCTTGTGGAATCCGCCAACCAGTACAAGGTTCTTTTAGCTGATAATACTCGCGCTGCAAATGTCGCGATCACCGCTTCAGAACCGCTGGATTCATTAACGTACACGCTGTCTACGTCTGGGGCTGGTTGCACAATTGCTTCCTTGAGGACGGGGACGATAACGCTCGCGGCGGGCGGGCTCACGGGTTCGCACACTACTTCGGCGATAACGTCTGCAGAGCTCTCGAGTTTCACGTGCATTCTCGAAGTCATCTGCGTCACCTTTGTCGGCGTCGATAAGGTGGGTAAGAGTATAACCAATCCCAGGACGTGCAGAAGCTTTGCACCGACGTACCCGGCTGAATATCCGGGTTGGCTCGCCTTGCACAACGCCCCGCTCACGGCGACTGTAGACTCAGTTGTTCCAGTCGGCGTGCACTGCTTGGACAGTTCCGTCGATAAACGCGCGTGCGTGGCTGCCGTGGATAGCACCCCCATGGAACACGGTGATTTCTTGCGAATAACCGCGTCTTCGTCGACACCAATGGCTGTGAAGGACATTATTTTGAACTCCATAAGTATCAGCAGTCTGCCGTACACCGAAGACGCGGCGTGGACGAGCAAGTGTGACGATTTAGTACTCGATGGTTTTTGCCTCGAAGTTGCGACGAGTGCGACTTGCGCGAATTACTTGTGCCCAACGTGCGCGTTTGCAAACATGTGCGACTTTTCTTGCGGTTTCTGTGACAGTCGTCGCGGCGCCGCGACCAAGCACGTCATTTACGTGCAGACGTCAGACTTTGCGAACTTGGCCACCTTCGCCTCTGGCGCAGTCACCGTGAAGATGCAAGGTCATCCCGTGCTCATGCCGTCCGCGTTGACGCAGACGAGTTCTGATCTCGTCAGCTACACCGCGCGAGCGACGGACTCATGCGCGGGTCGATGCGGCGGCACCGCTCCGAGTGGGTGCGAATGTAATCCCACGTGCAAGTCGCGCGGCACCTGCTGCGCCGACGCTGGGCACTGCTGCGCCGTCGGCACTCCGAGCACTGGCTCTTTGAACGTCAAAGGCGGATGCTTGCGCGATAACGCCGTGACACTCGCTGTCACCGCGAAGTCATGGGGTGAGAGTTCCACGGGTCAAAAGAGAGACTACGTCGGGCGCTATTCAACCATTTACATCGAGCTCACGGGGAACAAGCCGATTGACGTGCGAAGTGTCACCATTGGCGGTGTCACCGTCGACGCATCAAACATTGCGATTGAATACGCGTCGTTGACGTCCGCGCGTCAGTTCTTAAACCAAGCGCTCTCAGCCTACGCCGCGGGCGACGACGCGTTGTTCGCGACGAATAGTCTTGGATTTTCGAACAAGATCGCGACGCTCCCGGCGGCGGCTGAATCTTGGGATGGTAATCAGTTTTCACGCGAGTTTCCAGATATCCCCAGCACGCTCACGGCTACGATTCGTATCGATGGTTCCAAGCTCGTTCCGCAAAATCAAGGCGCGATCGCATACACGGTGGTGTACTATGAACGATCCGCGGCGCCGTACTTCACCGACGGAACGGCGATTACGCTCACTGGCACTGGACCGTACTGGCTCAATCCGCCAACGATTGCGTCTATTTCGTACGCTCTCGTCGCAAACTCGGCTGGATGCGATTTAGTCACCAGTCCTACACCAATCGCGACGCAAAGCAACGGCTTGACGCTCATTTCAAGTGGTAACACCTTGCGTACGGTGGTGACGTTTAGTCACGAAGTCGTCGTTCGCAAGTGGACCGTGGAGGGTGCCGAAGTGAATTGCTACGGTACGTGCTCCATGCACGGGTACTGCAGCGTCACGCCGCATATTCTTCCTCCCGACGAAGGCGATGACGCGGAATACATCACCACCTGGACAAGCTGTCGCGAATTCAACGCCAAGGAGCTCACGGCGTTGGCGGATTTGGGATGCAGCTTGCGAGAGTTTGTCAACGCCGTCGACTTGGCGGAGAACAAAGTCCAAGGCGTGCGATGGAACAGCGATTACTGCTTTGCGGCGCCACCATCCGTGACGAGCAATGGTATAATCACCATTCGCGGCGTCACGTCGTGCGCAAACAGTGCGACGAACAAAACTTTCGGCCCGGGTTGTACGGCGACGATTTACATTGAAGCCGACGGTGAAATTTTGGAGCCGACGTTGCAGTACTGGACTACTGGAAACGTCTATAACGATTTCCCGACCGGATGCGTCATGTCACCTTCTGATCCAACGTCTCAAAGTTCATCGACATGGATGATGACGTGCGCGGGATCAGCTGCGTTGTTGTTGCCAGAAGATTCGACGATTAATGACGAGTTGCGACTAAAGACGTCCAACATTAGAGACACCGCGGGCAACGCGTTGGCGGATATCGACGCAACGACCACCGCGGGTTACCGCGGGGGTGATGTTTTGCCGATCATCATCGATAACACGCCACCAAGAACGACAACGGTTGATGTCCCAGCTTTATGCGTTCTTTCTATTGGTGACACGACGATAATCACCGCCGTGTTTGACGAAGCGTCTTCGCGACCGACGTTTTACGCGTTTGGCGCCAAGGTGAGCGTCGCGAATGTTGTTTCTTCGACTGATGCACTGAGTGGGTTCCATACGACTTGGAAGGCAACGGTGACGACACCCTCGGGTTGGATGGGCGGCACGATCATGCCTTGGATCGTGACGAACGCTGAGGATGACGTCGGGAATGTGGATACGACGCTGTACTCCAACTACGCGTCCGCCGACACCACCGTCGCGACCTCGACGAATCCAAATTGTACGGTTGATACGATGCCCCCGCAATTGACGTCCGCGTCATGTGCAGCGCAAGTTGTCAAACCAGGTGACAGTGTTACGGTGACGTTTGTTTCAGACGAAGTCGTGCAGTCTCCGGGGGCGGCGTGCGTGTACATTAGCGGCGTCGCCGCGACGCCGACGTCTAGCGATGGTCGTACCTGGACAGCAACTGCGACAATCCCAACGGATGCGTGTGATGGCGAAGTATCCATCAGCATTTGTCCACTCACGGATTCGAGTGGTAATGTGGGTACGACGACGGTGACGAGATACTTTGGCGCGACGAGCACCGCGTGTCTCATCGACGGCACGCCACCCGTGCTCCAGCTCATTGATTTCGTCAGTGATAACCCGTATGATTCGAAAATGGCCACTGTTGGCGACAAGGTGACGTTATATTTCGAAGGAAGCGAGATGGTGGACGCACCGACGTTCACCGTCGACGGCTCTCCAACGACAGCTACGCCGCTCACCGTCTCTGGTGTCGCTCGCAGACGGTTCCCGTTCTCCACAGATGCGCTGTTTTCGATTGTCTGGACGACGGAATACACCGTAACCTCATCTACTACAGTCGGTAGTCTTGCTTGGGACGCGACTGGCTTCAAGGATAAAGCAGGGAATACCGGCGTGAAGAGCGACTGCGCCGATTGGAACTCGTATTCGTGCACCTTGGTGTACGCTTACCAAGCCGTGACGTCGCGAAGCGTAGACCCGCAGATTGATTTCACCGGTGAAGTCGTCCAGACGTTCAGTAACTTTTTAGTTACTTCACCACAGGGTAGCTTTTCATCGCTTCGTGGTTGTAACGCCACCATTTCGACGTCGACCATCGCGTCGTCGACGATTTCAAGCTTGCGCAAATCGCTCGAGTTACATGATCAAGTGGCGAGCTCCATCTATGAGCACCATTTGATGACGGCGCAAGATTGGTGGTGGACCCGCGGTGGCGTGTGTGGTGCGGCTAATGGATTAATGTGCCGAGACACGTGTGGTCGTTGTAACGACGTCGCGGTTGTCGTCTATAACACGGATGCTGATCTCACAGTTGCAAAAGTAATCCCGGGCGGTACCGCCGTTGACGGCGACACATGCGACGACTACACTAGTGACGTGTGTATGTGCAACCCGACGCTCGGTAAAGGATCTACGGCAAAGTTCATGGTGAGCACGTCGACTCGCGATCTCGTATCGAAGCCAACCGTGAAGTTTACAGATAGTGAAGGCCGAGAGTACACGGTGCCGCCGGCAAACATTGTCGCCGTCGCACCGCAAACATGGCCCGTGCTCGACGATGTCCCTTGCCTGGGGACGGCGGGTGTCCGCGATGGTGTCTGCGATGCCGACACGCGATATAACAATCGCGACGGTTGCTGGGATGGCGGTGACTGCTGTCTTGATACTTGTAAGCAGATTTTCAGTGACGAGAATTTGTGCTTGGCGCAAGACTGTCAAGATCACGCCTTGAGTCCGGTGACGGGTCGTCCGGCGCCTGGTTTCTGGACGACGTACAACGCCAAAGCTTTAATTGCACGAGAGCTCTCCGTGGACTGGATCGTACAGTTCACGGTGGATGACACTTTGCCATTCGCTGATGGGATCATCACCGGCTCTGCGTGCTGCATGCAAGACAAGACTGGTGCCGACGTCGTGACCCCATTGACTCCTGGTCAGTTTACTGCAGGATCTCCATGCCTCGCCGCGACGCTTCAACGCGATACTACGTGCTTGATCAGCGCTGCAATGACGGCTGACAACGGTGAAAATGTCATCAAGGAGGCTCAAGCGTTGACTTTGGCGCTGACGTTCTCTGCAAAACCAAAGTCTGTGGCGTGTACGATCGCAGGCGTCAACGTGACAGTTGATACCGCGACTTCGACGGATACAGCCTTGACATTCAAATTTCCATCGACAACGAGCTCGAATGCTGTGATTGCTTCTCGAATCGCTACGACTGAGGAGCAAACGTTGCTAAACGCCATCAATCCAGACAAGTACCCACTCAATCTGTGGCCAAACTGCACGAGAGGTGTGACAATTCCGTTTGCTTGCTCGATCTTAGATTGTGCCGGAAATCCGCTCGAGATTACGGATGCGGATGACCCGACTGCGGATGTTTGCTTCGATTACCTCCAACCCGACGCGGTGACGATTAGTCAAGAAAGCAACAACTTATGCGACACGCACTACGCTAAAGTTGGTGATGTCGTGACTGTAGATGTGGCTATGAACGCATCAGTTATCGACCCAACGACAAAAACCGTGGCGGGTGAAGCGTGTACGCTCGCGAGAGTTTCAGATTCATCGTACAATTGTTCGATTACGGTTTCTTCCACAACTGCAGAAGGCGAGACGCAATTTGAATTCGCGGGAATGACTGGTTCTGGCGCTGCCTATCTCGACTCTGTCAACTCGAGCTACATCGAACTCAAATCGTTGAATTCCAACGACGAAGCCGTTCTCGGTGGTACGCGTGTGATAATCGATCGAACGCCTCCCGTGTATGAGACTCTACAAATGCTAAGCATGGACAGCGACAGCAAATTGTGCGCAAGACGGTGCACGGCTCGTCTGTTCATTGATGCGATTGAAGAGTTAAAGTCTGGCTCGTGTACGGTCACGATTGGTAATCTGCCGGCTACTGTTTCTGGTACTGGCGAAGAACGCGTCGCCGAGGTGACCATCACTGAGACGAGCGGCATCGAGCCTGGACCAATGAATTTCAGCGTAACGTGCTCTGATCTCGCGTGCAACTCGGCGACGTCTACAGCGCTCGTTGGATTCGACACAGATCCGGTCATCTACTCCGTCGATCGAACCACACCGCTTGAAGTACTGTTTTACAGCGATCGTCCGAATCATCTTGAACTCGGTAACGAAAACGACTGTCTGAAGATGGAAATCACGTTTGCGAGCGACGTCTTTCTCAAGGCGGTGACCATGGGTGCGTTTACCAGCAAGCCGGTAAGTTCATGGAGTATCGTGGACATAAATGGAGGAAACATTGTCCAGTCTACAGCCTACAGTTATTTCTTGATTACGGAGTGTATCACAAACGCTTGGGGAACGACGGATATTGATCCCGTACCTTGGAGCTTTACGTATGACGACGGCACCAACGGCGACGTAGTTTGGAACACAATTCTCACGACAGATCCGGACTTCCCATTAAAGGTTCGGTTGGATTTGGAAGCACCGGCGGCAACGTACATCTACGCATGGACGAATGGCGCCTTTGATCCGTCAGCTGGTATCGGTGATGCCCTGTATTTGGATATCAACGCTACCGAGCCTGTGTTCACACCAACCGTTGTGCTCGGTGACGTGACGCTCAACGCGACTGATATTGTTCAAATTGGAAACGCGATGCGTTGGAGAGCCGGCCCGTATATGATTTCGAACACCACAGATGATGATAACGTATTGGCGGACGTGAACAATTGTTTGTTGTTTACTGTTACACTCAAGGATCTCGTCGATCACACGTCTTCGACGTATTCAAGCCAAGTCAATGCCGATGGCAGTGACGATTGTCCCACGCAGCGTGTCATTATCGACCAACATCCGCCCACTGTGGTGTGGCTTCAGACAGAGTATGTTACGAGTACAACGGTTGACTTTACTCTCGCTGTGGATGAGCACTCAAATGTCAGCTGGATCGTGCTGCCTCGCGGGAGCGAGGAGCCAACGCCTCAAGAAGTTGCCGCTGGAACTGGTTCCAATGGTGTTGGACCTGTGACGCGAGGTGTCTTGCTCTACCTCGGATCATCAACACCCTCGCCTGGTGCATCTGCTGGTGGCAAAGGTCAAGTGTTTTTGAATATTACGGGCTTGTCTGAAGGCATCGATTATGACATTTGGGTCGTGCCGTTTGACACGTTCGGCAACTACGAACCTCAAGCGCAGAGTCGCTGGGTGCGCACGGTTGGCATAGACATGATTCGTGATCCACTCCTTGTGCAAGAGGGAGGATACACGAGCACCGTCCAAGTCAAGCTGACGCAAGTACCGACGGCTGACGTCACCGTGCGAATGGCTGTACAAAATATTGCCGATGAGAGTCAAATTTCATTTGCGGTGCAGGCAATCAATCTGAATATCTTCACGACAACCGTGACGTTGACATTTACTCCTGCTGATTGGAATGTCGCTCAAGAAGTTGCAGTGAAAGCAGTGGATGATAAATACGTCGAAGATGAGCACTCGGCTCCGATAAAGTTTACCGTCACAAGTCTTGACGAGCGATACAATGAGTTGACGGGGCCAGTTCGTGGGGTAACAATTGACGACAATGACGAGTGTGGAATTGTGGTGTACGATCCAGATAATCAACCCACCGAGCGCTCTATTTCGTGCGCGGCGAACTCCGTCGTTGCTTTATTGAACTACACCGTCGCCGAAGACACAACTGTATACGCCGACGTGTACTTGACCGCAGCGACGCGAGGGGATACTGTTCAAGTTACGCTTACGAGTTCAGATCTTACCCTATTGTCTGCACCGAACGGTGCGGTGCTGACATTCAATGAAACAAACTATAATTTGGCACAGCGTGTGACGATTACTCCGGTGTACTCGTGCGTTGCGGCTTTGGATCGCTACGTTCCAATCACCGTAACAGTTGATTCGAGTACTTCGTGTGGCGCGCTCGCGGTACCTGATATTCCAGTGTATATTTCAGACGCACAAACGGCTGGATTAATGTTCAGCAAGAAATCGATTTCTGGCGTTCCAGGAAATACTTATCAATTCGACATGTGGTTGACATCGCAGCCGGCATACGACGTAAAAGTGGCGTTGACGACGCTCAAGGATGTCAATGGCGCTTGGGAGCACGCGAGCGCGAGCTTTGATTGTGGCGGTGAAGGGCCGGTCTGGACTTTCTCTGCGGAAGATTGTCAAACTCCTGTGACGTGCATCGTCACTCTTGTAGGCGACGACACGGCTTGTGGTGATGTTACTTTGGACATGAATGCCGATGCGACGTCACTCGATGAGGTGTACAACGCCATCGAGAGCTCGCCACCGACGCTCACCGTTCTCGAAGACGCGAATGCTGCCGGTTGGTACATTCGCGACGTCACGAACACTATTTCGCTCGTTCTTCCACCCGATGCAGCTGCCGGTACCTCCCCTCTGGCTCCATGGCAGGTGGGCGAAGAGCTCGAAACTGGCGTGTACACCATGACGCCAACCACAGCGTTGTGTAAGACGGTGACCATTCGACCGTTTATCGATTCGCAGTATGAACGGTACGCGATAATTTCCCCTCGCGAGATCACACTCCCTGCAGGGTTCTCAGGATCAACGACGTTCCGCGTGCGATTCCCGCGCAATTACAACGTGCACGTCCCCAATCAAGTCGTTCAAATTTGGCACGACGTCAAGTACACGACGGATGATCCCGATTACTTGGCGTTGAGTCCAAACCTCGGAGGAAGCGCCTTACCTGTGGAAGTCGTGGAATATGACGTGCCGGGATTGGACCTCGGTAACGCCGCGAAGGGCACGGTGCTTATTGACGAGCCATGCCCGAACAGTGTTACTACGCAGTTGTCGTCGCTTGGATTTTCGTTGAAGAGCGCGCCTTTGGCTGACGTCGTGGTGACTTTTGGTGAAATGGCTTACAACACCTCAATGTTGACCGCTCTCGGCGATGCTTACAAACATCTCACACTTGGCGCAACATCTTTGACGTTTACACCAAACAATTGGAATCTTGCTCAGCCCGTGATGGTGTCCGCGTTGTCGTACACAAACATTACGGCGTCGCGCACCGCTTACGTGTGCGCGTCGATGAGCTCAGCGGATGACGTCTACGAAGCTCTCGACGACGAATGCTATCCCATTCAAATATGTGACTGTACCGATGGATGTGGGGTGATGACATTCTACGACATCCCCACTTGTGTGTTCACCAACACAGTGGTCGAGCACGGTAATTTGCCAACCAAACCGCAGAGTTTTGAATTGTATTCAAGCTGTTGGGACGTCACTATTACGTGCGGCGGAACGTCTCTTTCGAGCCTTACGTCGGGCAACTTTCCTGCAGTCATGACGAACTTCACGACGTTGCCCGACGCAGTAGCTTACACCGATCTTGAGGCGATCCAACGCTTGAGGTACTCAAGCGGCGCGTGGTCCGTCGTCGACAAAACTGACTTCCCGCTCGCTCGGATCGACGGCGGCGTTCAAGGCGAGACGAACGAGGAGGGGATACATTGTCTCGGTGTGGCCAGCAGCGGTCTCATCGTTGAAAATCCCGACAACGCCGGATTGTTTGTTGAAAAGTCCGACGCATTGGGTTTGTTTGCCGATCAATTTCAAATCAACACCGCTGAAACGAATACGTTTGACACTGACGTGGCTGCCGTGGAAATTAAAGTTCTCGCGGGAGCTTCGCCAGACACCGACTCGTACAACCTGACGTGTGTTGACACTACGAAGAACTTCACATCTACCGATGGCTGCGTGCTCATCACCGATAAACTCTGGGGAAGATATGACGGCGCAGGTACGATGTACTTTAAGAGTTTGGGTTACTACGCCGATCCGTCTGATACCAGCGCGTTGCTCAGCGGAAGAAGAAAGTTGCTCGGGCGCGATGGCCGTAAATTGTTGCAGACGACTACGCCGGCGACGAGTGCGGAATTCATGAGCACGATCAATAGTATTGCTTTCTCTGATATCAGTCTCGATCCCACGGGGGCCACTCGTTTCTACGAAGTTACGATAACGGATTCGTTTGGCGCGGTGGCCACGGGTCCCGTGATGGCCATGGACACAGAAGGCGTAAACGATGCCCCTCAAATATTTGTCGATTTGCCAACCATTTACACGGAAAAGGAAAGTATTCCAATTGGAGCGCCTTGGTCTGTGGTTGACGTCGATAATCAGTACTGGAAACGTTGTGTTGTCACCATTTCGGATGTCGACGGCGTCTTTCAAGACGGCGACACGTTGTCTTACAACTCGACAGCTATCGTGGAGCAGTACGTTCAGTACAATACCACAATGCCGGCGAACTTTACAGACATTGTAGCGGCGTTTGGTGACGAACAACGTAGCGTTACATTAAGTAGTGCGGATGGAGCATCTTGGACGGCGTATCTCAAGGCTATGCAAAGCATCTACCTTCAGAACAGCGGTCCGGCGATGACGGACACCGATCGCTACATCAAAATGTGCTGTTATGACTATGGCCCAGAAAATGAAGAAGGATGCGCCGTGCAACGGGCGATCTTCCAACCCGTGAACGACGCGCCGACGTCGGAATCGCTGATTTTCTACATTCCAGATCCGCGCGTCGCCGGCTTGGTCAACGCCAACTTGATTGGCAACGACCCAGATAACGACGCACTCGAATATGTAATTTCGTGCAACACCACCAAGGGTGAGCTCGTGTACGACAAGGACACTGGTGTGTTTAGTTACACTCCAAACGCTGAAAATTACGGCAACGATCGCTTCGTGTACTACACAACAGACGGAGTCGTCGGTCCAGAACCGCGTCCGCTGCGGTCGAAGTACGCGACTGTTGAAATCAGACTCGGCAACGGTGACACCGCACCAGTTGCGAACGACATTTACATTGATGTTTGGGAAGGTAGTCCGGAGACATTTTCTTTCGACGCAACCGATGAAGACTCCACGGATACGGCTAAGTTGAATGATATCTACCGCTACCAGATTGTCACCGAACCCACAATGAACGTCGGTGGTATCACGCTTCAAGATGAAGTGACTGTAGGCGGTAAACGTTACACCGAAAAACCAGTGTTTACGTACACCGCAAACGCCAACACTGATCTCTCGAATCGCGTGCAAGAATTGATGACGCAAGACTACGGGGCAAACTTTGATTTCTCCACGTTGTCGCGAGAGGAGCATCCTGGTTTCAACTTGACGTACTTTTCATACGTCGCTATTGATTTGTCTGGGAAAGTCTCAAACGTCGCCAAAGCTTGGATATGGCTACGTCTCACATCAGAAACGAACACGCCACCAGTCGCTGCGGACATGGCGTTCTCGACGACTGAATCGACTGGCATTGCAGCCGATTTCGACACCACGGACAGTGAAACACCACTTCAGCTCGTACACAGCATCATAAGCACGGCTGTCGTGCCAACGCTCGGTACCGTCTCACAGACTGGAGTCGCAGCGAATCCGTATAGTAAGGGATTTGCATACGAACCATATCCGTATTACAACGGCACGGATACTTTCCAGTACCAGGCTTCGGACTCTCACGGGTCTACCTCTGAAATCGTCACCGTCACGGTGACCATTGACGCGGTCGACCAACCACCGCAAGGTGCGTGTGGGCCGAACTCCACGCTCAAGTCTTCGGTGGACGAGTTGGTGGACTTCAAAGGCAAGGCTGAAGACTTGCAAGTCTTACAAGGGTACCAAATTGTGCGAGCACGGATTCAAGCGTATCTTGACAACCCGCAACGCCGGGACTTGGAATTTTACGCGTACGCACCATTCATTGACGATTTGAACAAGTTTGACGATGTCGTAAACCGCGAGAATGTGATGATTTCGTGCGGGTCTGCGTATGACAACACGGGCAAGGCGAATGTGTATCACGATGAAGTCGCGGCTGTGGCGCTTTTAGCATACGACGTCGACCAACAACAATTTGGCACCATTCAATACGTGTTGAGTGAGCTCCCCAGTATCGCATCCAGCGACCCCGCGCGCGGCGCTGCTGGATATGCTGGTACATTACACCCGTACGTCGTACCCGCGGTTACCACGTACAACGGTACGAATTTGGTGACGTATTCTTACTCTGAAGCCACCATCGCTGGCTTGAGCGCCAACGTTCTCGCCGTGGGCGACATCATTGGTGACTCTGCCAATGGTCCCGCGCTGCTGATGTTCAATCCTCGTGAATTCATTTATGGCGAGGTTACGTTCAAGTGGTACGCTCAAGATACGAGCGTGTCTCCGCCCGCTCGCGGAGAAGATGTCACCATGACGGTGCACGTCAAGTGTCGCGGTGGAGAACGCGTGAATAGAGACCACGGTGAAACGTGTGATTTGTGCCCTCTCGGCACCTTCAACTCGGCAAATGTCCCAGATCAACAAAACTGCGGCTCATGTCCAGCGGGTAGTTACACGTCTTTCTTAGGCTCTACGGTGTGCATACCGTGTCCCGCGGATACGTACAGCGATTACGCCGGCGCGCAAGCGTGTACGCCGTGTCCGGTGAACAAGCGTTCGACATCTGGAAGCGATGATGAATCCGATTGCAAATGCGACATTGGGTTCGTTCGATTGAGTGATGGTTCATGTAGACCATGCTCGCTCGATCGACAAAAGTGTACCGAGTATGGATTACACATGCCTCTTCCTTACGCAGGATACTGGCAAGATCCAACCAACGGAGCGAGAAACCTTTCGTGCTTCCCTGGGGTGTCGTGCGTTGAGAAGTTCAGCGAAGATGAAGTACGGGCGTTGACGTGCGCTGGGCCCCGATTCTCATCAGATACCACCCCGGCGTACGTAGCTGATGCGTGTACTACCTGTGCCAAGGATCATTACAGATACGCGTCGTTTTGCGAAACGTGCGACCAAGAACCCATCGTGCGCATCTTCTTTATCATTCTTGGCTATTCTGTGGCGCTCTACGTCTTGTTCGAGCTCTCGCATCATCCAGTTATTCCTGCGTTGACGATCATGTTGTCTTTCTTCCAAGTCACGGCTGGGATGCAATATTTCGAAGTGCCTTGGCCAAAAGTCTTGGCGCGATGGATGCAAGTGTCGTCGCTTTCGTACGCCGACTTGCAAATTCTCGGTTTGGAGTGCGTGACTGAGTTTGATTATTTCACGCGTTTCCAAGTCACCATGTTTGCCCCGTTCGGTTGGTTATTCATCATCGCCTGCGCGGTGGTCATTCGATGCTGGAGAGACGTGGCGATGCAAGCCGTGCTCGGGATTAAAAAGCGTCGGTTGATTGAACGTCGACGAAAGCTTAAAGAGTTTGACATTGACGCCGACAAGTGGACCGAACTCGCCATATCGCGCGACGGCCTTCCATTCGACCGTCCAGAACTGCGCGGTAAAGGCGACGATTTCGACATGCTCGAGCGACACATGTACGGCCTCGCGACAAACGAAGGTTTGCGTCAACGCGTGTACAAGGAGAGCGTCGAGGCGATGCACAAGGCGGATCGACACATCGAGCTTAAAATGCACAAGAAGAAGAGCAAAAAGCAAGCCGAATACGAGTTGACAAAGGAACACCTCGACGACATTGAAAACCAGCGTCGAGCAAACATGCGCATCATCAAGGAGAACATCGACAAGGCGGTGCCTTCGTTCATCATCGCCATGTGGTGGGGGTACATGTTGCTTTCGCGCACGGTGACTGAGTTCTTCGAGTGCAAGAACAACGGTGAATCCGTGCGATTGATCGCGGCGCCAGAGGTTGAATGCAACGTCGGCCGGCATTTGGAGATGAAGCCTCTCGCCTTGAGCGCACTGGTGTTGTATCCGATTGGATTGATTATTTTGGTCGCGTCGTGGCTGTACGCGCACCGCTCGACGTCTAAAACGCGCGCGCGAGTGCACGTGCTCGCCACGACTGCGTCAAAGATCGAACGTGACCGCGCCGTGCTCATCGAAAAGTTTGAAGCGCGATACGGTATGACGTACTCGTCAGTGCGACCAGCGTTTTATCTCTGGATTTGCGTGGATTTGTTCAAAAAGTTATCCATCACTGGCGTCAAGGTGCTCTTCCCGGAGGCCATCTTGCTTCAATCCTTTGCCGCGATTGTCATCTTCACCGCGATCACGGTGGCGTGCACACGTAACCCATACGTCAGTACAAACCTCAACGTGTCTGAACTCGCGGGTACGGCCATGAACACAATCACCCTCATCGCTGGGTTTTACTTTCAACTCGGCATCATGGGCGACACGTCCACGTCTGTCGCCACGAGCGTCATTATGATTGGTCTCGTCGCCGTGACGCTTGTCCAAACCTTTGTTGTCATTCTTGAATTCTTCCCTTGGATGAAGAAACTCATGTTCTTGATCAAGTACAGAACTCAAACAGACATGTACAAGCCTGAAAAGATTGGCACGCATGAGAGCGGTCCGCAGGGCACGTCGCTCTTCGTCTTCCGGTCCGATTCTCCGTTTCGATACTGGTGCTGGCGCGCCATACGACACCCATTATTCGACAGGTGCGTCACCGTCGCGGTGTTTCTATCCCTCGGCGTGCTCATCGCCGAAAACGTCACGTACGAAGATGCCTACGTCTCCGACGCCTACGCTCGAGTCACCGCGTTTAATCTCGCCATCAACGCCGTGTTTACCTTTGAAGCGGTGGTGAAAATCATCGCCATGGGGTTCATCTTGGGCGAAGGCGCGTACATGCGCGACACGTTCAACTGCATTGACTTTTTAGTCATCTTCTTGCAGTTCTTGCTGTTGATTGTGGACATTTCATCCAACGTCACGGGTGCGAGAAGCGCGAGATTTGTGCGGTACATTCGTTTCGCTCGCATTCGCTACCTGCGATTGTTCCGTCGCTTGTTTAAGTTCAAGGCGTTGCGCGGGCCAAACTTCCGCTTGATGTGGCTCGAAGCTCGGGCTGAGGACACGGAGGAAATCGCGCAAGCCATCGAGCGCGGGCGAGTGGTGTTTGAACCAGCCACGGCGGAGACGATTGAGTACACGTTACGCGTGCTTCCGCCCGACGTGTTGCGTCTCGCGTGCGGGCTCATCGAAGAAATGTACAATGAAATGTTTGACCCGGCGCTCGTCGCCGCGTACTCACAACAAACGGACGCGGTGCATCAAACGGTGCAAGAAGCGAACAGGGAACTCGTGTACGAATGGCTCGCCACCGTGGCTGAGCCCGGGCAGAAGCGTGCGTTTTTGAACACGTTGACGAATATTCGCGACGTCGGCGCTCGACTCGGCGCCGAAGGCGTCGCTCGGGAAATGGCGCGACAGCGCTACGATTCTGTCGAGATTTCCAACGCCGACGCGTTTGTCATCCCCGAAACTGCCGGTGGTATAGGCAGCGCCAAGGCGTATAAGCGCCAAGCGTTACGCGGCGCCAAGGCGTCGTCGTTTGCGAGCACCAAGGTTACGATTAGTAAGCAATTTGACATGTTTCACGCGTCGTTGACGAATGACGACAAGGTTGAAGACGCGTTGAACGCGTTGCCGCTATTATCCGTAAACGAAGACGAACAGATGCGCGAGTTGTACGAGTCCAAACTCGCGCTCGAACAGCACTTAAAGGAATCGGATATCGACGTCGATGCCGCGCGAGCGGTGCGAACCAAGGCGATTAAAGCCGAAGCCGCCGAAGCCGAAGCCGCCGCGCCCGCGCCCGCGCGCGCGTCGTGGTTTGGAAAGAAATAAGCGTTCCACGAACGCCGAACGCGATTGACACGCCGACACCGTGCGTATCAATCGAATGCGTTCCCATGATAGATATATATCCTAGTAGCTCTCTTCACCAAGAGACGTCGGTCAGCATTTATATTTTAATACACACATTTGACCGCCGACGCCGCCTCGTCGCCTCACAACCGCGCGCGCCATGGCGCCGTCGCCGGCGCCGCCACCGCGTACCGCCGCCGACGCCCTACGCATGCGCGCGCTCACGCACCCTCACGCGCCCGCGCTCGTCGTCGTCGACGCCACCGGCGCCGTGACTTTCGCGCTCGACGCGCGCGCGCTCGACGCCGCCGTCTCGCGCGCCTCTCGCGCGCTCTGCTCCACCCCGCGGCATCGCACCGTCGTCGTCTCCACCGCCCGCGACGGCGCCGACGCGCTCATTACGTTGCTCGCCGCCGCACGCGCGCGGCGCACGGTGTGTACGGTGGATACGGAGGCGTGGCCGCCCGCGCGGTGTCGAGCCGCGCTCGACGCCGCAAAGGCGAAAGACGTCGTCTGCGCGACGGCGGACAACGCGCGGGACATCAAGGCACGGCTCGGCATCGATGACGACGAGGTAGGGATAATTGTTATGGATGCGTTCGACGATGATGGGGAGGGTATGAATGCGAACGAGGAGGAGGAGGAGGTGGAGCCGAACGCGACGTGGTATTTGGCGTTTACGAGCGGCACGACGGGCGGAGCTCCAAAGCCTGTCCCGGCGACGCACGACGCCGTCATGGCGTATGCGAGGAATAAAATAGCCGTCGAGCGTATAAAGAGCGATTCAGTGGTCGTGCTTGCGTCGAACGCGACGTTTGATTTGTATATGGGCGACGCGTGCGCGGCGGTTTTGGCTGGAGCGACGTGCGCGGCGTCGTCCCGAGCGATGATTCAGAGCGATTTTGCACGCGTCGTGCGCGCGAGTGGGGCGACGCACGTGTGCTGTACGCCGACGGTGTTTTCTTTGTTGCGTTGCGCGCCGAGCGAGGTGCCGACGTTGCGATGTGTGACGTTGGCTGGGGAGAAGATGTCGACGCGGACGCTCGAGACGTGGGCGCCGGCGGTGGAATTGTACAACGCGTACGGCGCGACAGAGACGACGGTGGTGCAAACGTACGCGAGAATGCGCGTAGGTGATGATGCGAGGCGTGCGGGGAAGGCGTATGCGATCGATGGGTTCGCGTGCGTGTACATTGCCAAACGAAAAGACAAAGACGAAGACGAAGACGAATGCGGCGCGACGTTTATCGACGACGCGGGCGTCGCTGGCGAAATTGTCATCGGCGGCGCGTGCGTTTCCGCGGGATACGTCGGCGACGTCGCTCGTACGGCGGAAGCATTCGTAAATACCGATCGAGGACGCGTGTATTTCACCGGAGACGACGGGTACGTGGATGAAAGCGGGGAATTGTACGTGCTCGGCCGGCGGGACAGACAGGTGAAAATTCGCGGCTACCGCGTGGAGCTGGATGAAATCGAAGTCGTTCTGCGTGCGTGCGACGCGCTCGTGGCGAATGCGGTGGTATTTTACGACGTCAACGGCGATGACGCGCAGTTCTCGGCGTTGACGGCGCACGTGCAATTACGACGAGACGACGACGCGTTCGATGACGGCGTGTACGCGCGAGCGCTTGAACGATGGGCGAGACATCGCATGCCGACGCACGCCGTACCTCTTCGGTATGTGTTTGTCGATTTCGCGTCTTGGCCGATGACATCGAGTGGGAAAACGTGTCGAATGACGCTTCGTGAGCGATTGCTCGAAGGCGTGACGTCGGTGTACCGCCCACGTTACGAAGCGCCCAGGAACGGCGTCGAGCGCGCTCTGGCGCGGATTTGGATGGAGGCGTTGGGATTGAGGGACGAGCGCGGCGTCGGTGCGTTGGACGCGTTCGATGCGATCGGCGGGACGTCGTTGAACGTGCTTGTGGTCTCGCGCGCGTTGGTGGCTGAGAAATCCTTGCGCTTAGCGCCGAATTCGTCGACATTGTCTTCATCGACGATTGGCTTGACGGATGGCGAAGCTGCGGCGTTACTCCCAAATGACGACGAACCCGCCGCGTGCACGTTTGGCGTCATCGACGGTCCATTCGCGCCATGCGAAATATTTGCCAGGCCCGTGCTTCGCGATTACGCCGACTACCTCATCGCGAATGGCGTCGCGGTCGACGACGACGACAACAAATGTTTGTCGCCGTCTTCATCGACGAGCGACATGGATGATTTCGACGCTGACGCGCGGTGCATGCGCGCCGCGTGCGGGCGAGGCGTCGTCGGCGTCGTGTGCGCACTGTTACGTTCGGGCGTCGCGCCAGACGCCGAATGCCTCCGAGCGGCGGCGGCTAGCCCGTCGCCGCGGGCGATTTCAGTAGTCCGCGCGTTGCTCGACGCCGGCGCTGACGTCTCTGTGCCATCACGTGCGAACACGCTCGCAACGCACATCGCCGCCGCACGAGGCAACGTGGATATGCTTGAAGAACTCATCCGCCGCGCGCCCGTGGGATGTGCTGGCGTTAAAGACGCCGACAAGCAAACTATTCTGCATTTAGCCGTGCGAAGCGGGGACATTGCGACCATTCGCGTCGCCATCACCGCGTGCGCGCCGTTAAAGACGCGCCAGGGCGGGCTCGAGGCGTGGGATCGATGGAAACGTACCGGCGCCGCGTGGGCGTTGCGATTGGGCGACGCCGAAGCCGTTTCGGCGCTTCGAGACGCGGGTGCAAAATTGACGGATTTGGAATTACACGTGGCCGACACGTGGAGACACGGGACGCTCAGCCAAAGGACGCTCGCGCAACGTGAGCTTCGACCGTCGCGGAAGCGCGAAGCATCCATTGAAATGATGACGGCACTCGGCGAGCGTCTGGCGAACTCGACGCTCGACGCTGAGCATCGAGTCGAGGCGGCTTCGGCGGTTCGAGAGCTTGCGTGCGCAAGCGGGGCGAATAGAGACGCATGTAGACGGTTAGGCATCATTCCTTCGCTGTGCGCGCTCGTGCGCGAGCAACATTGCGTGGAATCTATCGGGGCACTGCGCAACGTGGCGTATAACGCGAGCACGGAGAATCAAACGGTGGCTGGAGACGCCGGGGCGGTTGAAATTCTCTCCAACGTCATTCGAAGCCGCGCGACGTCGCTCCAGGACCACGACGACGATAGCGAAGACACCATCGCGGCACATAATAGGCGTATCATATTTGCAGCCGTGAGTGCGCTGAAATCTCTCACGTTCAAGCACGAGGCAAATACGAGGCGCGTCGCTGACGATATCATTCGCTTGGCGAAAGCGTTGTGTAACATCGACATCGTAGAAGAACAATAGGCGACACACTAGGTAGGTAGGTAGGTAGCACAGAAACATACTAGCAGCGGGTAACAACAGTAACTAACTATAGCCTAACAAATTTGCGCGCGAGTTTGCAACAACACGATGCGGTCGCCGACGACGGCGCCTTCGATGTCCTGTGGCGCGCCTCGGTACGACTCAATCGCCTTGGCAGCCTCGGCGATGCGCGTAATCAATCCGTCGCGCTTCGCCGCATCCCACACGAGCGCCGACGACGCGTAATCAATCACACGCACTTCCGTCGCTTCCGCGGTGATGCTATCGTATAATCCAGCGCCGGCGAAATCTTCCAAATCTTCCCCGTTGGAGTCGCTTCGAGCGATAATCGTCCCGCCCGCCGGCGCGAAATGTCCTTGGAGCTTACTCGGCACCGATCGAATCGTAATCTCGCCCGTAGACTTGCTCACTGTGAATCCTAACGCACACCCCGGATCGTTTCCAACCAACGTCTCGCCGAGACCGACGCACAGTTCGCCAAAGACTTCATCCGCGTCGCCCGTCACTGGATTTGCCGTGTGCAGCACAAACGCGTACTCCGCGTCGACGAGCTCCATGAGTAAAACCGCAACGTTGAGGTCGGCGTCAGGAATTCCGCACGCCTTACGCGATAGCCACGCGCGTTCGGTCCACTTGGATGCCCAGACGCCGCAAACGGCATCCCAGACGCGCTCCATGTCGGCGTCGGCGTTGAGCGTCTTCGCCGCGCGCGTCAACGGCGTCTCTAATCCGCTCGGACACACGAGCTGCGTGGCGATAATCTCGCGCGCGTGCGCCAAAGCGTCGCGGCGTTCACTCGCGGTGGTTGACGAATCAATCGCGCGCACGGCGGCATCGAGTTGCGCGCGAGTTTCGGTGTCTTCGGCGAGCGCGCGTTCAAATGCGCCGAATGGAAGCGCAAACGATCCCGGGACATCGACGCCGGCGGCGGCGCCAGATGCCGCGAGTTCCTTGGCCATTTCAGCCAAGCTCTTGCTCTTACCACCGACGATTGACTCAACATACGCGTCTGGGGTGATGACCCACGACTCTGAGGGCGTGTACGGCTTGATGGACACCTTGGTCGTCGAAGCCGAAGCTGAAGCCAAAGCTGAAGCCAAAGCCGACGTCGTCGCCGCGGATGAGACGTTGGCCTTTTCAATCACCAACGCCTCGTCCACGATCGCGCATCGCACGTGTTCGCCATTCATGGCGACGACATTCGCCCACAGCGCGTCGTCGGCGACGCTGGCGAGCAATACGTTGGTGTTGCGCGCGCGAATGGCGATGTGGCTCAGTAAATCCACCGGCGACTTGGTGACGACGGCTTTAACGCCCGCGGGAATGTCCTCGAGGCCGCCGAGCTTTTCCGTGAAGCACACCATTGGTGTGGATGAAAAGTCTTCACCTTGAATTTCGCCCAGTGTTTCAATCTTCGCCACGCCCGCGTAGGTTTCGAGCGCGGCATCACCGACGCTGGCGATGAGCCAAGGCGACCGTCCGGCGGCGGCGCGCACCGTCGGCCGAAGCGAAGAAATCAATTGCGACACCACAAACACCACGTGCGAACGCACGTTTTCTTCACCAAAGTTAATCAAATACTTTGGGTCAGTTTTCGTGCTCTTGGCTGCGATGATGTTCGCCGCGGATTGCGTCGCAGAGCACAAAAAATCCATGTCGTGCTCCATGGCGAGGGCGCAATATTCGAGCGCGGCGTCCATCGTCTTGGCCCACGACTCGCTCCATCGCGCACCGTTCGCCTCACCCATCGCCGCGCGCAAGTAGCTCAACGCCATACTAAGCTTTGGTGAATCTTGCGTCAGCGTCGCATTCTTCAACGACAACTCCAACAACCCGAGCAAATCATCCGCGCTCATCGCCGCGTGGTCCACGGATTCCACCTTGGTTCGGAAAAACTTTTCAAGCGTCGCGTCAAGCATCACCACATCGCGATTCGGTGCATCATTTTGCCACACGTGCAGCATCTTTTCACGAATCTCGACAATCTTCCCGGGTACCCACCACGCGTCGCGATTTTGTAACATGTCATCCACCTCCCACGCCACGTCCCCGGGCAACCCGTGGCGCGCGAAATTCATCGCGCTATCCACGTCTCCCCCACCGTGCGTCGTCTTTAAAATCCACAAATAGTGCTTGAATGAATCAATCATGTGCGGCATGTGATACGCTGGACCAGTGATGCCATCGGAGCGCCATCCAGCCTTCATGCCGGCTAAATCTTCGCGCGTCAGACGCGCGTTGGTCCACAAATGCTCCCAAAAGTCATCCCAGTTGCCAGTGTGCAAAAAGTGCAAATACGCTTCGCAAATTTTCACATCATCGGGCGTGGTGTTCGAGTGCAGCTTTTGGTGCCACTGTGCGATGAATGGGTCTTCAATGCCCGGTCGGTGGCCTTCTTTGATGCCGTGTTGGCGCATGATGTTTAAAATGCCCATGCGAATGTCGTCGCCGTTGCCGCCGCCGCGCGGGAGAAACGCTAGAGACGCGCGCATTAATCCTCGCGCGGTTGGGTCTTCAGCCGTCGCAGCCTTGTGTGCGATACGACCAGCGAGACGTTCTTGCATGCTCGCCATGTCCTTGCCCTGGTAGTTATTCCCAGCGTACCAGTGGAGCTGTTTTAATGAGCTCAAACGCAACCACGAGTACACGACGGCGGCGCCGGCGCCGCCGAGCGCCGCGGCGTCATCCAGCGCGCCATCAACCGCGCAAAATCGCGTAAACAAGTTCACCGATCCGCCCTCAAGATCAGTGGCGCGACGCGCCAGGGCTTCGAGGCCACCGCCAGCGCCACCAGCCAAACTCAAGCGTTTAATCGTCGCGCGCACGTCGCCGTCGGTGGCGTGCGCCCAAAAATCGCCACTCACGCAAATCCCGACGATGGACCCCACATCCTCCTCGCTCGCCGGCACGCGCATCACCAACGCATTCGTAGCTTTATCAAACACACTTCGCTTCGCGATGCCGTCGCCAAACTCGCGCGTGACGCCATCGCACGCGATGGTCGCCGCCGGAGCGCGCCACGCGCCGACGTCGCCCTCCGTCGCCGTCGTCGCCCAGTGCAACTCAACCCCCGCACCTTGCGCATTCGCCGCGCACGCCGCCCCCACGAGCGAAAACGTCACATCCATATCACCACTGGGAAGCTTTACGACGACGATATCGATCGCGCCATCGTCACCGAATGGAAGTTTGACGCGCGCGCGCGACGCTTCGACGGGTTCGGCGGGCGCGCGGCGTCCCGCGTCGGCAGCCTCAGGGTTGGATATTCTCTTCGTCTTTGTCGCCGCCGCCGACGCGTCGCGCGCGACGGCGACGCGACGACGATGGCGCGGCGTCGCGCGGCATCGCGCGGTGCGCACGGCGGCGCCGAGGGACGTCGTCGCGCGCATCACGAGTGTTGACGATGGTGTTGTTAGTTTTTACAGCGCTCGCTCGCGTCGTCGTC
>Ga0255779_1001211_pt1 | contig 29997 bp, 34 predicted proteins | sample 011ome_21_FD_179977 | JGI IMG/M metagenome (GOLD analysis project Ga0255779, IMG submission 179977) | Coastal salt marsh microbial communities from the Groves Creek Marsh, Skidaway Island, Georgia - 011508AT metaG (version 2) | ecosystem: Environmental > Aquatic > Marine > Intertidal zone > Salt...
GGCTCCGATCACATCTGCGTCTGGATCATGAAACAACACGGGCTGGCAATCCGCGGTCAGGATCGTTAGGATGTCACCCTTGCGATTGCTGACAACGCCATCCGCATGTGGACGGTCTGAGAATGTAGCATCGACTGTCACTACTTTGGCAGAATGAAATTGATGCAGCGCGATGAGATTAGAGGCACTGCTCCCCATATCCTCGGCAACGCGGGCACGATTTATTTGAACGATTTCACGTTGATCACTGGATCCAATGCCGCAATTCAATCCGCGGAAAATACCCGATGAAGCCCCACCCAAACGCGTATAAAACCCGTGATTTACATTCGCTAAATTTGGGCTTTTTATGCGTTTTACGGTCATGCTTCAAATCCAGCGGGGCAGGGGCCATTTTGGGGGAATAGAGATATTGCTTTGAACAATGTTCCCATTTCTTTTTCATGGGTCAAGCGGCGATAGGCCGAAATGACGTCATTTTTTTGTACCTCATTTGCGGCACTGGTCACAAGAGTTTGGGTGCGATGGGAAATGCCCAGTCGTTCTAACAAATCCTGTTGGGTGCACATGTTGGAAACCTGGCACCGACTGGCAGATGCAATTTGTTCGAAATCTACGTGTGCGGTTAGGTCTGCATCGCCCAAGGCGTGCAGCACGTTTGAGTATTGGTGATCCGCCACGGCCTGTAGTGTATCCCCTTTTGACGTCCAACCCCCATAATCGATGATCAGCGCACATCCCCCGTGTGTTTGGATACGCTTGCTAAGCTGACCAGTCACGCTTTGGGTGGCCTCGGATACCTCGACAATATCTCCGTCCTGTGTATCGCTCAAACGTGTTTGCAGATAGTCGCTCGTTTGCGCAATAGGCGAGAGACCAAAGCCAAGTTCATCATCCTGCAGGCCGATCAAACGTTCATGCCAAACATCGCCGACACGCACATATTGTCGGATTGGTAGCGCATCAAAAAATTCATTTGCAACAACAAAGATTGGTTTTTCGGCTAATTCACCGAGCGATGAAATCCATTTGACCTGATAGCCTGAAAGCGTGTGTTGTTGACGCTTTTGCATCGTTTCAGATGCTTCTAGCAACGTGATGTCTGCCGCGCGGTGTAGGCCAGGCACACTGCGCGTTGCGCGTAAAATATCCGACATCAGCGTTCCGCGTCCGGGGCCCAACTCAAGCAGATGAAAATCTGCAGGCGCACCCTGATCCATCCATGCCTGCGCAAGGCAGAGGCCCAGAAGCTCTCCAAACATCTGCGAAATTTCTGGGGCTGTGGTAAAATCGCCCTGAACGCCAAAGGCAGGGTTTTTGACGTAGTATCCATGTTCGGGATGCAACAGACAGATTTGCATAAAGTCCGAAACACGCATTGGACCATCCAGCTCAATACGTTCGCGTATGATGTGATCCAGCGGCGTCATGCGGACACGGGTTTGCTGCGGATGATCAGGAGTAGGCCAATCAACATCATCGGAATTGATAACAGTTGTCCCATGGTTACTCCCCATTCGCCAAATTGGATGACATAACCTATTGGATTTAGGGCAGAGGTAAATTGCGCGTCAGGTTGACGGACCAATTCAACGATTGATCGTGCGATGCCGTAGCCGACGAAAAATGTTCCACAAACAAACCCTGGCCGTTTCAATGCGCCTTTGTGAAACGCCAAATAGATCAGCACCGCACCAAGTAACAAACCCTCAAGCAGTGCTTCATACAATTGCGATGGATGGCGCGCGCAAAACCCCACGATTTGACCACAGGATTGCGCGGCCTCGCCCGGGAAAATGACGCCCCAAGGCAGATCAGTTGGACGCCCCCAAAGCTCTGCGTTGATAAAGTTGGCAATGCGTCCCAACAACAAACCCACAGGTGTTGCCAAGGCCAACAGATCGGCCCCAGATACTAGGGGTGTATAGGTTTTTCGGTAATATAAATATGCGCCCAGGATCACCCCCAATAACCCACCATGAAAGGCCATGCCACCCTTCCACAGCATTAGGATTTCGATTGGGTTGGCAAGATAATGTGCCGTATCATAGAATATCACATATCCAAGTCGACCGCCGAAAATGATCCCCAAGATGCAATATGTCAGCAAATCTTCAAGCTGTACGGGATCAAGTGGTGCTTGATTGCGTGGCCAAATCAGTGGACGTGATACCGCGAAATAGGTGATACGCCATGCAAGGATCAGGCCCAAGATATAGGCCATCGCATACCAGCGCAGCGCAAGATGGATTCCAAAGACGTTAATTGAAAAAATCTCGGGCGAAATATTTGGAAATTCTATCACGTGTGTACCTCTCCAAATATGACTTCATCCAACAAGAATGACTTGTCAACCTTGCGGTGCGCCTCAATTCGTACCATATGTAGTATGAAACAAATGTGGAGAGTGCGATGACCCCCCGGAATAAAATGTTCGATGACTTGTCCCAATTGATGACAAACGCGATGGGTGTTGCGCAGGGCGCACGGGATGAGGCCGAAAATGCGATGAAATCGTGGATGGACCGTTGGTTGGCGGATCGTGATTTCGTAACGCGCGAAGAATTTGATGCAGTGCGCATGATGGCCCAAAAAGCGCGCGAAGAAAACGCAGAGCTAAACGCGCGCCTCGATGCTTTAGAGGATAAATAAACGTCAAGAGTCTCACTCCCTTGACCTCTTTGCTGATCGCAAACTGGGCAAAGTTCAATAAACTTGGTCACACGTGATCAATAAAAATCAGGCCGCTTCTGCTAAATAAAATCGCGCAGAACGCCCAAACACCATTACCGAATTCAGAGCGAAACCAAAATCGCATATTTTCTGTGGATAACTTTTTTATCCACAGCATTCTGTGTGTGACACAAATATTTTGCTTTACATATCAATCAAAGCACAGCACCATATGTAGTAAGGGGCTGGGTGATCCCCCCAGTCTCTTGAGCAGGCACCAAGCGATTGGGGAAGCTGCCACTTCCCTACGCTAAGCATAAAAGAGGTGGCGCTATGGCATTGAACGAGCAGTTCTTAGAAGAAGAAATTCACCCAATCGATATTGTCGAACACATCGCTGAGCACCATGAGTGGGAGTTCGATCGTATAGAAGAAAATCAAATCGCAATGGCCGTTGAGGCGCAGTGGCGGACATATTCGCTAACGTTGGCGTGGTCAGGATTTGATGAAACGCTGCGGTTGATTTGCACCTTCGAAATGGAGCCGCCGAAAGAGCGACTTCCAGCCCTTTATGAAGCGTTGAACGAAGTAAACGACCGCTGCTGGACGGGTGGTTTTTCCTACTGGGACGAACCTGGGTTGATGGTTTATCGGTATGGTTTGGTTTTGGCGGGGGGGCAGTTTGCATCGCCTGAACAAATCGACACCATGATCGGCGCTGCAGTCATGAATGCAGAGCGGTATTATCCCGCCTTCCAATTGGCGGTATACGGAGAGCACACGCCGCAGCAAGCGATGCAAGTCGCCATTGCAGAAGCCTACGGTCACGCATAATAATATCCCCCAAATGACATTGATTGTTTGGGGTTAATATGACACTTGACACACTTTCTCAGCAGGGTTTGGTTCTGCTTGGTTGCGGAAAAATGGGGTCTGCCATGTTGGCGGGTTGGATTGCAAATGGTTTGAACCCATCTTCGGTCTACGTTGTTGATCCGTATCCATCGGACTGGGTGCTCGCACAGGGGGTTCACGTCAATGAAGAATTACCTGCGAAACCTGCACTGGTTCTGATCGCTGTTAAACCCCAGATGATGCAAGCGGCGCTTCCGACGATTCAGGTGATGGGCGGCGGGGAAACTGTGTTTCTATCGGTTGCGGCTGGCATCTCTATCAGAACTTATGAGGACATTTTGGGTGCAAATTCCCCGATTTTGCGGGCAATGCCAAATACTCCTGCTGCAATTGGTCAGGGGATTACGGCACTGATTGGAAATGCCGTGTCGACAGCAGATCACATTGATCTGGCGCATGCGCTTTTATCGGCAATTGGTGAGGTTGTTGATTTGGATAGCGAAAGTCAAATGGATGCCGTCACGGGTGTTTCGGGGTCTGGGCCGGCTTATGTGTTTTATATGATCGATGTACTGGCCAAAGCAGGCGAGGCGCAGGGGTTGTCGCCAGACTTGGCCATGCAATTGGCCAAGGCCACCGTGGCGGGTGCAGGCGCATTGGCCAAGGCGTCCGAGGAAACTCCCGAACAGTTACGGATCAATGTGACCAGTCCGAACGGAACAACACAGGCGGGGCTTGAGGTTTTGATGGATCAAAATGCGGGTCTGCCCCGATTGATCGGTGGAACCGTTGCAGCCGCGACCATGCGTTCAAAGGAGCTTTCAAATGGCTGACATCACCTATGATGATTTTTTGAATGTCGATATCCGTGTGGGCACAGTGATCCGTGCAGAACCCTTTCCCGAGGCGCGAAAGCCAGCGATTAAAATGTGGATTGATTTTGGCGATGAAATTGGCGAACGCAAAACATCAGCGCAGGTCACAGTACATTATACACTAGAGCAATTGGTCGGAAAACAGGTGATGGGGGTTGTTAATTTCCCGCCGCGGCAGATTGGGCCGTTCATGTCCGAGGTTCTGGTTTTGGGGTGCATGGATGATTCAGGTGCAGTTGTTCTGATCGCCCCAGATCAAATTGTGCCAAACGGTGGTCGGATGCATTAGTCCTTAATCGCCTGTCGCCAATGCACGCGGCATAGCGAGACATAGGTTTCGTTTCCGCCAACTTGTACCTGCGCGCCGTCTTTCAACACGTTTCCGTGTTCGTCCTGTCGCACGACCATAGTTGCCTTTTTCCCGCAGTGGCAAATGGTGCGTATCTCTCGCATCTCGTCCGCCAATGCCAAAAGCGCTGCTGAACCTGGAAAGAGCTTCCCCTGAAAATCCACGCGCAACCCGTAACACATGACGGGCACCTTCAAATCATCCACAGCGCGGGCCAGTTGCCAAACCTGATCAGCGGACAAAAACTGTGCCTCATCAATGAAGACACAGGCGCAGGGGCCAGCATTCAGGCGCTCTTGTATATTTGAAAATAGGTCTGTTTTGGATGCAAAAGTGTCTGCATCCGCCCCGATCCCAATGCGTGATCCGATTCTTCCGGTTCCCGCGCGATCATCAAAATTTGCGGTCAACAGATACGTCTGCATCCCCCGTTCAACATAGTTATAGGACGCCTGTAGCAAAAGCGTGCTTTTGCCCGCGTTCATCGTCGAATAGTGAAAATACAGTTTGGCCATAGCCAAGTCATGCCGTGCAGGACGTTGAATTTCAAGCTGAAAGGGGTGGAAAATACACTAAGTAATGCAACACTTACCACAATCGTTAACCCAACCCCGCGGATGCCTAACCGCGGCTGGTTTGCGGCCAGGAGTGATTGTCACATCTTCCCACCCCAATTCGGCAACTTGATCAGCATTATGCCTTTGCTTGCACGAACTATAATTATGGCACTGCCTAAAGTATTGTTTAATGGGAAAAGGATGGGGGTTTTCCCCATTTGGGGAGTGTGAGAGAATTTTGTAAGCAAACTGTTGGAAGTTACTTGAAAAAGCACGCAGAGACTTTGGTCAAAGATGTGGGAATTGAAAACGCCTGCTGAATTACTGGTAAGTCAAAGGCAACATTAGGCCGATATTATTCCGATAATCCCAAACACTTTGACCGCTATATGCCGATTGATGCCGTTGCAGCCTTGGAAAAGACAGCCAGCTTTCCACATGTAACAATCGCCTTGGCCGAGGTGATCGGCACAACATTGTCCCGCAATTGTCGTGAGTCAAGTTCAGAAGAATACGGGGCAGGGGGCGTGAATTCCGATGTGATTGCCCTTTCGCAACGGTTTGCGAATCTAATGTCAGAATACCATCAATCCATCGATGACGGTATCATCACAATCAACGAAACAAAGCGGTTATTGCGAGAAACGGTTGCTTTGCAGCAAGTTTTGGTTGATATGAAAATGCATCTTGAGGAAGAAACTAACAAACACGCATGAAACAGATTGATCCAGTTTTAACAGACCGTGGTTCCAAATACGCGGTGACTGGGTCGGAGGCCAAAACCAAGGCCGATGCTTTGGCCGTTTTAAAGCAATTAAAACGTTCGAAAAAATTTGCAAAGGCGACCCATAATACATGGGCGCTTTTGTCATCGAGCGAGGGTGGCATAAAAAATGACGATGGCGAAGCGGGGGCAGGCATTGTCATCCTGCGCATGCTAGAACGTGAAGAACTGTTTGATCACGTTGTCATCGTCACGCGGTGGTTTGGCGGTACGCATTTGGGGGGCGATAGATTTCGCCGCGTCCAAGACTGCGTACGCGCCTATTTGGATCAGGATTAAAGCCCGTCGAATTCGCACAGGACCTGCACGCCCATATTCATGGACTGAAGCTTTTGGCGCCCCCCCAATTCAGGTAAATCCACAATAAATGAACATCCAACAATGTCCCCACCAAGGCGTTCAATCAACTTTATGCCCGCCTCGGCCGTGCCGCCTGTGGCCAATAGATCATCAACAACCAAGATACGCTCACCCGCTTCGATCGCGTCGTCATGGATTTCAACGATCGCTTCGCCATATTCCAATTTGTAATCTTGCGAAATGGTGGTGCCTGGCAATTTGCCCTTTTTGCGAACAGGCACAAATCCTGTGCCCAACTGATGGGCAATCGCCCCACCCAAGATAAATCCACGCGCCTCTAACCCAACAACTTTGTCAATGGGCTGACCCGCGTAAGGGTGTAGCATTTGATCGATGCACATGCGAAATCCGCGCGGGTCGGCAAAAAGTGTCGTGACATCGCGAAACATGATCCCCTCATGCGGGAAATCAACGATAGTGCGAATATAATCTTTTACGGTTTTCATGTCTGATCCTTAAAGTACGCGACCTGCGATTGCATCCAGTTTCGCAATCAATTCGGGATCGCGTTTATCGGGGGCGGTCATGATTGCAAACTCCAATGCTTTATCGCAGCCATGTGGACAGTCGTCACGATCTTGACCCAACAGCGCGGGTAGACGGCCCACCAAATCGCGTGCCTTACCTGCGTTTCCTTGCAATGTTGCAATGATTGACGTGATGTCGACGCTACCGTGTTCTGGGTGCCAACTGTCGTAATCTGTGATCATCGCGACCGAGGCATAGCACAGCTCGGCTTCACGGGCCAATTTCGCCTCTGGCATGTTGGTCATGCCAATCACATCCGCGCCCCAGCTTTCGCGGTACATTTTGCTTTCTGCAATGCTGGAAAACTGTGGACCTTCCATTGCCAAATAGGTGCCGCCATTATGGACGGTGATCCCAGCATCGCTTGCCGCGTGAACGCAGGCCGCCGAGAGGCGTGGGCAAGTTGGGTGCGCGACCGAAACATGGGCCACACAGCCCGTTGCAAAAAACGACTTTTCGCGTGCAAAGGTACGGTCGATAAATTGATCCACTATAACAAAATCGCCAGGGGCCATCTCATCTCGGAAGGAACCACAGGCCGAAACACTGATCACATCGGTGACGCCCAATCGTTTCAGCGCATCAATGTTCGCGCGGTATGGTACCGTTGTGGGCGAATAGACGTGCCCGCGCCCATGCCGGGGCAAAAACACCATGTCGACGCCGTTTAATGTGCCTGTCAAAACCTGATCCGATGGTGCCCCCCAAGGTGTTTCAACATCTGTCCATGTTGCACCCACCAAACCGTCGATATCGTAGATTCCTGATCCGCCAATAATTGCGATTTTTGTTTTACGCATAATCCGTTCCTTACGTCTGAGTCTGGGAATAATTACCTGTGATGATGCGATACGTAAAATGACATTTTACGTGATTTTGGGTCATCTTGCTTTCCAATATGCGAAAACTTGGATATGTGGGCGCAAAATCACACCAAAGGGGTACGTTATGACACCTGCAATTATGGCGCGCTTTGCACGTATGGCAAAGCCGGATCTGAGCCTTATGAACGACGAAGGGTTCACCGCATCCCGCCTGCGCATTGAAATTTTATCTGGTCTAACGGTTGCATTGGCCTTGGTACCCGAGGCTGTCGCCTTTGCTTTTGTTGCGCATGTGCATCCGTTGGTGGGCCTTTATGCGGCCTTTATCGTTGGTTTGATCACTGCGCTATTTGGCGGACGTCCCGGAATGATTTCGGGTGCCACAGGTGCCTTGGCAGTGGTCATGGTTGCCTTGGTCATTGAACACGGCGTCGAATATTTGTTCGCCACCGTCGTCTTGATGGGTTTGTTGCAAATTTTTGCAGGTGTGATGCAGTGGGGTAAATTCATCCGATTGGTCCCGCACCCTGTTATGCTGGGATTTGTGAACGGCTTGGCCATCGTAATCTTTTTGGCGCAATTGACGCAATTTAAGGTCAGCGATGGCGATGGTCAGGTTTGGTTAAGTGGCACACCCCTATATGTCATGCTGGCATTAGTGGCCTTAACAATGGCGATCATTCACTACCTTCCCAAATTGACCAAAGTCATTCCAGCGCCCTTGGCGGGTATCGGTATTGTTGCGGCCATTGTGATCGTTTTCGGACTGGACGTTCCACGCGTGGGTGACATGGCCTCTATCGAGGGTGGATTGCCACCCTTCCACATTCCAGCGGTCCCATTCACATGGGAAACGCTGCAAATTATTTTGCCCTATTCGATCATTTTGGCAGCGATTGGTTTGATCGAAAGCCTTTTGACACTGAATCTTGTTGGTGAAATGACGGGCAAACGTGGCGGGGCAAGTCAAGAATGTGTGGCCCAGGGTTTGGCCAATACCGTAACAGGGTTCTTTGGTGGTATGGGTGGTTGCGCCATGATCGGGCAATCCATGATCAACGTGAAATCAGGGGGGCGCACGCGCATTGCGGGCATCGCAGCGGCGTTGTTCCTGCTGTTCTTTATTCTGGCTGGTTCTTCGATCATTGAACAAATACCGCTGGCAGCACTTGTCGGTGTGATGTTCATGGTGGTGATTGGAACCTTTGCCTGGAACTCATTCCGCATCATGCGCAAGGTGCCATTGATTGATGCATTCGTTATTGTTTTGGTGACGATTGTGACCGTTGCAACCGACTTGGCCGTGGCTGTGGTTGTGGGGGTGATCGTCTCTGCTTTGGCTTATGCATGGAACAATGCGCGCCGTATCCACGCCCATACCGAAATCGACGCAGATGGGGTGAAGGCCTATCGCATTCAGGGTCCATTATTTTTTGGATCCTCAGATGGGTTTATGGAGTTATTTACGATAGATGCTGATCCATCAAAGGTGATCGTGGATTTCGCAGACAGCCGTATTGTGGATCAATCTGCACTCCAAGCAATTGAGGCTGTAGCAGCGAAATACGAGGCAGTTGGAAAACAAATTCAGCTGCGCCACCTAAGCCGCGACTGTCATAGTTTATTGACCAAAGCGGGGCATTTGATGGTGGATAGTGATGATGATCCAGAATACGAAATCGCCGCAAATTATTCGGTGCGCACCGGAATATTGGAAGGCGGGCACTGACCCAAAAAAGGCGCCATCTGGCGCCTTTTTTATTTGATCTGTTATTTTCCCAGGCACCAACGCATCACGGCTTTTTGCGCGTGAAGACGGTTTTCAGCCTCATCAAAAATCACTGAATTTGATCCGTCCATGACTTCGGACGTGGCCTCTTCATTACGATGCGCAGGAAGACAATGCATAAACAACGCATCCTCATTAGCATGCGCCATCAATTCGGCATTCACCTGATAGGCACGCAGTTGATTGTGGCGGCGTTCGCGGGTTGTCGGGTGATCATGCATGCTAACCCAAGTGTCTGTCACGACCAAATCAGCGTCCTGAACCGCCTTATGCGGATCGCGTTCGATTTGTACATTTGATCCTTTAGCACGAGCTTCTTCGATAAAACCCATTTCTGGGTCCAACTGTTCTGGACCCGTAAAGGTCAGGTCAAACCCAAATTGACCCGCCGCGTGCGCAAAGCTGGCAAAGACATTATTGCCATCGCCCGACCAGACCACTTTTTTCCCGGTGATCGGGCCACGGTGTTCTTCGAACGTCATGATGTCGGCCATGATCTGGCAGGGATGTGTGCGGTTGGTCAGCCCGTTTATTACGGGGACATCCGCATATTCTGCCATTTCCAATAAAGTGGCCTCTTCGAAGGTGCGGATCATAATCATGTCCACATATCGGCTGAGTACACGGGCTGTATCGGCGATGGTTTCACCATGCCCCAATTGCATATCCGCACCCGAGAGAACCATGGTCTGTCCCCCTAATTGACGCACACCCACATCAAAACTGACCCGTGTACGAGTCGAGGGTTTTTCGAAAATCAGCGCAACCATGTGACCCGCGAAGGGTTGCTCGGCGTCCATTGTGCCCTTGGGCTGACCCTGACGCGCATCCTTCATCTCGCGCGCGTGATCAATGATTTTGCGCAGCTCTGTCGGTGCAACTTTGTTGATATCTAAAAAGTGGTTCATCGTTATGTCTTTCGTACTTATCCGAGGCTTTGTGCTGCGGAGGAGAGGCGTGCAAGCGCTTCGTCAATTTCTTCTTTTGTGATCGTCAGCGCGGGAACAAATCGCACCACATTGTCCCCCGCAGGCACCGTCAGGATCAGCGCATCATACCCAGCATTCACAAAATCCATATTGGGCACGGCGCATTCCAAACCCATCATCAATCCTTTGCCACGCACTGATTTGAAGGTATTTGGATGCCGGCCCACCAAATCCTCAAGCCCTGCTTTAAAAAAGGCGGCTTTTTCGGCGACCTCGTTCAAAAATTCCGCGTCACCAACCAATTCCAAAACTTTGTTGCCAACCGCGCAGCCCAGCGGGTTGCCGCCATAGGTAGATCCATGTGTGCCCGTAGTCATACCGAATGCGGCGTCTTCTTTTGCCAAAACAGCACCTAGTGGGAAACCACCTCCGATCCCCTTGGCCACCATCATGATATCCGGATCGATAGCCGCCCATTCATGTGCAAATAATTTGCCTGTCCGACCAACGCCGCATTGCACCTCATCAAAAATCAAGAGTAGACCGTGTTCATCGCAAAGATCGCGCAGACCCTTGAGACACTGCTCAGGAACGGGGCGAATACCACCCTCACCTTGGATCGGTTCAATCATAATCGCAGCGGTTTTGTCCGATATGGCTGCCTTTATTGCATCGTGATCGTTCCATTTTAGATGCACAAACCCAGGAAGCAGTGGGCCAAAACCCCTTGTCATTTTTTCGGACCCCGCCGCCGCAATACCGGCAGAGGAGCGGCCGTGAAAGGATCCTTCAAATGTGATAATTTCAACGCGCTCTGGCTGGCCCCTCTCATACCAATATTTACGGGCCATTTTTACCGCCAATTCACAGCTTTCTGTGCCAGAATTGGTAAAAAATACCGTATCGGCAAAGGTCAATGACACTAATTGATCTGCAAGACGTTGTTGATTTGGGATCTCGTATAAATTTGACACATGCCACAGGTTTTGTGCTTGATCGCTCAAGGCTGTGACCAATTCGGGATGCGCATGGCCCAATGCATTCACCGCAATACCTGCGCCCAAATCCAAAAATCGACGTCCATCTGCCTCGATCAACCAAGTTCCTTCACCTTTTACAAAATTCAAAGGTGCACGTGCATATGTTGGTAGAACGGACGCAATCATCGTCATAATCCTTTAAAAGTTAGAGTCCTTTTCGTGCAGTATGGGCATGGACAAGTCAATCAATTAGGAGGGTTTCGCGCATATTTGCGCAGATAACAAAAGGCAACGCCACTGGATCAGTGGCGTCGGCGTCGCAAGCAATATGGCGTGTTCGCTGTTATCATGTGATCGCAGTTAGACCCACGACCCGCGAAATGCAAGCTTAATCGTCTGGGCGTGCGAGGGTAAAGGTTTTGTCGACCATCGAATAATCACGGTATCCAAGGCGGCTAAGGGGAATAAATTTGGTCACATCAAATTTGCCATCTTCGATGAATGCATCGTTCATGTGCACTCCGACAACTTCGCCAAAGACCGCGTGATTTGATTGCCCCTCAAGTTGCACGATTTGCGTTAGTCGGCATTCAAACGTTGCAGGTGCAATCGCGACACGCGGGCAATTGATAATTTGGCTTTCTGCCTTTTCCAACCCAGCGGCGTCAAATTCGTCCATGTCTTTCGGCAGCGTCGCAGATGTTTTGTTCATGGCATCCCGCAATTCATAGGAAACCACATTCACACAAAACACGCCTGTATCGCGGATGTTGGCCACAGAATCCTTTGTGTCATCCTGATCTGGCTTCGACGATGTCGATGCGAACATGACCTGTGGGGGCGTATAGGCCACGGCGTTGAAAAACGAATACGGCGCTAGGTTGTCAATCCCGTCCGCGCTGCGGGTTGAAATCCAACCAATGGGGCGTGGGGTTACGATTGCGTTGAATGGATTGTGTGGCAGGCCATGGCCATTTCGGGGTTCGTAAAACATCTGCGTTCTCCTATTTGCTACCGACTTAGTGCCGTGTTAGGCAGCATTCTAGTCATAATTTTCGCACAGGGGGTGTGAGTGTTCCACATCACACAAGAAACAGCGGCAGATTGGTGGGAGGTTGAGGCCCTTTATGATCTGTGTTTTGCCCCGGGTCGGACGGCATTGTCGTCTTATCGACTGCGCGAAAGCGTTGATCCAGTTCGTGAGTTATCATTGATTGCTCGGGACCCAGATCATATTTTGGCAGGCGCCATTCGCCATTGGCCCGTGCGCATAGGGAACGATTATGCCCTATTGTTGGGTCCCGTCGCTGTTCACCCCACGCGGCAGGGTGAAGGGTTGGGTGGATTGCTAATCCGTGAAAGCATTCAAATCGCATCGGCGATTGGCTGGGAACGTATTTTGCTGGTGGGGGACGCACCCTATTATTCGCGGTTTGGGTTTCAAAAACTATCTGATGTGATCATGCCGCACCCTACAAATCCCGATCGTGTGCTGGGCCTTGCGTTGCGTGAAAATGCATGGGTGGAAATAAAGGGTCCCGTAGAAAAATCCGAAATTTAATCGGGTGTTTCATCAAAAATACCCGTCAAAGCACGACGTAACACGACACTGATTTTTGGGCGTTCTTGCATGATAAAGGGCAGTGGGCGACACACATCAATCGCCGCTCGGCCAACACGTGCCGTCAGGGCGGCATTCACCATGCCTTCACCAAATCGGCGCGATAGGCGCGACAACAAACTGCCGCCAAAAACAGAGCCGAGCCAGTCATCCCCAACCGCCAATGCCCCTGTGGCCATCAGATGTGTCGAGACGGACCGCAGCAGGCGCCATGAACCAATGGGCCCAGAGCGCCCACCATAGATTTCCCCAATGCGACGGATCATTCGGAGGTTTGTGCCAAAGGCCGCCAACATATCAATCCATGGGATTGGCACCATCGCCGTGACGGTGGCAACTTGGCAGGCAGCGCATTTACATAGTCTGCGCCAAAGGAACGGTTTGCCATTCGGTGAAGCACATCTTTGCTCCATTCCTCATAGGATTTATCCATCAAACCCAGATCAAGAAGCCATTCACCAGGGTAATCCACAATGTCGATATGTTCTTCGACAGCTCCACGCAGACCCGAAAGCAACCCTGTCGGTCGCAGTTTTAGGGTTAAGCGCAGGGTGCTGATCCCCTTGGTGTTATCGGGCCAAGTTGGGGGATGTGCGTACAGTTGCGCTAAATGCGTTTCATAGTCAAACCGCGCAATCGTGTCGTTTGGCTGTGGGTTGAGATAGGCAAGTTCAATGCGATCCTGAGCGCTTGCCACAAACTGAGGTAACTTTGCGCCTGATAATAAATTTGCGATCAAAGAGGTTATGAAAACTCTTGCCTGATCGTGCCAGTCCCGTAACACCCAATCGAATAGGAGCACCAAATACGGTGTCAGACATCTGTGTGCCCAATGCATCAACACCATCGATAATGCGATACCCAATGTCCGTAATTGCCCATATCCAGGTCCCTTTTGTTCATGTATCATACAGGGAAAGGGCCTGTTCAATTCAACAGGTTGGACAGGGGGAAAATTTGCGGTATCTGGGCAACTATGAACCGATACGCATTAAAAGTTGAATATCACGGCGCCCCTTTCGCGGGTTGGCAACGGCAGGCTGATCAACCCTCAGTTCAGGGCGCGATCGAGGATGCCTTGGCCAAATTGGAACAGCGTGCGCATACGATTGCCGCAGCGGGTCGCACGGATGCAGGTGTGCATGCCACCGCACAGGTTGCGCACTGTGACATGGAAAAGGATTGGAATCCGTTTCGATTGTCCGAGGCGCTGAATTATCATCTGAAACCCTTGCCCGTGTCGATCACAGCTTGTGCCCAAGTTGATGCAGATTGGCACGCCCGATTTAGTGCGGTGGAACGGCAATATGTATTTCGCCTGCTGTGTCGCCGTGCACCCGCGACACATGATGCGGGTATGATCTGGCAGGTTAATCACGATTTGGACCCCGACGCAATGCAAGAGGGGGCCAATCATCTGCTGGGTTTGCATGATTTTACAACTTTCCGATCTTCGATCTGTCAGGCGGAAAGCCCTATCAAAACATTGGATGAATTAACCGTCACGAAAATTGACGGATGGTCCGGCCCCGAAATCCGTTTTTTCGTGCGGGCGCGCAGTTTTTTGCATAATCAAGTACGCAGTTTTGTCGGAACACTTGAGCGCGTTGGCGCAGGTGCATGGGACCCGATTGATGTGAAAACGGCGCTTGATGCATGTGAACGCGCGGCCTGCGGCCCCGTTTCGCCGCCGCAGGGATTATATTTGGCGGGTGTGCGCTATCCTAAGGACCCGTTTGCCTAAGCTTTAATTACTTACCACGAGGTTTTGCACGCAGTGTTGGATCAGCCTGGGTTGGATCTTCGGGCCACGGATGTTTTGGGTATCGCCCACGCATGTCTTTGCGCACATCTGCATAACTTGTCGCCCAAAAACCTGGGATGTCCAACGTCGTTTGAACGGGACGCCCCGCAGGAGAAAGCAAGGTAACGCGCAAAGGTTTGCCCAAGACCTGCGGGTGTGTCACCTGTCCAAACATTTCCTGAAGGCGCAATGCGATCTGTGGGTGTTCACCATCGTAATCAATGGGGATTTTGCGCCCAAGTGGGGTTGTGAAGTGACTGGGGGCCAAGCGATCTAATTTGCTTTGTTGATCCCAACTCAATCTGGCCTCTAACCCGGGTTTGATATCAAATTTACGCCAGGCCTCCGATGTTGTTATCCCTGTTAGATACGGCGATAACCAATCCTCCAGTTCCTGCAATAGCGTTCCTTCGTCAAACCCTGGAAAGGCATCTGGTGCAAGCCGAACACGTGCTAAAAATCGCGCTGCGCTGGGTGTTAGTGTCAGCCCCAATTCGCGCACGCCATCCAACATTGCTGCTGCCAATTCCGCATCACCCACGTCTTTCCATATTTGATCATTTAGGATGATGGTGCCAAAATATTCCCGTTTGCGGGCCACCACCCGCCCATCGCGTTTTGACCATTCACAGACGGTTTTCCAATGAATTTGATCGTTAAATAGATCACGAATTTCGCCGTCTGTTATTGGCAGGGCAAGGCGTATTTGCGCCTCTCTTGGATCGCCATCTAGCTCAATCGCTACGATGTAGCGCTGAGAGGCCAGCGCGTCTTCATCCCGCATAATTGCGCCTTTGCCGCCTGACAGAATGAAACGCGGGGCTTTCCCGCTACGCCGTGCCCCGATTCGATCAGGAAAGGCCAAGGCAAGCATTTGAGCTACGCTGTAGCGTGGGTCATTTTGGCCCGTAAATCGGGTAAGCCGCTTGGCCTCTGATTTTATGCGATTGCGCGTTGGTTCGGGGACACTTAGATCGTCATCCACGATGGCTTGGATGCGTTTGGTGAAATCACTTTGCCCCGATTTCTGCAGTATATCCCGTTCGCTAAGCAGTGCCGCGGGTAGTGTCGCGTTATGGCCTGCCGATGTGATCATATGAGCAATTCTGGGATGTGCGGGCACGCGCGAAAGGGCGCGACCATGATCAGTGATGCGCTCTGTTTCATCCAACGCGCCCAACATCTTCAACACGGCTCGTGCATCCTCTAAAGTTGCTGGGTTGGGTTGGGTCAGCAGGGCAAGATCATGTTCATTGGTTCCCCATTGAGCAAGGTCCAGAGCAAATGTTGTTAGATCTGCGCGTTCAATTTCTGCAAGCGCGTATTTGGGCATCTGTCCCTCTTCAGCGCGGGACCAATATTTGAAACACCAGCCTTCCGACAAACGCCCCGCGCGGCCCATACGCTGTGTTGCCTCGGCCTTGGACGCTTTGGTTGTGATCAGGCGCGACATCCCTGTCCCAGGATCATGAATTGCGCGACGCGCCAATCCACTATCGACAACGGCCGTGATCCCCTCAATCGTAAGGGATGTTTCCGCAATCGACGTTGCCAAGACCACCTTGCGTCCCTTTTGGGGCGGGGCAATGGCCAAATGCTGTTCTTTAAAATCTAGGGCCCCGAATAGGGGATGGATGGCGATATCCTGAGTTAGATCATCCGACAGGACGCGCATGACGTTTCGAATTTCCCGCTCGCCCGGCAAAAAGACCAACACGCTTCCATCGGTCTGCTCTAAGGCCTGATGGATCAGTTCGCTAATCCCGTTTTCGAGGCGTTGTTTTGTGGGGGCGGGTCGCGTCAGCCAGATCGGCGTCACAGGATAGCTGCGCCCTTCAGACGTAACAACAGGTGCATCACTCATCAATTTTGAAATAGGGTCCGCATCCAGTGTCGCAGACATCACCACGATCCGCAGATCATCGCGCAGGGCATCCCGTATTTCCAAACTGAGGGCCAGTCCAAGATCAGCGTTCAAAGAGCGTTCATGAAATTCATCAAAAATGACGCAAGATATCCCCTGAAGCTCTGGGTCTGATTGGATCATACGTGTAAGAATGCCTTCGGTGACAACCTCGATCTTCGTTGTATTGCTTGATTTGGAATCCCCACGTACGCGATATCCAATAGTTTGCCCCACCTTTTCAGATAGCATTGCGGCCATGCGCTCGGCAGCGGCGCGCGCCGCCAAACGGCGCGGCTCTAGCATGATGATTTTTCCTTCAAAATCGCATTTGTTCAACAGGGCCAAGGGGACAACAGTTGTCTTCCCCGCACCAGGTGGTGCGCATAAAACTACGCGCTGCTCGGCTTGCACAGCGCGGATCAGATCATCCAGAACATCGTGAATCGGGAGTTGGGCATTCATAGATAGCGTTATCTACGAACAAAGGCCGCCCGTCCACGTGCAGATTTCACATCAAATCGTTGAAAATAGTAGTTTTGATCAGTTTTTTTGTAGGTGATGGTGAAGGGAAATGTTTTTCCCTGCTTCAATTCGTTCTTCGAAAATCCACCTTCGCGACTATACACCCCATCACATGTGGCGCGCATTCCAGACTCTTTGGGATTAGATAGGGAAATGCGAACCCGACGTGCCCCATCAAATAGGGTCACATCCTGATCGCACAGATTTCCATGCTCCACATCGCGCAAGATTTCAAAAATCGCGGTCATCGGGTCCAACGTACCTTTTTGTGTTTTCGGATCCAACCAATGTGGTTTCGCAAGTTTTGCCGAGCGAATATTTGGAACGCCAGAGCGATAGATTATTTCGCGCTCTTCTTTGCGTTTACCAGTGTCTGATTTTTCGGAATATCGCGATGGTAAATATTGATCGCCCTTATGCGATCCCGTGACAGTCACATCATAAAGAAATGTTGTCATCGTTGCGGCAAGGCCCGTTGGGTAAAGCAAACCCGACGCCGCGTAGGATGTGTCATCCTTTTGCAGGGTGTAGCGCAACTCGCCCGCTTTCAGCCCAAGGATCGTCACATCAAAGTGCATCCGGGTTGTTTCAGCCTGCGCAGATTGGAACATCATCGCAAAACCTGCGGTACTCGCTGCACCAATTAGATTTCGAATTTTGACTTTTTGCACTTAAAACCCCGCCGCGCACTGGACATTACCCGTGTAATCAAGGCAAGAAACGAAGCCAAAGGTCAACTTACACAATCGTGTTCTGCGGAAAGCTGCCGAAATGGGTATTTCAAAAATTGAATTAGATAAGCTTCTTTCGGGGGACCGCCGTGCGTTGTCCAAAGCGATTACATTGGTCGAAAGTTCGCGTTCAGATCACCGCGCAGCAGCGTTGGAATTGCTCGAGGGGGCGTCAAAGGCAAACCGTCAGGCCCTGCGCATCGGGTTGTCGGGAACGCCCGGTGTGGGCAAATCAACCTTTATCGAAAGCTTTGGCACGTATTTAACAGATCAGGCATTGAAAGTTGCGGTCCTTGCGATTGATCCCAGTTCTGCCCGCACGGGTGGGTCCATATTAGGTGATAAAACACGCATGGATCGGCTATCACGCAACCCAAATGCATTTATTCGACCTTCGCCGAGCCAATCGCACCTTGGCGGTGTGGCGCGTCGCACCCGTGAGGCTGTTGCGATTTGTGAGGCGGCTGGTTTTGATGTTGTTTTGATTGAAACGGTTGGAGTTGGGCAATCTGAAACAATCGTGTCGCAGATTTCCGATTTGTTTCTGTTGCTGCTTGCGCCAGCTGGCGGCGATGAATTGCAGGGAGTCAAACGCGGCATCATGGAAATTGCCGATATGATTTTGGTGAACAAAGCGGATGGCGATTTAAAGGCAACAGCGACGCGAACATGTGCGGATTACGCGGGCGCACTGCGACTTCTGAGATCCCGCCCCAATGATCCTGACGGGTTTCCCATGGCGATGACGGTCTCCGCGATTGAAGAAAACGGTCTGTCAGATGCCTGGGATAAAATCAACGAATTGATCTCTTGGCGACGTGCTGAAGGACATTTTGACCATACGCGTCAAAGCCAAGTTTCATTTTGGTTCAAAGAGGATATTCGCCAAATGTTGCTGTCACAACTGGATGGTGCAGAGGCGCGTGAACGCATGGATGCGTTAGAACGCGCAATTCAGGCGGGGGAAATATCAGCATCTCTTGCAGCCGATTCTTTCGTCAATGATTTAAAGTCGAAACGATTCGATTAACCGAGCAATTGACAAATTTTTACCCCTTAAAAACGCGGATGTGAGGTTTATAAATATTCAAAGGCCTGAAAATTCGTAAATTGCGGGTTCTGGCTTCTTGACCTTACCCAGATTTGCACATAGAAGCACACGAACTGAATTTCGGCGCGGCCCCATTAGCGGCGCCTTTTTATATTGGCCAGCGATTGATGCAGGTCAGACGAAAATAGATGAGGATAAGATCATGTCGCGACGCTGCGAATTGACTGGAAAAGGCCCGATGACTGGCAACAACGTCAGCCACGCCAACAATAAAACACGTCGTCGCTTCTTGCCAAACCTGAACGACGTAACACTGCAGTCTGAAACATTGGGCCGTGGGTTTAAGTTGCGCATCTCTGCGGCGGCTCTTCGCTCTGTTGATCATCGTGGTGGTCTGGATGCGTTTTTGGCGAAAGCAAAAGACGGTGAGTTATCTGACAATGCGCTAAAGATCAAAAAAGAGATCGCGAAAGCACAAACAGCGTAAGTTTCGCACCAAGATTTATTGAAGACCCTGTCGCAATGTGGCAGGGTTTTTTGTGTCCTAGTGTCGGGTGACCCCATTCCTACCTTACTTCGCATAAGTTTGATCCTTGCCATGATCATCGGTGCGTTTTCTCGCGTCCATGCGATGCCGCATCAACAGGATGTCGCCCATATCGTTCCCGTTTGTAGTGGCGGTTCGATGAGTGTGGTCATGATAGATGCCAATGGTGATCCGATTAAGCGACAGGTCACGTGTCCCGATTGTATTTCTGTATTGGCACTCTTTGATGCTTCAATGGGTGTGGTGGTTTTACAGAATGCCGATGTGCAGGTCCATCAATATTGGGCCAATCAGGCCCAACGCGCGTCAGTGGTGTTTGATGGTTTTCAGCAAAGGGGTCCACCCATCCACTCTTGATTTTAAAACCAACACAAAAAAATCAGGAGATAAAAATGAAACTTAAAATCCTACTCTCAGCGGCATGTGTAGCATTTTTCACAAGCGCGCCTTTGTTCGCGGGCGACGTTATGGTGATGGATGCCTATGCACGCGTCGCTAGCAAAGTTGCCAAATCGGGTGCCGCATTCATGATGATCCACAATCATTCAGATCAGGATGATCGTTTGATTGCAGCTGCATCTGATGTGGCGAAACGTGTCGAACTTCATACGCATATCGAAGAAGATGGCGTTATGAAAATGACCAAGCTTGATGATGGCATGATCATTCCCGCAGGTGGCATGCATGCGCTGAAACGGGGCGGTGATCATGTCATGTTCATGGGGCTTACGCGCTCGTTAGAACATGGGGATATGTTTGAACTTACGCTGACCTTTGAACATGCGGGAGACGTGACGCTGACGGTTCCAGTTGATTTGGAACGTCAGGACAAAATGTCTGTGCACACGCATTCAAATTAAATTTAACTAGGGCTGGGTGCGATCCGGCCCTTTTTACACTCCTCCCTTGGCAAGCCAATGAATTGCGCGTATACGGCCAGCCTGAAAATAAGGATATTCAAATGCAGCAAGGTAGCGCCAATCTTAACGTTATGATGAAAGCCGCGCGCAAGGCGGGGCGTTCCCTTTCCAAAGACTTCCGCGAAGTAGAAAATCTTCAGGTATCACGCAAAGGGGCTGGCGATTTTGTGTCACGCGCGGATATGGCTGCAGAAAAGATCATTCGCGAAGAATTGACCGAAGCGCGACCCACATATGGCTTCTTAGGCGAAGAAACAGGTGAAGTGGATGGTCAGGACCCAACACGCCGTTGGATCGTTGACCCGCTTGACGGCACGACTAATTTTTTGCACGGGCTTCCGCATTGGGCCGTTTCCATCGCGCTTGAGCATAAGGGGCAATTGGTTGCCGCGGTGGTCTATGATCCCACTAAAGACGAGATGTTTGTTGCAGAAAAAGGGGCAGGTGCGTGGATGAACGAAATGCGCATTCGTGTTTCCCCCCGTTATCGTGTCGAAGATAGCCTATATGCAACTGGTATTCCGTTTTCTGGACGTGCGGGCGAACTGCCTGAAACATTGCAGGATTTGGCCAAACTGATGCCTGTCTGTGCGGGTGTGCGGCGCTTTGGTGCGGCCTCGTTGGATTTGGCATATGTTGCTGCGGCCCGCTATGATGGGTTCTGGGAACGTGGCCTAAAATCGTGGGATATGGCTGCTGGCCTGTTGATCGCGAAAGAGGCGGGCGCATTGGTTGAAGGTCTGACACCAGATACAGATCCAATGGAAACAGGCGATGTTATCGTTGCAAGCGAAGCGCAGTTTGAGGCATTTGCAAAAATCCTGCGCAGCTAACTACCGACGCGGCCTGCGCGGTATTTTTGGAATCCCTGATTGTGTAAGTGTGTATGTAGCCTCTGGGTGGGGCGGTACACCATCTGTTGCTCGCCAAAATGCGCTGGATCCTTTTGCACGCCACCGTGGATATATCATGGCCATCCCAGCGACAAAGCCGCCGATATGGGCCCAATAGGCAACGCCACCTGTTTCGGGATCCGACCCAAAGCCGCCCAAAAATTGCATCGCAATCCAAATTCCCAATACGATCCATGCGCGCAGCGTGAAGATTTTGAAAAAGATAATGAAAATCAAAATGATATCGACACGCGCTTTGGGGTATAGCAATAGATAAGCCCCCATGATCCCCGCAACAGCCCCAGATGCGCCAATCACAGGGACATCGGACATGGGTGCAATTGCGTATTGCGCAAGGTTCGCCAAAATGCCAGCGCCCAAATAAAACCCCAAGAACTTCGCGCTTCCAAGCTCGTCCTCGATGTTGTCACCAAAAATGTAGAGAAACAGCATATTCCCAAGCAGATGCATGACGCCGCCATGTAGGAATATAGATGTCAACAAACCTGCCTGCCCATAACCCTGACTGATGAATTCAGGCACCATTGCCCAATTGGTCAGCAGAGCATTCATATACCACGCGTTATCGAGTTCTGCCCAATAGGTCAGAAATATCAGCACATTCAGAACGATAAGGGCGTATGTGACAAAAGGCGTGCGGTCAGAGGGATTGTGATCACGAAACGGGAACATATGTAAGATTTGGCTGTTTCAGTAACTTGCGTCAAGGATTTGAAACGTGGAAATTAATGTTTTGCGTTCCATGCAACACTTTCGCGTCATATCCGCTTTGAAACCCCTTTACACCGCATCAACTATCGCTATGTTCGCCCCACCCAACACGTGCCCGCGTGGTGGAATGGTAGACACAAGAGACTTAAAATCTCTGGGCTTAGTAGGCCGTGCCGGTTCGAGTCCGGCCGCGGGTACCACGTGTTGGGTAATTATCTATTTAAAACAATATCTTATAGTTTTTATTTGTGAAAAGGGAACGCAGAAAGAGACAATAAGGAACTCTTTTTGTTGATTTCAATTGGTTTGTTATGAAAAGCGATTTGTAGATTTTGAGTCGTCTAAACCATTATCTCCAATGTCTGGTATCAACATTTACGAGAGCGGTATTCCAATCGACCAAGCCAAGGACCTTGCAGCGCAGGCCCAGGGCTTCCGAGTTACTGGGCTTGGTTAAGGGTTTATGTCGAGAGGAAGTTGCTGGGGTAGGTTGACCCCAGAAAAAACCAAACTTGATCCTTGTCCGGCGGCTCATCACGAGTGGTCGGGCTGGTGATAGATGAGATAAATTTTTTGCACAATGGGTTGGGGAGCAGACTTTCGCTGCAAGCGACACGAACGTGCGCTTACATTTTTTGTACATGCAGTGTCTCATTTGCCAACACGATAGCTGCCCCAATAATTCAGTGAGCCGAATTTTCCGCGCTTGGCAATTCGTCGAAAAGGTGCGCTTTTGCAGGATCGAAATCTAAGCCCACGGGTTGCCCAAGACTATAAATCTGATCTTCAGCCAAAGCGGCGATTACGTTGGTTCCGTCTCGCAAAGTGATATTCACAACGGTCTCTGCCCCCAAACGCTCGGTCAGGGTTACTTTGCCATGCAGCATGCCGACTTCGTCACCTGTTGGAGCAAAGTAATGCGGACGAACGCCGAGTGTTGCTTTTTGACCGGCGTTAATGGAGCGTCCACGGGTAGGAACACTTATCGAATCAAGTGACCCACTGCGAACTTTGGCGAATTCTCCTTCGACGGACTCGACATCCACAACGATGAAGTTCATCGACGGAGCGCCAAGGAAAGCAGCTACAAATAGGTTTACCGGATTGTGATATAGCTCCATTGGAGCACCAGCCTGCATCACTTCACCGTCTTTTAAAACAACGATTTTATCAGCCAGTGTCATCGCTTCGACTTGGTCGTGCGTCACATAGATCATTGTGGCTTTCAGCTGGTTGTGGAGCTTTCCTATCTCCATACGCATATCCATGCGCAAAGCGGCGTCGAGGTTTGATAGAGGCTCATCGAACAGGAAGACTTCGGGGTTTCGTGTGATCGCTCGACCGATTGCTACCCTTTGCCTTTGGCCGCCAGAAAGTTGACTTGGGCGGCGTTCTAGAAGGTGTTCCATCTGCAATATTCGAGCGGCTTCGGCAATTTTCGCTTCTTTTTCTGCTTTGGGCGTTTTGGCAATCGTCAGACCGAAGCCAATGTTTTCCCGAACGGTCATGTGCGGAAAAATGGCGTAGGACTGGAATACCATCGCAACGCCGCGATCTTTGGGTTGAACCTCGTTCACCAAGGTATCACCGATGCTCATTTCACCACCCGAAATGCCTTCAAGACCGGCAATCATACGAAGCAAAGTTGATTTTCCGCAGCCTGACGGACCCACAAAAACAGTAAATTCGCCGTCTTTGATTTCCAGATCAACCCCCTTGATAACTTGGACGTCACCATAGGATTTACGGATATCTTTTAAGATTACGTCAGCCATTTTTACTCCGTCGCTTTCTGCTTTGGACGCACGAAGAGCAGTCCGTTTCGATCAATATCTACTGGTTCAGGGTCCATGATCCGCCCAACAAAGTTCGCTTTGCCGCGATCCTCGAAACCAAGGATGACGAGCTGTCCGTCAATATCGACGATACGTGCAGCATAGCGACGACAGGGCATCTCACCATCGAGGAAATGCCCAGGTGCTACCTGCCAAGGACCTCGGGGGCTATCTCCAATCAGGTAGTGGGTGCCAGTTACGGGAGGACCGTCATGCATGGCCTTGTAGTCGTCTGACCAGTGCATGGCATCGTTACAGAAAAGGCAGTACCAACGGCCGCTACGCTCGAACACTTGCGGAACCTCAAGCTGGCCGAAGCTGCCGACGAAAACGGGAGGCTGAAGCTCCCAGGTCATCAGGTCCGGTGAGGTGGCAAATCCGATCGCGCCCCCTTTATTCGGGTCGGTAATTCCTGGAGCCCTGGCGGTAAAATACATCAGCCATCCATCACCGTCCGGATTTCTCATGACCCAAGGATCACGCATGGCGCGATCATGCCAGAACCCGACCTGATGTTCGACTTCATAGGTCGATGCACTCGGACCGGTCAAATCGAGACAGAGACCATCTCCGACACGTTCCCAAGAGTGTAAATCCGACGAGGTTGCATGGCCAACACGCTGATACAGCGCATCTTCGGATTTGCTGGTGCCAGTATAGAACAGATGCCACAGTCCAGCGTCGTCCAGCACTACCGAACCGGTCCAGGTGGTTTTGTCGTCCCACGCCGGTCCTTCGGACGGGGCGAACATGGTGCCCAGATGCTCCCAGTTCACAAGGTCGGTGCTGGTTGCATGACCCTGCGTGACGTTAAAGTGACGCGCGTCGGGGTCAATCAGCGACTTATCAGCCTGCAAAAAGAATCCGTGCCACTGTACGCCGTCATGGGCATACCAACTGTCCCAAATCCATTTCTTTTCGAGTGCTATGACCATGATATTATCCTTTAACGCCGGTTGACGCGATTGAAGCGATGAACGCTTTTTGAAGTACGAGATAGAATGCCAGCACCGGAACAGTGATCAGGCTAAGATAGGCCATGATTTCCCCCCATGCCGTGTTTAGTTGGAAGAAGTACTGAAGACCGACGAGCACAGGACGATAGCCTTCTTCCTGAACCACCATGAGTGGCCAGAGGTACTGGTTGTACATCGCAAGGAACTTGAGGATCGCGGCAGTAGCAATGACCGGACCGGATAGCGGCATCAAGACCTTGTGGTAAACCGTCCACCAGCTTGCGCCTTCTACACGTGCGGCTTCGATCAAATCGCGCGGTAGGTCGCGGAAATACTGCACGAATAGGAAAATCGTAAGACCGTCGGCAATAAAGGGAACGATTTGCACCCGATAGGAATTGAGCCAGCCGAATTCCAAACCTTCCATGCCGACCCAAGGAAGTTTTGAGGACATCAACAACAATGGAACTGCGATTGTTTCAAATGGCACTGTCAGGGTTGCCAGGATTGCGGAAAGGACAACGGCTTTCCCTTTCCAATCCAGAATGGCAATCGAGAAACCCGCGAGCGAGCACAGAAACAGTGACGACAAAACTGTAACGCCCGTTACAAACAGGGAATTCATCACAAACAGGCCGACGGGAGCACGTTGAAATGCCAATGTGTAATTATTCAAGCTGATGTCACCGACCGGCAGGAACGCCCTGAGGCTGCCACTATCGACCAGCAATTGCTGACTTGGCTTCAGGGACGACATAACCATGAAGATCAGCGGAAAAATGAAGATCGCGGCGATGAGGGTTAGCACCAGATAGCGTACAAACAGCCGTAAGCGGTAATTGTCGGATTGGAGGACGGACATTATATTCGCTCCCGGGTCAGGTAACGTTGGATGAGTGAGATCGAAAGGACGATCACGAAGAGGATTACCGAGATGGCGGAGCCGCCAGAAATGTCCTGCTTGCCATAGCCCCGTTCAATGGCCTGGAAGACGATGGTTTGTGTGCTATCCAGCGGTCCGCCATTAGTCATAACGTCAACTTGAGCGAACAGTCCGAAGGCTTGCATTGTAATGACGATCAGGATCAAAACTGCCGTATTCCTTAATCCCGGCCAAGTCACATAACGGAACGTCTGCAGCTTGCTTGATCCTTCAAGTTCGGCTGCCTCGTACAAAGTCGGGCTGATTGTTTGCAGACCAGAAAGCCAGATCACCATGTGGAAACCTACAGCCTGCCAAATGGACATACCGATGATCGCTCCAAGTGCCGTGGATGTTTGCCCAAGCCAGTCTATCGGTTCAATGGCGCCAAATGAAATCGCGCCAAGTAGGTTGTTAAGAAGGCCGTTGTTACCGTCGTAGATCAGACGCCAGAGAAACGCGACGACGACGATAGAAATGACAACGGGCATGAAGTAAATAGCGCGATAAACGTTAATGCCTCTGAGCCTTTGATTGATGAGCAATGCAAGCATCAATGCCAGACCTGCTTGAAGAGGGGCTACGACAATCACAAAGACAAATGTGTTTTTCAACGCCCGCATAAAGACGACGTCTTTTGCAAGGATCACACGCTTAAATTCGTCATTTGGGCCTGTCTGCCAACTGAACCACTCGCGCATTCCATCTATTTTTGGGTGGTCGGGATTATTGCGCGTAAAGGTACGCAGACGCGGGTATTCTATCTCGCCATCTTTGTCCCGAAGTACGGCGCCTGACGCGTCACGCTCGGGTTCCAGTACAATAGTGCCTACTGATAGAAGCTGAGTGTAGTTCGACAGTCCAATAAACTTGGTCGGGTTGGGAGAAATCAGTCGCTGGTTGGTCAAGCTGAACCAAATCGCGAAGAAGAAGGGCAGAATAATAAACACCAGCATTAAGCTGAATCCGGGAAGAGCAAATCCCCATCCGGCAAAGTTGGAACGTGTCAAACTTTTGGAACGCGCCATTATCGTGACTTTCTTGGGTTTTCAGAAAGGATCCAGGCCCCGGGATAACCCGGAGCCCGCAGGGAGGAGATTTAGTTGCCGTAGCCGCCATTTTTCTCGATATCCGCGTCGATTTCATCGACGGCAGCATCAAGAGTATCTCTTACGTCAGCACCGTTGGCGATGTCTGCTAAGGCTTTCTCGAAGATTTTCGCAACAACTGCGTAACCCGGAGTAACCGGACGCACTAACGCCTGACCTTCAGACAAACCAAAGAACGGGGCCATTGCGCCACCTTCTTTGTAGTGTTCAGTCATTGCAGCAGCGGTCGGAGTTGAAGGGATCAGGCCAATACCGTCGCTGAAAGCTGCCAGGTATTTGTCTTGAGTTGCAAACTTGATGAACTCAGCTGCGCCTTCAGGATGTTCAGAAGTGGTGGTCACACCAAACTGCCATGATGCTGCGCCGATTTTCGGTCCGTTTCCAAAGTCGGGTGCAGGCAAGAAGACGGTGTCGTCGAATGCACCGAGCGCGCCAAGAGCCGCCCAGTTACCGTTCCAGCTAAATGCGTATTTGCCTTGATTAAAGCCGGTATCGCGGTCTGCGCCGTCTTGTGAAGTGCCAGGTGCATAACCGCCTTCGAACAACGACTGCCACCATTCGCCAAACTCGATGGCTGCATCACCGTTCAGAGCACCTTCAGCTGATAAGTAGGTCGAGCGGTCTATCATGTCGCCACCGAATGACTGCAAGAACGGAGAGAAGGCGTAGGGATACCATTCACCGGTCCAAGCCATACCCAGATCGAAGGCGTATTCGAAGTTGCCCGAGGCTTTGGCGGCATCCAGTGCTGCCATGAACTCGTTTTGCGACCAAGGATTGTCGAGAGTCGGAGTGCGGAGACCCAAATCGTCCAGATAGGACTGACGGGTGACCATAGCGACGGCAGCATCCCACAGACCAATTGAATACAGTGTGTCGTTCCAAATACCTTTGGTGCCCGGCAGGAAGTTCGCAAAATGGTCCTGATCGATTGGTAGCGGCGCAATATAGCCAGCCCACGCCCAACCCGGCATGACCGGACCGTCTACGTCGATGATGTCGGGCAAGTTGCCAGCAAGTGCCGCCGCTTGAACTGCGTCGTTGTACGCGCCCTGCGGGAAGCTTTCCAAGGCAATGCTATAATCGGATTGCGATGCGTTGAAGTCTGCAATGATCTGGTTGACGATCGCGCTTTCAACTTCGTTACCTGCGCCGTGATACCACATGGCCAGTTCTGTGGCTGCGCTGGCTGATCCAGCCAGAACGGTTGATGCCAGCAATGCGCCAGCGGTTAGTTTGAAATGTTTCATGAAGGTGTCCTCCCGTTAGTTTGAAACATGGTTACGTTGGAGTTGAAGAAATCCGTCACAGATGATCGCCAGAAAACTGGACCATCGACGAGTTCAGGATTTGGGGAGTCAACGCCTTTAGCGTCGATCAGATCGAGCAACCTTTCAGCTGTGCGAACACCCATTTTTGCATAAGGTAGTTCTACAGTCGTTAAGGCTGGAAATAATGTTTCTGCGATAAGAGCATAGTTATCGTACCCTGCGATAGATACATCCTCAGGTATATTTACCCCCATTGAGCGCAATACTCCGTAGACGCGCATCGCCATTTTGTCGTTGCCACAACAAATCACACTCGGCGGCTCTTCTGACTTAAGCCAGTTTCTAAGCATGGATTTAAGCTGCCCTATCTGCTTTGGATCATCGTCATTGAAAACAGTGCATGTAAGCAGTGGATCATAGTCGATTCCAGATGTACTCAGTGCGTCGCAATAACCTGAAAATCGCAATTCAGAAGCTGACAGATGCTCAGGCAATCTCAGAAAGGCGATGCGGTTATGCCCAGCCTTCATCAGCCGCAAAACGAGATCACGTTGACCTTTCCGGTCATCCGGAAGAACTGACGGGGTTCCCTTACTGTCGAAGCAGTTGGCAAGTACTATTGGCAGGTCGCCAGTAAGCTGGGGAAGGTCTACCTCTTGGTGGTATTCAGTAACGAAGATGACGCCCTCAGCGCGGTGCTCCTGAAATGTCCTAAGCAAATGAGAAATATTATCGCCGGATCCTGCAGTGTCGGCGATCATCAATGTCTTATTTTTAGCGGCCATGACCTTCTGGATACCCTGCACGATAAAGAGGTCCGGTAGTCCGGTCGGCTCTGGGGTGTCGGTTGTCTGCGAAATCGCACCGGTAATTAGACCGACCAGTCCAGATTTGTTCGAACGCATCATTCGTGCGGCGTTCGACGGCACATATCCAAGTTCAGCGATTGCGGCTTCAACAGCTTCACGGGTTTTTTTGCCAACCGGCGCATCGCGGTTGAGCACACGCGATACCGTTTTCGGCGAAACGCCTGCCACTTTCGCAACATCGTAAATTGTAGCCATCGATCTTCCTCCCGATCATTCGTGACAGTCCGCCTTATTACGAGCTGCCACAAATGTTATGACATCGGTGTCATGACATCGATGTCTATTTTGCTAGTATGATTCGAGTCAAGTGTTTGCGCTAATTTTTTCAAGGAAAATTTAACGTGCGAGGTAAGAATAGTGCGAAGCGGCTATGAACCAACCAAAACAGACCTATGCGTTCCACCTACAAGAGAACTTCTCAGCAAGTTTTCCGAGTGGCCGCTTTGGGCCGGTTGCGCCAGTTGCTTATCATCGCCTCGTCGGTATTGCTTTGAGCGACCCTGGGACCGCTTTTGGGACCACTCCGCACAAGACGCTGTCCTATAATTACGTCAGAATTGGTGCTGTTAGATTGCCCTCTGGGGGTACCAGTGCTTTTGTTGGTGATGGAAGACAATAAGGAACTCAAAAACCACCTAAAAGGCACTCATCAATTAGTTTTTAGATTGAAAAAACATTATAAAAACAATGCAGTGAGATTTGCATGTGTTCTGGCCGCGGGTACCACGTGTTGGGTGTTTTCTCATTCACAACAATAACTTGCAGTTTTTATTTGTGAAAAGGGAACTCTAAAGTGGTCAAAAAG
>Ga0255779_1001212_pt1 | contig 29983 bp, 46 predicted proteins | sample 011ome_21_FD_179977 | JGI IMG/M metagenome (GOLD analysis project Ga0255779, IMG submission 179977) | Coastal salt marsh microbial communities from the Groves Creek Marsh, Skidaway Island, Georgia - 011508AT metaG (version 2) | ecosystem: Environmental > Aquatic > Marine > Intertidal zone > Salt...
CCCTAGCAGACCGGACTGAAGACAAGAGTAAAAGAACCCGTGACCGCACTCCGGAACATCGGACAAAGTATAACAATCAGTTTGCTTTGTGACCACTTTTTCTCCTTCAGTCATACACTCCGTCCGTTTAAGTTCTCGCATTGTGGAACAGAACAAGAAAGCAAGTAAGACATACCTAACCTTTGAGGACGGGAATAAACAGCGTTCAAGGTAACTGGAAACAGTGGGCAGGTTTTATCAGCCTGAAGGATTGCCGCCTTAGAAATGATTGCTGATGACTTGGTATGTTGGGAAATAGAGTAGGCGTTAGTGGGTTACCTAATAGTCCTCTAAATGACAACTATTGCCTAAAAATGGAGCGTAGAAATGATTAAATATATTTGTCCATGTTGTGAATCTCATTTTAGATTGAATGAGTTTCAGAAGTATGACGATGGCAGTAAAACCAAAGAGGCGATAGAAAGAGCCAAACGGCATCAGGAAAAAAAAGATGCTTTTGCTAAAAGAAACTCTGAAATCTATGACAAGCGTCAAGAAGGTCGTACCTTCAAGGATTTAGGAAAAGAGTACGGAATTACAGCAGGAAGAATTCGAGATATTTGTCAAGCAGAACCTATAAGACGCGCAAGAAGGAATTACGAGCTTACAGATAAAGACAAATTGAAAGGACTCAGTTTTGGAAGCGCGATGATATTGCATGATAAGGGGATTCGAAAGGTAGAGCAGATTGAACCTTGGCTCAATGCTATGAATCCAGATGAAAGACACCAACTTGTATTGTCTGACCAGAGGTATCGAGAAATTTTGAGTGCGTTGGGATTGTTTATTGATCCAACAACAAAAAAGATTGAACGCATAAATGAGTTTGAAAAAAAGTATAAAAAGTGTTGACTCTTTATGAGAAATCATTAAACTAAACATATCGAATCAATAACTAATGGAGCATGAATCGATGAGTAAGTTTAGTCACATAAAGCCAGAATTCAACGTAGGCGACACAGCATTTTATTGTGCTGAGTTTCAGACTGACAAAGGTTCTGAGTATCAAGAGCGTTTAGTAAAAATCTGTGATCGGGTTCAATATTCAATTGATGGAAAGTGGGGCTACTCAGTTAAGTTTGATGACGGCACACTTTTCGGGCCACATCTTTGTACTTTGAAGAAGGCGGCATAAGCCGCCCTCTAGGAGTTAATCATGGACTACACAGCACTTTTCATTCTGGCACTGATAGCTACTTTGTTCTTTGGCTTCAATGCAATTCTTGCTTTACTTGCTGATCACTTACCTGAGTGGATCATTCCAAAGGGGTACTACGATGACGATGCCTAAGTACCCTACTTGTCCTAACTGTGGCGAGAACGTGTTAAGGGAGCATCTTAACAAAGGTGATGAGGTCTGCCGCTTTTGTGGCCCCACAAGAGACCTGGACACTTATGGCGAACTAGAAAAAGAGCGATTCAATGCTTGGTTCAATCAATATCAAGATGATCAGCTAGATCGAGTTAGTCACAAAATGTTTATGCTTAAAAATTGAAAATCACAAAATGATCGGAACATTTATTGATGACGCAAACAAAGCACTGAGCAAAGCAAAAAATTGGCTGAGAGGTAACAATAGACCCCATGTACTGATTGGGCGAACTCGGAAAGGTTTTCTTTTAATAGACCCGAGGCACAAGCGAGGACATTACTGCCAGATTGTTGGAAAGGTGTATCGCAAACTTTCGTGATATAATTGCCTCTACTGACTGACAGGTTAATCAGGTGAAGCAATGTCACAGCTAGTTGTTAATTACGTCAACACTGACGACCTCATACCGTATTCCAACAATTCCAGAACTCATTCTGAAAGCCAGATCGCACAAGTTGCCGCAAGTATTCAGGAATTTGGTTTTACAAACCCAATTTTGATAGACGAGCATCAAAGCATCATTGCAGGGCATGGTCGATTGATGGCGGCTCAAAAGCTAAAACTTGAGCAAGTACCTACCATTACTTTAGAAGGTCTGACAGAAGCACAGCGCAAAGCGTACGTTATAGCGGACAACAAACTAGCATTGAACGCAGGTTGGGATGATCAAGCACTACAAGCAGAGTTGGAACGCCTCAAGGAGCTAGACTTTGACCTAGAGCTAACAGGCTTTGATCCTGATGAGCTTGCTAAGTTACTTGAGCCAGAGCAGGTGGAAGGTCTAACAGACGAAGATGATGTTCCTGAAGTGCCTGATGAGCCTGTAACCAAAGAAGGTGATATTTGGATTTGCGGTAACCATCGTGTGATGTGCGGCGATAGCACAAGTATTGATGCGGTTGAGAAGCTGATCGATGGCGTAATGCCTCACTTGATGGTTACTGATCCGCCATATGGTGTAAATTATGACCCTGCTGACGGGGCTAAAAGAGCAGGTATAAAAAACAGTGTTACAGGAACAGTTCTTAATGATGATAACGCTGATTGGACTGATGCTTGGGCTTTATTCCGTGGCTCAGTGGCCTATGTTTGGCATGCTGATAAAAAAGGCCACATTGTTGCTGATAGCTTAATAAAAAATGGTTTCGATATACGCGGTCAAATAATTTGGGCAAAAACTGGTCATATTTTGAGTAGGGGTCATTATCATCAAATGCATGAGCCCTGTTGGTATGCTGTTCGTGGAGATGCTTGTTGGCAAGGCGCAAGAGATCAAGATAGTTTATGGAGAATTGGTAAAGACAGAAAAGGTGAAGATAAACAAACAAATCACGGAACGCAAAAGCCTGTTGAGGTTATGTTGCGCCCAATATTAAACAACAGTAGCGTTGGCCAAGCTGTCTATGAGCCTTTTTGTGGTTCTGGAACGACACTGATAGCTTGTGAAAAGTCTGGTCGATCTTGCCTTGGTATGGAACTAGACCCTAAGTACTGCGATGTAATCGTAAAGCGTTGGCAGGATTTCACAGGCAAAGAAGCAACACTGGAATCAACAGGTCAGACATTCAAAGAGGTGTCTAATGGCTAAGAACGGCAGACAAGGCGAAGGTGGCGGAAGGCCGATAGTTGAGTTCGATCAATCGCAGATCGCTCAGGTTGAAGCATTAGCCGCTGTATTGTCTAAGGCACAGATGGCTGATTATTTTGCTATATCGGAGAACACTTTTCGAGCCATTGAAGAACGTCAGCCAGAAGTTTTTGAGGCATATCAAAAAGGTAGAGGTAAAGCCATCGCATCTGTTGGGTCAAATTTGATATCACAAGCAAGAAAAGGAAACACGGCGGCTACCATTTTTTATCTTAAAACACAGGCTGGGTGGCGTGAGGATAATCAAGCTAGTCAAGACATACCGTCATTCGTAGTCAACACTTATGCACCTGACTAAACCTCAGAGCAAAATATTTCATAGCAAAGATCGGTTTCGTGTTGTCGTTGCAGGTAGGCGGTTTGGTAAGACGTTTTTATCAACTACTGAACTGATCATTCAAGCGATACAAGGCAAAGATCGAAACGTCTGGTATGTCGCACCTACTTACAAGGCCGCTAAAGAGATCGCATGGGATATGCTTCTTCATTCATTGCCAAAAGAATACATACGCAAAACAAATGAATCATCGTTAAGCGTGACTTTGATCAATGGTTCAACGATCAGTTTAAAGGGTGCAGAGAAAGCCGATAACTTGCGAGGTCGTGCTTTAGACTTTGTTGTACTCGATGAGTTTGCTGATATGCGACCAGAAACTTGGTCTGAAGTCATTCGACCTTCCTTGTCAGACCGCAGAGGGTCTGCTGTGTTTATTGGCACACCAAAAGGCAGGAACCACTTTTACGACCTATGGACGCAAGGCACTGATAAAGTAACCGATTGGCGATCATTTCAGTTCACTACATTAGACGGAGGACAGGTTGATGCTGAAGAAGTGGAAGCGGCGAAACGAGACCTGGATGAAAGAACATTCAATCAAGAATACAATGCACAGTTCGTCAACTACTCAGGAATCATCTACTACAACTTCAGTCGTGAAGAATCAGTGGCTAAAAGTCATATTGAACCCGACCAAATGCTACACATCGGAATGGACTTCAACCTCGACCCGATGTCTGCGGTTGTATCAGTGCGTGAAGGCGGCATTATCAAGATCATAGATGAGATCGTAATATTTGGATCAAACACGGATGAAATGGTAGATGAGATCAAGACGAGGTACGCACAGAAGCAGATTTGCATTTACCCCGACCCTGCCGCAAGACAAAGAAAAACAAGCGCAGGTGGACGAACAGACCTCAGCATCTTGCAAAACGCAGGATTCACAGTCAAAGTCAGAGAGCGACACTCAGCCATCAGAGATAGAATCAACTCAGTCAACGCAAGACTGATGAGCGCAGATGGCAAAAAACATTTATTCGTAGACCCGAAATGCAAGCAAGTCATCAGATCGCTAGAACGTCAAACCTACAAAGAAGGCACTAATCAGCCAGACAAAGACTCAGGCTATGACCACATGAATGATGCTTTGGGCTATCTCATTGATTTCCTGTATCCTATTAAGAGACAATATGACATACCCCAACCGACTAGGTGGACTTAATCGTGTCGCAAGAAATTACCTACACCCATCCAGACTATGACGACTATCAGGATCAGTGGGAATTCCACCTGCGATCATACTTAGGTGGTGAACACTACAAAGACGGTGAGTACCTTGTTAAGTATCTCAATGAAGATAAAAACGAGTTCGCCAGACGATTAGACTTAACACCGATTGATAACCACTGCGCTAACGTGGTTCATATCTATTCATCTTTCTTGTGGCGCAATCCACCAACACGCCAGTACAACAGCATGGACGGTTCGCCAGTTTTGCTTCCGATGATGCGTGACGCTGACTTAGATGGTCGGTCACTTGATGCGTTTATGAAAGAAGCACAGATTTGGTCGTCTGTATATGGTCACGTTTGGATCATTGTCGATAAACCTGCTAGCAACGCAGGGACACGCGCAGAAGAACTTGATCAAGGCATCCGCCCGTATTTTAACTTGTACACACCTGAGAACGTCTTTGATTGGCGTTGGGAACGGACGACATCTGGTCGGCACAAGCTAGTCTATCTCAAAGTCCGTGAAGCAATCATTCGTGAAACTGCCACTGAGTCTGTTGTACATTTCCGCATTTGGACTGAAGACACTGTTGAGCTTTATGAGGTCAACAATGAAACAGAGCGACTGATTGAGTCAATAGATAACCCGATTGGAATGATCCCTGCTGTCCATTTGCCTGCCGCGAGAACTGTGACCAAGGGAATCGGAAAGTCTGACATCGCTGATATTGCTCTGATGCAAAAGGCTATCTATCAAGAGCTATCTGAGATCGAACAGTTGATCCGCATTAGCAACCATCCAACATTGGTTAAGTCATACGACACAGACGCATCAGCAGGGGCAGGTGGCATTGTGAATATGCCTGATGAACTAGATGCTAATCTCAGACCATTCTTGCTTCAGCCAAACGGTGGAAACCTAAGTGCTGTCATGGACAGTATTCAGCGCAAGACTGAATCGATCAATAGAATGGCGCACCTAGGAGCAGTTCGCGGTACGGATGCTGTGAAGGCTTCAGGTATCGCGTTACAGACTGAGTTTCAACTGCTTAATGCTCGCTTGGCTGAGAAGGCTGACTTGCTTCAGTTAGCTGAGGAGCAGATGTGGTTCTATGTTGCAATTTGGCAAGGTATTACGCCAGACGTTGAAGTGAATTACCCTGATTCGTTTGATATCCGTGACTATCCAAATGAACTTGAGTTTTTGCAGAAAGCGCGAGCTTCAGGGGTCAAATCACTGACGTTCTTGAAAGAGGTTGATAAGCGCATTGTTGACCTGATTCTTGATGACGAGACCTTGCACCAAGCACATGATGAGATTGATGAAGGTACACGCAATGTCGGTGACTTCTCAGAACGCACACAGATTTACAAGTACCACATTGATAGCGGCGTTGTATCTCCAAACGAAGTTCGCCAGAAGATTGGATTGGAAGATATCGTAGGTGGTGATGAGTTGATTGAGCCAATTGTGCCACAGCAAGGTCAGTAAATGGCGGCTGAAGACGATCATGCTCGCATCGTTGATCGCATCACTGATACGCACGAACAGCGCATCGTTGATTCTCTGCAAAGGTTAGAGCTAGAAATTGAAGCGATTCTCGATGATGCACCTGTCAGGGAAGGCAAGCTGTTTGACCTGGCTTGGTCTGTCAATGCTCGCACAGCAATCAATGAATCAATTGAGAACATCTATTTGGGTGAAGCAGATGCTTTGGTTAGAGACTATGACCGCATCCAAGAATCACTCGCAACGATGTTTGATGAATACGGCACACTGCTAGATGTTCCAGAGGAAGTCATTGTCAATCTCAAGCGTATATCGTTTCAAGGTTTTCAAGACATCGCAGTTACGTTCACAGACGAACTCGCCAATGAGCTATATCAGAACACGCTTACAGGTCGCACACGCTCAGAGTCAATTAAGTCACTCCGACAAAAGATCAATGGTGTTTACATTCAGTCGGATCAGGTCGAGATACAACGACTGGTTGATATTGCGAACGCAGGCGGTGAAGCGGCAGAAGATGCGGTTAGGCAGTTACACCAAATATATGCGGCTGATAGAGCAGGGCGTAATATGCGGAGGTATGCGAGGCAGATGGCAACCGATGCCGCAAATCAGTACAACGCCTCACTTAATGTCTCAGCAGGTCAGCGTGTAGGTGCGACCAAGTGGAAGTATTTCGGTTCGCTAATTCAAGACAGTAGAAAGTTTTGTGAAGACACAGTGAACAAAGAGTTTACTGAAGATGAGATTAGAGAAATTTGGTCAACACAAGACTGGGCAGGCAAAGCACCGGGCGATCCGTTTGTTGTCCGTGGTGGATACAATTGTCGCCATCATTGGCGGCCAGTGTTTGATAGTGAGACTGAGTGATGCCGAAAGCACTAGAACGTAGACTCAAAAAGATTTGCAAGGATCGTCAATATGGCAAAGAGCGTTGCGCTCGCTATGTTTACGGGACGATGCGAAAAATGGGGTGGAAGCCCAAACGTGTATAACTCGAAAAGAGGTTCGTAACATGAGCGATGAAATCATGGCCGATGGAGCATCAATGGAAAATCAACCAGTTGAGCAACAGGCCGAAACAACAACTGAAGCGTCTGAAAAGACATTCACGCAAACTGAGCTAGAAGGAATTATCGAACAACGACTAGCCCGTGAACGTAAGAAGTTCCAAAAGCAAATCGAAGGAGTTGACCTAGATGAAGCACGGCAGTTACTACAAGCCAAAGAGCAAGCGGAAATCGAACGCCAGAAAGAAAAAGGCGAGTTCGAGAAGGTCTTACAGCAACTCGCTGAGAAGAAAGACAATGAGATAAGTCAATACAAGACTAAACTACAAGAGATACAGGTAGACGGTGCTTTGATGAGTGCCGCAAGCCAAAACAACGCAGTCAGTCCTGATCAGGTGGTAGCCCTACTGAAATCGAACACGAGACTGTCAGAAGACGGTTCTGTGGAAATTTTGGATAAAGATGGGACTGTGCGTTATAATGACTCTGGAGTTCCGTTAGGAGTCAATGACTTAGTTTCGGAATTCCTTACTGCTAACCCTCATTTCGTGAAAGCATCACCTAGTGGTGTCGGATCGCAGGGTGCGGCAGGTGGCTCTACGCAGAAGCCTTTATCTGTGGCAGATATGGTAGCCAACTGGGAAAACGGTGGCCGCCAAGCGTTTGCCGCAATGAAGGGCAAGCGATAATCGTTTGTAAATTTTTACTGTAAAGGAGAGGCACCATGGCCGCATCTACTACTTCAACCTTAGACGATCTGTTCGTCAATATCGTTGCTCAGGCTCGGTTTACTGCCGAGGAGCAGTCAATCATGCGTAACCTTGTGACTGTGTACAACATCGAAGCACAGCCTGGAGTTACAATCCAAGTACCTAAGTATCCTGCTGTTTCAGCGGCAGACCTGACTGAAGGTACAGACATGACATCTACAACTGTTTCAACTTCATCTGTCTCAGTGACAGTTGGTGAAGTCGGAGCGCAGGTGTTCTTGACTGACTTAGCCGCTATGGGCGCAGGTAACCCTGCTGATGAGCTAGGAACTGTTCTTGGTAACTCTATCGCAACTAAGATGGACACAGACGCAATCGCACTGTTCGATGGCTTCTCAACTTCTTTGGGTGCGACTACTACTGAACTGACAGTTGCCTATTTGTTCCAAGCGGCGGCAACACTCCGCGCTAACAAAGCACCGGGTCGTTTGGTTGGTGTATTCCATCCATTCCAGACTTATGCTTTAAAGGCTAACTTGACCAACACATTCGCTAACCCTAACGGCGGCGATCTCCAGAACGAAGCAATGCGTTCAGGATATGTTGGCACAATCGCAGGCATCGACATCTTTGAATCAGCCAACGTCACTGTTGACGGTTCAGGCGATGCTAAGGGTGCTGTATTTGCACCAGAAGCGATTGCAATGGCTATGAAGCGTGACTTCAACCTTGAGCCAGAGCGTGACGCATCTAACCGTGGTTTCGAGCTTAACGCTACTGCCATCTATGGCGTAGCAGAGCTAGACGATTCTTACGGTGTCGAGATGTACTTTGACGCAGGACTGTAAGGTCTGACGAGATGCCCCGCCTAGTGCGGGGTTTTCTCTACTAGGAGGTTTCATGGCAGTTACCTATCGTGGTCAAAGGTTTGCGGGTTACAACAAACCCAAAAGGACACCAAGCCACAGAACAAAAAGCCATGCGGTATTAGCGAAGAAAGGCGACAAGGTGCGTCTTATTCGATTTGGTCAGCAAGGTGCTAAGACTGCGCCACCAAGAAAAGGTGAAAGCCAAGCGGCCAAAGCAAAGCGTAGATCGTTCAAAGCGCGTCATGCTAAGAACATCGCTAAAGGCGTTTTCTCAGGTGCGTACTGGGCAGATAAGGTGAAGTGGTAATGTACTACACAAGAACAGGTAGACGTTTCACAGGCAAGACGCATCGGATGCCAAACGGTCAAATCCACTCAGGTGCAACGCATACATCAAGTTCGCGCAGGTTGTATACTAAATCGCAAGTTGATCGGATGCGTAAGAGGAAACGGTAATGGCATTTTCTAAAGATTCAGATTTACAGACAATCGTTCCTGACATCCTTGATCTAGGCATTGATTCATTTGCTGACGAACACGCCAAAGCAGAAGAAGATATTAAGCGTGAGGTTCGCAGACGTTGGTGGCCTCGCACTGGCTTCAAAGGCGAAATGAATGACAGTCTTTTGACCGACACACAATGGACACGGACTAACGCTTATCTGGTTTTGTGGAAGTATGCTTTGCCGCAACTAACCAACTGGGTTGATGGTGACAGGTTCAGACTGATGATTGACTTCTATCGTGACTTGTACGGTCGAGAGTTAGAGTCTGTTTTGGCTGACGGTGTTGAATATGATTTCAATGAAGATGGCATCATCCAAGATACAGAGAAAGACCTGACATTCACTGGACGTTTGATCCGATGACAGCAACAGTCAGAATCAACAATCGTAGTTTTCTAGCGAGTCTTGGATTATTTCAGAATCGGTTCAGAGGCAATATCAACCGGGCTTTAGATGTTGTTGCTCAGGTTGCCACTAAACGCATTGAAGAAAGAACTGATGATGGCAAAGAAATCAATGGAAGTTCGTTTGCACGCTACACTCCAGAATACGAAACATTCAAACGCAAAGCACAAGGCGTGAACTACCGTGGTGTTAACCTGCAATTAACTAACGATATGCTTAGGTCAATGACCAACACTAGACCGCAAAACGGGAAGGTAAGAATATTCTTTGCAGGTAAAGGTGAAGCCAAAATTTCTAATGCTGAAAAAGCGGCATACAACCAAGTCAAAAGACCTTTCTTTGGTTTAAACAGAAAAGACCAAAAAGTGCTACGCAATGTATTTAGCCGCGAGGTATTCAAATGAGTGCTAGAGAAAGCATTGCAGAAAATATCGTAACGACCCTAGAGGCAATGACGACACCTGTCAAAGCCAAGAAGGTTACTAGGGAGCCGTTCGACTTCAACAAGCTTTCAGCCGCACAGTTCCCTGCTTTATTGATTCGCACATCCAATGAGACTAGAAATGATTCTAGTATAGGTGGTTCTATTGGTAATCGCATGGGTGAGCTTGAGTATGAAATTGTTGGCTACGTTCAATCAAAGAATATCGACAAAGCCAGAAACGAGTTAATTGAAAGCATCGAAGAAAAACTCGATGACGACAGAACCAGAGGCGGCTATGCCTTAGATACGCAGATCATTAGCATTGAAGTTGATGAAGGTAGTATCGATCCGGTCGGGGCAATTATCGTGACAGTCAGAGTCATGTATAATTTCACGAGAGGCTCAGTGTGAGCCATTTACTTACAGCCAATCAAGCGAGGTAACGAAGATGGCTATTTTCACTGGTCAAAACGGCGTTGTTAAATTAGTGACAACAGGAGGGTCGGTTGCGGCCTTGACTCATGTTCGCAGTTATACAATCAGCCAAACAGCAGACACGATTGAAACTACAACAATGAGTGGGTCAGATACCACACAGTTTCGGTCTTATGTAGCAGGACTGAAGGCTTATTCAATTAGCGTTGATATGTACTGGGACGACACCAATGCCGCACAGCAAGACGCAATTATCGTAGGCGATAAGGTAGACTTTGAAATCTTGCCAGAAGGTGACGGTACTGTTTATAAGTTTTCTGGTACAGTCATTTGTACGCAAGCAGACATCACAGCGTCTTTTGACGGCATGACTGAGTTTACGTTTGCAGGTTCAGGTGATGGTGATTTGACAACTACTACAAGCTAACTGGAGATAATTCATGGGTCTTGGAATGGAGCTTGCTGAGTTATATCAGCAAAAGAGAAAACGAATTGAAGTACCAGAGGAATGGCATGAGAAAGGTGTCACCGAAATTTGGTGTACACCGATCAATGGGTTGGATGTTGATGTGCTTCAGAAGAAACACAAAGACTTTATTTCCAATCCATCGTTAGGTGCGATGGTAGAACTGATCATTCGTAAAGCAGAAAACTCACAAGGTGAGAAACTGTTTGGATTAGATGACCGCCCTGCACTAATGAAAGTTGATCTCAATGTCATATCAGATATCGGTCAACAAATGTTCAACACGGTAGAAAGCGTGGAGGACTACGAAAAAAACTGAGAAACGATTCGTTAAGAATGAATTTAATTTCACTAGCGGATCGTCTTGGTAAAACTATCGGTGAGATCGAGCAAATGCCGCTTTCCGAATTGTACGAATGGATGGCTTATTTCAAGGTGGTAAACGATGGCAAATCAAAAACTTAACATTGTAATTACCGCATTTGATAAAACTAAATCAGCTTTCAGAGGCATCAGTGCAGGGGTTGGAGCCGTCACCTCTGCTGTCTTTTCTCTTAAAACAGCATTAGTCGGAGTTGTTGGTGCGGCAGGTATTGGCCTGTTGGTTCGCAACTCACTACAAGCAACTGATGCTCTTTCTAAAACAGCACAAAAGCTAGGTGTCACAACTGAAAGTTTAAGCGCACTACGTTATGCGGCAGAGCTATCAGGGGTCGGAATACAGACCACTGACATGGCTGTACAGCGATTCACTAGACGACTTGCTGAAGCCGCACAAGGCACAGGTGAAGCTAAAGGTGCTTTGCGCGAATTGAACATTGATGCGGCGCAATTGAGCAAGCTTCCGTTACAAGAGCAGATGTTTGCCTTAGCCGATGCTTTTGGAAACGTCAAAAACGCAAATGATGAAGTCAGGTTAGGTTTCAAACTCTTTGATTCTGAAGGTTTGGCTTTCATCAATACGCTCAAAGAAGGCCGTGACGGGCTACAAGCCATGTTCCAAGAAGCCGAAACTTTGGGTGTTGTTATGTCAGCTTCAGCCGCAAAAGGCGTTGAAGATGCGAATGATGCTTTAACTAAACTCGCATCCTTATTTAAAGGAATCACTGACCAAGTTGTAGCGGCACTTGCACCTGCTATTGAAGAATTTGCAACCTCTTTGAAAGATACTGTTGTAGTCAGCATTAAAGATGCGAATGAAAATATCAAATTATTTGCACAATCTTTAGCGAAAGGGCTGTTGCAATCGTTAGCAAACACATTAAGAGCATTTGCTGATTTCATAGAAGGTGTGCAAGGGTTTATAAATATCTTGGTTGATGCGGCTAATGCGATTCAGCGTTTTAGAGGTCAGACAGAGTTTGCATACGTTAATCTTGGTCTTTTAACAGATGGTGCGAGAGATGCGGCTAAAACAGTTGATAATTTAGCAGAAAGCATAGGCAAAGCAACAGAGGCAGTAAAATCTCAAGGCGGAAATCTGCCAAATGAAATTTCATTACTTGAACAACTTGGTTTGGCTTTTAATAAAGCAAGCCAACAAGCAACGACTTTGCAAGATGCTTTAGATCAAGGTGTTAAGAGAGCATTAGATTCAACAACGAATACCTTGGCAGATATTGTTGTTGGGGCTAACTCAGCGAAAGATGCTTTCAAAAATATGGCTCGATCAATCCTTGCTGATATGGCCAAGATGTTTATTCGACAACAAATAACACAGCCTTTGTTTACGGCTATTGGTTCAGCATTTGCACCTGCAAGCACAGGAACAACGGCTGTTCCTAGCGGAAACGGTGGTGGCTTTACAGGACTAGGTGCTAGAGCAGGTGGTATTGATGGCAAAGGTGGATTCCCTGCAATCCTACACCCGAACGAAACAGTGATTGATCACACTAAAGGTCAAGGCATGGGCGGTGCTGTCAGTGTCACACTAAACATCTCAACAGGCGTATCGCAGACAGTCAGAGCAGAGATTGCTAACCTAATGCCTCAGATTACAGAAGCAACCAAAGGTGCTGTGCTAGAAGCGAGACAGCGTGGCGGATCATACAGTAGAGGTTTGGCAGGTATCTAATGGCAATCAGTTATCCACTAACACTTCCAAATCATGACTTCCAAGCATTTGATTTGAGGCTACAAAGAAAGGTAGCCACTGTTGTATCGCCATTTACTTATGCGTCACAAAGCTATGAGAACAGTGGTACACGATGGGAAGCGACTGTTACTTTGCCTCCATTGACCCATGCACAAGCTAGACAATGGCAAGCGTTCTTTGTGAGTTTGCGTGGCACGATTGGGACGTTTGAAATGTACAACCCACTCAATGCAACACCACATGGAAATCTAACAGCGGATGTTGTGGTAGCGAGCGCAGGTGCGGCAGGTGATGACAGTATTCCACTGAAGCGCACAGAGTCAGGTGGCACAACTTTGAAAGCAGGTGATTTCATTGAACTGAACAATCACATCTATATGCTTGTTGAAGATTTGATATTAGGTATTGCAAATAATTCATACACGGCAACTTTTGAGCCATCACTAAGAACTAATGTGTCTCAAAATGTCGCTGTGGAATATTCTCCTGCAAAAGGTCTTTGGCGATTAGCAACCAATGAGGTTGGATTCTCAATCAATCAGGCGTCAATATACGGGTTCAGTTTCGCTTGTGTTGAGGCTGATCTATGAGCCGTGAATTTTACACACCTGGAGTCGGTGACAACAATTCTATCAATACAACGATTGACGGCATTCTTACTGGAGAAATTGTTAGACCTGTCTTTTTGCTTGAGGCAAACTTTGACGGAACTTACGAGCGAATGTGTACGCATCACTCAGACATTGTTGTTATTGGTTATGGGACGTTTTATGGGGCGGGTGATTTCTTGTCCTTCAGCGCAATTGATGAGCCTTTGGATTTGAGAAGCAGTGGCATTAACATCACATTGAATGGCCTTGATTCATCAATCTTAGACAAAGCGTTAAACACAGATTACCAAGATCGAACACTGACCATTTATCTTGGATTCCGATATGCCAACACTGTAAACATAGCAGGATCATCACCAAACATACTAATCAACCCTGACGAACTGCCTCCGGTTGTATTTGAAGGTCGGATGGACTCAATGACTATTGCTGATAATGGCGAAACTTGCACGATTAGCGTAGCCGTAGAAAACCGATTGGTTGATTTTGAGCGTTCAAGCGAGTGTCGATATACCTATGAAGAACAACAGTTGCAACATCCTGACGATTACAGCTTGGAGTGGGTGACGACAATTCAGAAAAGGGTGCTGACATGGGGTGCATAAATAAACAAAGAATGCATCAAGTCATTGATCAAAACCTGAATCGTTCGTTTGCGTGGGGCGAATGGGATTGCTGTATCTTTGCCATGTCATGTCTTTGCCCTGATCGTCTGGATGTATTGGTTGACCAGTACGACACTGAAGAAGGCGCGATAGAAAAGATCGATGAACTGGGTGGACTTGACCAAGCGGTCAGTGACTTTGGCGGCACAGAGGTTGATATTAACTATGTGCAGAATGGCGATCTCATCAAGTTGCAAGGACAGCCAACTTTGGGCATTGCTAACGCAGGAAATATTCTTTGCGTCACAGCGAACGGCATGAAGTCATACCGGATGAGCATTGCGGAAAAGGCATGGAGGTTCAACGGTGAGTGATGTCGGTGAATCAGTCTTAAAAGCGGCTGTCGTTGCAGGAGTCTCGGTGCTGATTCCAGGATCAACTGCCGTGTTTTCTACCACATTTTGGTCAACTCTTGCTTTCGATCAGATTGGCCGCGCACTAGCACCAAAGCCTCCAACATTTGAACTAGAAAGACAACCTGCAAGCAGTGACATCACAACCCTTAGTCCGATTGACACGCACAAGATTATCTATGGCAAGACGCTAACGGGTGGCACGTTGGTCTATTCGCAATTAAGCGGCGTTGATTCTGATTATTTAAATTTAATTATTGCCTTAGCTCCGCATGAGATAGAAGGCATTCAGAATGTGTATGTCAACAATGACAAAGCAATCGATCTGGAAGTTGAAGACGATGTAATCTCAACAACGGTTCAAGAGCATTATTCCAACAGCCAAAGTACCAACGTCACAAAAACTGGTACAGTCGTAGCTGGTGGGCAGATTCAATACAGCGGCTATATGGCGGGGTTTTGCACTGTTACTTTAGTTGTGGGCGGTACAACAGTGTTCACTCATACGGGTGGCGGAGTTGTTCATTTTGAAACATATCAGAACACGAGTGGCTCTGACCAATCCTATACGCTGACCTACACGGCATCAGGAACAGGGCGTTACTACATGCAGTTATTGAACTGCAATTTCCAAGTGACAGAAAAATACAAAGACCTGATCCATTTCTACCCAGTTTATGGTGGGACAGACGACTACTTTGAGTTTTTAGGTCGTGATGTAAGCGATGACACATCAGCAGGAAACCAATACTCAAGTACGGATGGTGAATGGGATACAACGCACACCATGTCGGGACTTGCTCACATCTGGGTTCGCATCAAATACGACACGGATACATTGCAAGGTCAGGCTCCGAATATTGCTTGCTTGGTTAAAGGGAAGAAGCTATTCGATCCACGCGATTCAAGCACTGTCTGGAGCGACAACCCTGCACTGACTATTCGTGACTATCTAATCAATACGGTTTACGGATGCCGTGTCGATGCGTCTGAAATAGACGATGAAGCAATCAAAGCGGCGGCTAATGTTTGTGATGAAACCGTGACATACGATGGGACAGTTGGATTTGCAAGACATGGATCAGGAACGGTGCAAGAAGACCCGGATACGGCGGGCAAAACATTATGGGAACCAAACTCTAGTATTTCAGAGTTGTACCTGCCATTTCACGTTGGCGATACCGTCACGGTTTTGACTGATGATGTCAATCATTCGTTGTACGGCAACAGCTACACGGTTACAGAACTAACAGCAAACAAAAAAGGTTTTTACATTGACTACGCTTGGCAATCTGGAGACGCAACAGACACCACTACCGATATACAATACTCGACAAAACGGTATTCAGCCAACGGCATTGCAGACACAGGAAACAGCCGCAAGACCAATTTGGATTACCTGCTGACTTCTTTGGCGGGCAAGCTGTGTTACTCAAACGGTAGATTCCGTTTGTTAGCAGGTGACTATCGTGCGCCAACTCACACCATTACTGAAGATGATATGGTCTCTGGAATACGAATACAGACGAGGCCAGGGGCTAGAACCTTATTCAATGGAGTAAAAGGCTTTTATCGTTCACGCAATGAAGATTTCGTTGCTAAAGATTTTAAGCCATATATCAATGCAACCGCATTATCAGATGATAACGATTTAGAAAACTTCATTGATTTGCCGTTGAGATATACGACAAATCTGTCGCAAGCAAACCGTTTGGCGGCTATCGCAGTTGAAAGATCAAGGCTCTTTGAAACTGTTGTTGTGACAGTCAATGCCTCTGGATTGCGCTATCAGGTTGGCGACACTGTGCAACTAACTTACTCCAGAGCCTCAATTAGCAGCAAGATTTATGAGATAATTGATTACCAGATCAACGTCACAGATACGGTAACTGTTGATTTAGTCTTGCAGGAGCAAAGCTCTAGTGTATGGATATTCTGAGGTGAAACATGGCTGAACCAATTCTGTTAGTACAAGGTGATACATCACCACAAGTCAAGGTAACACTGACTCGCAAAGACACTGGATCGGCTGAAGACCTTACTGGATCAACCGTCAAAATGCACTTCAGAAAAAAAGCCACGACAACGCTTTTATTTTCGATTACAGGGCAGTCAACGCCAGATGAAGCAACAGCAGGCACAACGATCTTTGCGTTTTCTAGTAGTCAGCTAGACCTCGATCCGGGTAAATACGAAGGCGAAGTTGAAGTCACATTTGATTCAGGCGCAAAAGAAAGCGTGTATGAAGTCGTTGACTTTGTATTGCGAGAAGATTTTGCATGAGCTTCAACTTAAAGGCAGTCGCCAAGACTTTAGCGGCTACTGTCACATCCAAAGGCATCAATGCCTTGGTTCAAAGTCAGAGGCTAATTGCTAGCATATCTTCTGGCCTATTTCTTAAAATACTAGAGGTCACTGATTCATTTAGCGTTTCAGATGCTATCTCTAAGGCTTTCTCACGGCCTACATCAGATTCTTTTGTTGCCAGTGATACAGAGGTGAAGGAAACCGGAAAGAACCTGTCAGACAGCGTTTCCACGACAGAGGCTCAAACTGCTGATGTAGGCAAAAACATAGCAGATACCTTTGTCGTTGCTGATGCCATTGATCTTTTGCAGATTGGAAAGAACACAACTGACTCTGCTAGCACTGCTGATGCACAACAATTTGACATTACTAAACTGCTGACAGACAGCATTTTTGTGACCGATGACGTTGATGGTGAAGCATCAATTCAAGACGATCAGGAGATGCATTTCTTCAAGGTCAAGCGAGATAGTGGTTTTGCAAGTGATCAAGAAGTAAAATTAGCAGGAAAGGTAACCACTGACTCAGCATCGGGTGCTGATTCTGGTTCTTTACGCTCACAGAACTACACTGTGGACAACACCTATTTCGCTGAAGACTATGTTGGCGATTCGAGAACTTTCACTTAAAGGAGTGAACCATGTCTAACGACACTTTAAAAGCAAAGGGCAGAGTCAGCATTGTCTTGAAGGACAAAGAAGGCAATGTCAAGGAAACACGCGAAGTCGATAATCTGATCGTTGATACAGGTCTTGATTACATTGCTTCACGCATGAAGGACGCGACTGCAACTGCTATGACTCACATGGGTCTGGGTTCAGGCACGACAGCGGCGGCGGCAGGTGATACCGACCTGGAGTCTCTGCTTGGGTCACGCGAAGCCTTAGACTCTACGACTGTCACAGACAACACGATCACTTATGTGGCTTCTTTTGAAGCAGGTGATGCAACTGGTGCGGTGACTGAAATGGGTTTATTCAATGCGTCTACTAGCGGCACGATGTTAGCTCGCGTGGTATTCAGCGTTGTGAACAAGCAAGCAGACGATACGATGACCGTGACTCACACAATCACTATCTCAGCATCTTAATTAGGAAGGGGCGTAACCAATGGCGACTATCACCAAACGGGCGACAAAGGGGTCGCCTCTTACTAATGACGAAGTAGATGCTAACTTTGAGAACCTGAACACTGACAAGCTAGAAACATCTGGCGGGTCTGTTACAGGCGATATTTCTTTTGGCGACAACGACAAAGCCATCTTTGGTGCGGGCGATGACCTTCAGATTTATCATGATGGTAGTCATAGTTATATTGATGAGCAAGGCACTGGGTCTTTGCAAATACGAGCAACTAATTTAAATCTAAAAAGTTCAACGAACGAAACATATATAGGTTGTGTCGCTGATGGACAAGTAGAAATAAATTACAATAACTCATTGAAGCTCGCCACGACCAACACAGGCATCGATGTAACAGGCACAGTCACGGCTGATGGGTTGACGGTTGACACTGATACTTTATACGTTGATGCAACGAATAATCGGGTTGGTGTGGGGACTGACAGCCCTAGTGATTTATTAGAGTTATCTGGAAGCACAGCACAACCTGCAATTAGGTTTACAGATGAAGATGTTGCAGGGTTGTACCATCGAGTATTCACGCCGACAAATACTGGACTTACTATATCTGCTGACACCGGAAACGTAGCGGCTGATAGTTTTGTACGTTTTGATGTAGACGGTACTGAAGTTTCTCGTGTTACCCCTACAGGCATCGATGTAACAGGCACAGTCACGGCTGATGGGTTGACGTTAAACGATGGAACAAACACAGTCGATATAACAAGTTCTGGCTCTGATACAAGATTGGGATTTATTGCTGATAGGGCTTCATCTAATCTTAGCGCATTTAGGTTCCAAGATAGTTCTGGCGGAATTCGTTTAAATATTGCTGACGGCGGCGACATCTCCTTCTACGAGGACACTGGCACAACTGCAAAGTTCTTCTGGGATGCCGCTGATGAATATCTAGGCATAGGTACTACTCCCGGCTATACATTAGACGTAGAAAACGCAACGGATAACGGGATTGCTAGATTTACCTCTGGTGATGCTGATGTATTTATCGTCCTTGCAGACAGTGGGACAACTGGTGCAGGAAATCGTATTGGGGCTATTAGCGATGATATGTATTTTAAAACTGCATCAACTACCCGTATGACCATCGACTCCAGTGGTAACGTAGGGATTGGGGAAGATGATCCACAGACTATCCTGCACACCTATGGCACATCCTCAACAACTTATGATCCTTTGGCCGTCGGTGGTCAAAACACATCAGCAACACTAAGAATACAAAACGCATCAACAGCCGCTAATACTTTTTCGTCTATTGACTTTAATACAAACAACAACAGAGTTGTTAATAGAATTGTCTCTAGTCACGGAAGCACTACTACTGGTGGATTCTTGGCGTTTATTACGGAAGGTAGTGGTGTCCCAGCAGAAGCAATGCGAATCGACTCCGATGGATCGGTTGGGATTGGGACGACGAGTCCTGATAAAAAATTAGAAATAGTTACACCAAGTACAGATACAGCATCAATAAAAATTGTAGATGCTACTGATGCAACTGCTACATATATTGGTCAATTTTCTGACAATACTTACATTACCAATAATACAACTTATTCTAGCGGGTGGTCGGCTGATGATTCAGGTGTTGGTATATCGTCTATAAATTTAGGCGATGGGACAGTTTCATTTAGCACAGCATCCGCAGGAAATTCTAGCCCAACAACACGCATGCGAATCGACTCCAGTGGTAACTTGGGAATTGGGACGACGAGTCCTTCTTATAAAACTGAAATTGCTGACACTATTTCTGGAACTTTTAATGCACTAAAACTAAAAAACGAAAGAGATGATGGTGCGGCAGATGCTCTAAATATTAACTTTAATTTAAGCAGGTCAGGCGGAGCAGATCGTGACGCAGGTGAAATTAAAGTTGGAAAGGAAAACCTTTGGGACGCATCTCCGAATTGCAACTCTTATATGTCCTTTAGCACAATGAGTGCTAGTTCCGCTTCAGAAGCCATGCGAATCGACTCCAGTGGTAATGTTGGGATTGGTACTAGTAGTCCTGTTGAAAAATTAGAAGTGTTTGGTGACGATGTCCTATTAAAACTAAGAGATACAAGTGCATATTCCGCTGGAACTGGGCCAGTTATTGCGTTTCAAGGTAAGGATAGCAATGAAAATACTAAAAACTTTTCTCAAATAAGGGGAATATCGGTATCTAGTGATAACGGTGCTCTCGCTTTTGACACTCGAACTGGCGGAAGCATCATAGAACGCATGCGAATCGACTCCAGTGGTAATGTTGGGATTGGGACGACGCCGCACAGCAACAGTAAACTGCATATTTTAGACTCAACATCTAGTTTAGATGACTATACGATTCATATAGAAGCTTATACTCCTGCGGTTGTCTGGCAAGATATTTCAGGTGCATCGACAGACTTTGCAATTCAAGTTGACGGCTCTGCAATGATGTTCCGCTATGGAGATGCATCAACAGAAACACAACTTGTATCAGAAGCCATGCGTATCGACTCCAGTGGTAACTTGATGGTGGGTACTACTAGCTTGCCAACTAGCTTGATTTCAGCGACTAGCGGAGGGGGGATTGCTCTTGACCCAGATAGCTATTCTGCTTTTAACAGGCAAGCGACTAGTTCTGGTCAGGCAAATATTATATTTAATCAAACGGGGGTTGATTCGCAGTTTCTTCAGTTTCGCAAAGACGGATCAACAGTCGGGTCGATTGGTTGTGCATCCGATTTTCTTTACATACAGTCACCTAGAGTTACTGGCGGCGCAGGATTGGGATTAGGAAATTCGCAAATTTACCCATGTGGTGCCACCGGTAGTGTCGAAGACAATACAACTGATCTTGGCATAATTAACGCAAGATTTGACGACATCTTTGCCACCAACGGCACGATTCAAACATCTGACCGCAACGAGAAGCAAGACATTGAAGAACTGTCTGAAGCTGAACAGCGTGTTGCTGTGGCGGCTAAAGGATTGCTACGCAAATTTCGGTGGATCGACTCTGTTGAAGAAAAAGGTGACGATGCCCGCATCCACTTTGGAATCATTGCACAGGATTTGCAAGCGGCCTTTGAAGCTGAAGGTTTAGACGCAGGGCGTTATGCAATGTTCATCCACTCCACTTGGACTGATGAAGAAACTGGTGAGGAGCGTAGCCGTATGGGTGTACGTTACTCTGAATTACTCGCATTTATTATTGCCGCTATCTAAAGGAGACTTAGAATGGCTATTGAATACACTTGGACTATCGGACAACTTGAATACAACAACGACTCAGATCAGGGCGTAGTAGTTGCCCACTGGCGTTGCACTGGCACAGAGACCGTTGGGGATGTTACCTACAGCGCATCTGCGTACAGCACACAGTCGTTCACACCTGACCCATCGGCTGACGGCTATGTCGCCTATGCTGACCTCACAGAAGCGATGGTGATTGGTTGGGTACAGAACGCCGTTGATCAGGCGGCAACTGAAGCATCAATTGCAAGCAAGATCGAGTCACAAAAGAATCCTGCCACACTGTCAGGTATGCCTTGGGCTAACTAACCACTAAAGGAGAATCGAGATGAGCGAGAAACAAACAGTCTCTATCGACGGAACAGAGTACACAGAAAACCAACTAACTGATCAGCAGAAAGTGCTGATTAACCATGTCGGTGATTTGGATCGTAAAATTCGGTCAGCACAATTTAACCTAGATCAACTTCAGGTAGGCCGCGATGCATTTATGAATATGCTCAAAGCTAGTCTGGATGAGGTGGTTCAGGAAGAAACTGACTGATATAATTCAGTCTGTTTTATGAGGACGCATGATGGACAAACGTACAGTAGCATCAGCACATGAAAGAATTGACGGCTTGGCCGCAGATTTTGCCAAGCATGAGGCTGTCTGCACTGAGCGTTGGACTGAGACAATTCTAAGAATCAAACGGATCGAAGCCATAATGATCGGCACAGCAGGTGCGACGATCATGCTCCTAATCTCCCTTCTCGCTAAGACGTAGCCATGATCTTTGAAGCCATAGCCGCTATCAAGATCGCAAACGAGGCTATCGGCGCAATCAAAGAGTTTGCAGGTCACGTTCAATCTGTTGGCGAGATGGGGCCGCAACTCACTAAGCTAGCTGATGCTAAAGAAGAAATAGAGAAAAAAGCTAAAGATGGTGATATGGAATGCTTCTTTGCACTTGAAAAAATACGATCTAGAGAGGCAGAAATAAAGCAACTTTTTATCTATTCCGGGAGACCTGGCCTATGGACAGATTACGAAAAGTTCATCGCAAATCGCAAACAAATGCGGGAAAACGAAAAGAAACGTGCAGAAGCTAAGAAACTGGCTAGAAAAAAAGCCATACAGAATGGATTTTTGTATGGTGCTGTTGGCATTGCTGTTCTCGGTGTGGTTGGCGGGGCCGTGGCCCTATTACTGTGGCTTATATCTCTTAAAGGAAAGTAACTAATGTCTCAACTGATGGATTGTATGCGTTTAGCCAATGCACCACTAGGTATCGCAAAAGGTCAATTTGCAGATGTTTCTAGCATACATAAGTTCGGTGCTGTTCCTGCCATGTCACAAAACAACACAGGGACTATCTGGGATGTCAACGATACTGAATACCCTTGGTCAGCCTGGGCATCAGCTACAACAATTACAGTAGACAGAGCATCCGCTAGTGATGCTGACAAAGAAGTTTACATTGAAGGACTAGATGCAAATTACAACGTAGCTAATGAAACGATTACGTTGACAGCGGCAACAGGTAATGCATCAACAACAGAGTTCATTAGAGTCTATCGCGCTTACATAACGAACGGGTCAGCGACGAATGTTGGCAATGTCACGATCAAAGCGGGTGCTACAACAGTTGCTCAAATCACAGCGGGCAAAGGCCAGACATTGATGGCTGTCTATACTGTACCCGCAGGCCATACAGCATACTTGATACAAGGTGTTGCTACTTGCCAGGATGGTGCTGATGCTACTGGCGATATGTTTGTTCGCTACTTTGATGACTCTGCTTTCCGTGTAGGTCATACATTTGAAGTTTGCGGTGATGGCGGCGAATATTTCTATCAGTTTGCTTGCCCGATCAAGATACCTGAAAAATCTGATATCGATGTTAGAGCAACGGTTCGTTCCAATAATGCACGAATCACAGCCGCATTTGATATCATTCTTGACGAGGATTAAGCAATGACGGAGTTAGAAAAGTATGACACCAACGGGAATGGCGTTCTCGACCCTGATGAGTTACTGGCTATTGAGCTTGAGGATCGCCGCCGTAAAATGGAAGATGCTGATGCTCAAAGAGACGCGCAACGTAAGATGGCGTGGTTTGCGTTGTTTGGCCTTTTGTTGTATCCCTTTGGCATATTCTTGGCTGATGCTTTTGGCATGGGCAAAGCGGCTCAACTTATTTCTGACATCGCACCTACCTACTTTGCCTCGATAGCTGTCTTGTGTTCAGCTTTCTTTGCTAGTGATGCGATCAGCAAGAAGCAAGACAAAGGCAGTTAGCCGTGAAACGCAAGATGTGTGGTTATGTGTATGAACAGCACGAATACCGCACTGACTGTGGATGTGCTTTTTTATTTCGACCTGTCGGCAGTTGTGATAAGTGCGGCAGGAAACCATACGATAAGGAGATAGATCGTGTTAGGTTTACTCAGCAGTCTAGTTCCCGCAGTAAGTAATGTTCTCGATAAGGTTGTCGAGGACAAAGACCAAAAGGCAAAGTTAGCCCATGAAATTGCAACACTGGCTGAAAAGCAAGCCCATGAAGCGGCTATGGCACAAGTTGAAGTCAACAAAGCAGAAGCCCAACACAGATCAATCTTTGTCGCAGGATGGCGACCCTTTATCGGATGGGTATGCGGAGTCGCGTTGGGATATCACTTTGTACTTGCTCCATTCATTGTATTTGGAGTTGCGTGGTCTGGGGCAGAGATACCTGAAATCCCTACGTTCGATATGGACTCGCTGATGACAGTCCTACTGGGTATGCTAGGTCTTGGCGGTATGCGTAGTTTTGAAAAGGCAAAAGGATTAACGAAATGAGCTACAAGCTATCAAAGAAATCGAAAGACAATTTAGAAGGCGTTGACGAGCGTCTAGTCGCAGTCGTTGAGCGAGCCATTGAGGTGACTGATACAGACTTTGGTGTCATTCAAGGTTTGCGAACAGAAGAAGAACAGAAAGCCTTGGTTGCTAAAGGTGCATCAAAGACAATGAAGTCAAAGCATCTCGATGGCCTAGCAGTTGACCTGATGGCATACATTGATGGTCGAGGCTGTTGGGAAATTAACGTCTACGACAACATCGCTGAAGCAATGAAAATTGCCGCTACTGAACTTGATGTCGCTGTCAGATGGGGCGGAGCCTGGACAGTCATGGACATTCGGGAATGGAGGAAGTCTATGGCTAAAGCAATGACCAGTTACATTGACACTAGAAGGCATGAAGGCAAGCGTCCATTCATCGACGGGCCGCACTTTGAATTGATGGATTAGTTTAGGGGTTCCCGCAGAGACCCCTCATTCGCCCGCTAACCCCTAGCGGGTTTTTTTTGTTTTACTTTTACAATTTTTCGCAATAGAATATAGATTCACTTACATAGGAGCGATGTAATGAAAACAAGTGAATCAGTCGTCAAGATTCAGGCGGCACTTATCAAAGCACAGTCTGAAATGACAGGTGCAGTCAAAGACTCAGCAAACCCATTTTTTAAGTCAAACTATGCCGATCTAACATCGGTCATCAAGGCTATTAAAGAAGCATGGGCTAACAACAAAATCGGATACGCACAGTTTCCAATATCAACAGAACAAGGTGTTGGTGTGCAAACTCGATTGATGCATGAGTCAGGTGAATGGATAGAGCATGAATTTGTTTTGCCTTTGCCAAAATACGATCCGCAGTCAGCAGGGTCAGCAATCACTTATGCAAGGCGTTATGCACTACAAGCAATCGCAGGTATCCCATCAGTCGATGATGATGCTGAGTTGGCTATGAGTCGTCATGTCGTGGACACACATATTACTGTGACTGAATTCAACGCTATGAAGAAATTGCTTGATGAAACCAAAGCAGACATTGAAGGCTTCTGTAAGGCTTTCCAGTGCGACAAGCCAGAGAATATTATGAAATCCAGATATGACAATGCCATGTCGACTTTGAAACGTAAGAAGGAGCAACAAAATGGCAAACATGACAAAACGTCAGAGTCTAGTGGGCAAGGGCGACAGGCCACGAAAGATCAATCAGCAGAAGTTCTCGACAAACTACGAAAGGATATTCGGGGACAAGAAAAATGAGAATTCTGAATCACGAACAAAGAAGTGAGGAATGGTTTGCGGCCAGGTTGGGTTGTCCGTCTGGCTCAGGCTTTTCTAAATTGATCAGGGCAGATGGGAAACCATCTAGCTCTGCTGACACATACATCAATGAGTTGATTGCTCAGAAGGTCACAGGTGAGATACCAGAGACTTATGAAAACGAATGGATGATTCGTGGGCGAGAATTAGAACCTGACGCTAAAGCGTTTTTTGAGTTTGAGCGTGGTGTATCGGTGACAGACGTAGGCTTCATCAAACACGCAGAATATGAAGCGGGGATAAGCCCTGATGGGCTAGTCAATGCTGATGGTGCGATAGAAATCAAATGCCCTGCACCAAGTACACACATCAAATATTTGCGAGATGGCAAGCTACCTAGCATCTACAAGCCGCAAGTCATGGGTTATATGTGGGTAATGCCAAAAGTGCAGTGGGTGGACTTTTTAAGTTATCACCCATCACTACCGCCATTTTTGATTCGTGTAGAACGCGACAAAGAGTACATCGAGTTGCTTGGCGAACAAGTGATCAAGGCGTGTCGAATCATTGAAACAGAAGCAAAAAAGATTGAGGCAATGAAATGAGCGAATACGAAAAAATTGAATACCCGAAAGATAATGGGTGGGGTAGAGCATGGCGGCAGAAAGAAAAGAAAAATCCGCAGTCACCTGACTTTACTGGCAACTCAGAAGTGATGGGTGAGCCGTTGAAGTTTAGTGCTTGGATGGATCAATACGGAAACCTCAGTTTTAAGTTCAGGCCGATGACTGATGTCGAGAGGGAAAACTACTACGTTAAAAAGGCAGAGATGAAGGCCAAGCGTGAAGCTGAAGCCAATCACCACACCAATCAGATCAGACAGAATATCGAACCTGTTCAACCTAAGACTCCAATGCCTGATCCAGACGTAAACGATGAAATCCCATTTTGAAATAAAGCCCCACCGAAGTGGGGCTACCTCAAATGGAGCGATGAGGCACTAGGAAGTATACATGAAAGACACAGATATGATCGATGAAACAAAAAAGACGCACAAACTTCATGCCGTCTTAAAAGAGAAAATCTTCAAAGATTTGAAGGAACAAAAGAAACGCAAAGAGGCTTGGCGTAAATACAGCGACCCAGAGCTTGCAAGAAAGCATGGCGTAACAACTAGCACTTTGGAATACATGAAAAGGAACATGAAATGAAAGCAGAGCAGTTTCATAAAAAAGACAAGGCTAGGCGCGATCTGCGAATGGCTGAGATTAAAATGACAATGAATGAGTACAAAGAAGCTAAAGAGTTTCTCAACTCAGCGTTAAAGACAATTAGAGAAATGGAGAAAGAGCATGGCACAAAAGCCACTGACTGAAAAAGAAAAACGTAAAATTATTGCTTTACACATTGAAGGTATCCCGTATCACATCATAGCCAAGCAAATCGGGCGATCAGCCAAAGCGGTAGAAACCACGGTTCGCTCATACAAAACAGACAGCAGTCCTGCTTTTAAGTTCATAGAGTATTTGAGAAAGCCTTGGCCGTACTATGGATGACCAAACAAACCGCAGAACAATTCAGCAGAACCGGGCATTTCACAAATACTGTGAATTGCTCGCTATTGCATTGACTGAGGCAGGGCATGAAGATATGCGTACTATTATCAAAGTGCCTATCGCACCAACAAAAAACCTTGTCAAATGCAACATGGTTCACCCAGTGATGAAAGCGATGTTCCCAGACATTGATTCATCAGCTGATCTTTCAACAGTTCAAATGCAACAACTCTATGAGCAAATGAATTTATTCACATCTGAGCGTCTAGGCGTAAGTGTGGAGTGGCCGAATGAAGACAAGACGGAGCAAATTCATGAAAGATAAAAATTTTTCTTCAGACATTGAAGAATTTTCAAAATTTTTAGACCTTGAACAATACGACGAAAGGGACGGAAGCAAGTGTGTCGGAGTTTTTCGATACCGACTATATGAAGACAAAAATGGCGTTTATGCAATGCGCGATTCTGTTTGGAAAAGCGATGTGCGAAATGAAGCTCTTCGTGAAATGCAAATGTTAAAAGCAGTGTCTGACGAAGTTACAAGTCAAATGTATGATGCAGTTGATCCAGAAATGAACGATTTTGATGAATAAAAAAACTAGACGGTGCAGTAGTTGCCGCAAAAAGGTTCCTGCTGACTCAATCTACCAGAGCAATTTAAAAGCGTTCTGTTCATCAGAATGTCTAGTCCAGTATGTACGTTCACCTCAAGGCGAGAAAACCCGACACAAAGCAGTACAGAGCGATTTACGACAGCGTAAAGCTAAACTGAAGACAAAAGGCCAGTGGATGAAGGAAGCACAAGCGGCATTTAATGCTTATGTGCGAGCTAGAGATCGTCACTACAAACGCAGGTGCATTTCTTGTGACAAGTTCTTGAATTATGAAAAGACAGGTGGTGAAGTCGATGCAGGCCACTATATCGCCAGAGGATCGATGAAGGGACACAGCCTTAGATTTCATCTTTGGAATTGCCATGCACAGTGCGTAGCTTGCAATAGACATCGAAATGGTAATGTCTCTGGCTATCGTGTTGGATTGGTATGGCGCATTGGTCACGAGAAAGTTGAATGGCTAGAAGACCATGACCACCAGGTTGACTACTCAGTTGACTATCTCAAACGCATTAAAAATATTTTTGCGAAAAAGTGTAAAAAAATGGTTTACAAGTTCCACGAAAAATCTTAATATCTGTTTGTGGATAACTAATGGAGCAAGCAATGGAAAATCTACCAATGAGTTTTGCAGTCATGCGGGATGACAATCAGTTTTGGGTGACCTATGAGATGACGCGCATCAGTCATTCTTCTGGGTCTTATGAGGAACCACCAGAGAGCATCTATGAGTTCGTTGATGGATCGGCAACAGTCGTCTCACTTGATGAGTCTGTCAGTTGTCCGATTGATTACGATGAAGCTCAAGAGCTAGCTCAAGAACACGCAAAGAAGCATGAGGTACAAGTCGGATGAATATTGAATGGCAATGCTCAGACTGTGGCAATGTGTTTACCACTGACGAGCAAGTTTATTTACACTGTCCTGAGTGTGGCAGTCATCATTTGTTTGAAACCAATCAACCTGAACCTGATCCACAAGGAGAATCACATGACACCGCAAGCGCATGAAGTTCTAACTTATCTCAAGCAACATAAAACAATCGAACCTAAAGAAGCCTGGACAAAGCTAGGCGTGTACAGGTTAGCGGCACGAATCAAAGAAATGAGAGATGCAGGTCATGTCATCGAGACAATCAGAGTCTATCAAGATGCTAAGACCTACTATGGAAAATATATTTACAAAGGGCAAAAACAAGTTTAGATTAAAAGCTGTTCCGGACGGGGTGTGAGAAGCCCCTAGCAGACCGGACTGAAGAAACGAGAAGTAAACCCGTGACCGCACTCCGGAACATCGGACAAAGTATAACAATCAGTTTGCTTTGTGACCACTTTTTCTCCTTCAGTCATACACTCCGTCCGTTAAAGTTCTCGCATTGTGGAACAGAACAAAAAAGCAAGTAAGACATACCTAACCTTTGAGGACGGGAATAAACAGCGTTCAAGGTAACTGGAAACAGTGGGCAGGTTTTATCAGCCTGAAGGATTGCCACCTTAGAAATGATTGCTGATGACTTGGTATGTTGGGAAATAGAGTAGGCGTTAGTGGGTTACCTAATAGTCCTCTAAATGACAACTATGGCCTAAAAAAATGGAGCTATAATGAATGAAGAACTCAAAACAATGCACCTCTTTGCAGGAGCAGGTGGAGGAATCCTTGCAGACCTCATTCTGGGACACAGACCAATCGTTGCTGTTGAGTGGGACAAATACGCTTGTGAAGTCCTCAGAGAAAGAGTTGCAGACGGATGGTTTGAGGGAATGTCAGTGTGGGAAGGAGATGTCACTTTGTTCGATCCATCCGAATACAAAGGACGAGTGGATTGCATCCATGCAGGGTTCCCTTGCCAAGATATTAGCCAAGCCGGTAGTCAAAGAGGCGTTGGTGAAGGTACAAGGTCGGGACTTTACAGACAGGTCTTACGGATTGCAGACGAGGTACAACCTAAATACTTGTTCTTGGAAAATGTCGCAGCAATCGTTAGCGGAGATAATGGAGCCATGCTCAGAACAGTCGTTGGAGACCTTGCCAACAGAGGCTACGATTGTGTCTGGCGTTGTTTATCCGCTTCCGAAGTTGGTGCTAATCACGTTAGAGGCAGATGGTGGCTACTTGCATACCCCAACAGCAACTATGAATCAGAACGCACCATCAATGGTAAGGAAATCGGGGTGGTGGCCGACTCCAACAGCGCATTTAGGGCAAGAGAAAGGATTCCCTGCGGAGTTCAGGAGGAACAGTTGTCTCACAGCGGACGCTCACAGAAGCATAGGCAGTCAGGGTGGTGGCAAAGTGAACCCTGTGTGGGTCGAGTGGCTGATGGGGTGGCCTTTGCATCATACAGACTTAAAGCGTTAGGTAATGGACAAGTGCCGCTACAATGTGCCACAGCTTTTTCGGTACTTTGGCGAGAACATTTAGTCATAAAAAATGCTTGCAGTTC
>Ga0255779_1001220_pt1 | contig 29861 bp, 27 predicted proteins | sample 011ome_21_FD_179977 | JGI IMG/M metagenome (GOLD analysis project Ga0255779, IMG submission 179977) | Coastal salt marsh microbial communities from the Groves Creek Marsh, Skidaway Island, Georgia - 011508AT metaG (version 2) | ecosystem: Environmental > Aquatic > Marine > Intertidal zone > Salt...
TTAAAATAGCAGCCTGCGAGCGCCCAATTATAAAAGTAAACGAGGGTTACCCAAATGAATCCTGAAATCGTTTTTTTGCGAGGTGGGGGCTTGGGTGACTTTATCCTAACCCTCCCACTGATCAAACTAGCCCACGAACGCGGCAACCGGGCAAGGCTTTATGCCAGAGGGAGCTATTTAAAATTATTAGGTCAGGATTGGAACTGGTTGGAAAAAAGAGAGATCGATGAACTGAATGGATCTGCACCGCCCAAAATTAAGGATGCCATGGTGGTAAGTTTTTGGACGGATCAAAAGTGGTCTGAGGAAATGCTCGAAGCGGGTGCGAACAAAGCCGTGGGGCTGAACCCCCGCCCAGTGGAAGGCGGGAGCTTTCTCGTACAGGCTTCTGAGAAATTAGGCTGGGATTTAGCTCCAAATTTTAAGACAGATCCAATCTTGGGAAATTATTTTAAAAGTGAAAATGATACACTATGGGTCCATCCAGGTAGCGGTGCATCCTGCAAAAATTTACCCTTGGAAAATTTTATTTCCCGAGCCTATCAATGGCTGGAGGAGCAATCAGATCGGAAAGTATTTTTTTCTTTTGGTGAAGCAGACTCAAAAGTCTTGGAAATGTTTAAGGCAAATCAGGTTTGCCAGGATCACAGGGTCAATATCATTAAGCCCGGGACTGTTTTGAATTTTAAAAATCAATTGCTATGCCACGCCCCCCATTACCTTGGGAACGATTCTGGACCGGGGCATTTGGCCGCCAACTTGGGCCTTCCTGTAGAAATATGGTTTCGGAACACGAACGCTTCCGTTTGGAAACCAACTGGGCCACGGGTAGTGGCCTATGACTTAGATTCTGATTCGAGCAGTATTTTGTAGGTAACCGAATCAACCAGGGCTTCCCAGCTTGCAGTGATTACATTATCACTGACACCCACGGTGCCCCAGGTCGAGATACCATCGGTGGACTCCACATGGACCCGGGTAATCGCATCGGTGCCTTGGTTGCTTTCAAGAATACGAACCTTGAAATCAACTAGTTTTACCTCAGCAATGTAAGGGTAATCCTTCACCAAGGCTTTTCTAAGAGCATGATCAAGTGCAGAAACTGGCCCATTCCCTTCGGCAACGACATGATGAACCTCATCTTTAATCCGAAGTTTCACTGATGCTTCCGAAGTTACATCATCGTCCTGGTTTACGCCTTCCACGCCCACATGGTACTTAAGAATATCAAAGGCTAAATCCTCTCCGCGAAGGAAACGGCGAAGAAGAAGATCAAAGGAAGCATCGGCCGATTCGAATTCATATCCACGAAATTCGAGAGCTTTCAGCTCTTCCAAAAACGATTTCATTTCTGGAGATCTTCCATCTACTTCCATGCCCATTTCTTTGGCTTTGAGCATGATGCTGCTTCGTCCAGACATATCCGACACCAGCACACGGGTACGGTTGCCCACGGTGGCAGGGTCAATATGTTCGTAACTGCGGGTAGATTTGGAAGCCGCATCTGCATGAACTCCTCCTTTGTGAGCAAAGGAAGCTGCACCCACATAAGGGGCACGAATATCTGGCCTTAGGTTGGTGGAGTCGTCAATGAACAGGGAAAGGTCTCTGAGCTTGGATAGGTTTTGCCCACAATGGGTATTCCTATTCATTTTCAGTTCCAGGTTGGGAATGATGGTGGTGAGGTTGGCATTGCCATTCCTTTCGCCATAGCCATTCATTGTGCCCTGGATCATCACCGCTCCTGCTTCCACGCCGGTTAGGCTTACCGCGACACCTACTCCGGCATCATTGTGGCAATGCACCCCAATTTTGGATTCAGGAAAATGCTCGACCACCGTTTTGGTTGCATGATGAAATGGAGTAACCAATTGTCCGCCATTGGTTTCGCAAAGGGTAAGAAAGTCTGCACCTCCACGAGCAGCTGCTTCGAGGGTGGACATGGCATAGTCCTGGTTATCCTGAAATCCATCAAAAAAATGTTCCGCATCATAGACCACTTCTTTGCCCATCTCTTTGAGGAACCGTACTGTGTCCTCAATCATTTGCAGGTTTTCTTCGGGAGTCGTCCTCAACACATCGGTCACATGCAAAAGCCACGATTTCCCAAAAATGGTAACAACTGGAGTGTTTGCATCCAGAAGCAACTTAACCTGAGCATCCTCTTCCACTGGGGTGTTGGCCCGGCGGGTAGAGCCAAAAGCAGCAATCTTAGCATGGGAGAGGGTTAAGTCTACAGCTTGTTCAAAAAAAGCCATGTCTCGAGGGTTGCTCCCAGGCCATCCGCCCTCAATGTAATCGACACCAAACTGATCGAGCTTTTGCGCAACCCTGAGTTTGGATGCGACCGTGAACGATACGCCCTCGGCCTGAGAACCATCCCGAAGGGTAGTATCGTAAATCAAAATATTATTCTCTCCCATATTTATAAAAAAATTGATGCTCGTTTATAAATAGTACTTCGAGCAGAAGGGTGCAAGGGATAGTTACCAAGCCTTTTCCTCGATAAGAAACTGCCTCTCACCCTCAATCTGGTTGGCAATTCCAATTCCTTTGTCCTAGAGTTTTCTTGTGCCCTTTCCACAACATAGCCATTTGGGGAGTAACCTTTTTGATTCCCTAAGAAAATCTCCATTTAGGGAATTTATTTGCGATTATGGTCTGCCCCAAACCAAGAAGTTCAGCCGCGGAATCACCCTGAGCCTTTCCCTGCTTCTGTGCTCATACTTGAATAAAAGACTGGGGAGCGAGAAATTTGTAGGGGTGGTTCTGCCCACTGGATTGGGTGGGGTTTTGGCCAATATCGCATTATTTTTGAGTGGTCGTGTGCCCGTTAATCTTAATTTCACTTTGGGGAAAGAGATCAACCAAGAGATTATCGATCGTATCGGTTTACAAACTTTGATCACGGCTTCTCAGATGAAGAAAAAATTTCCTGAATTTCCCTGGTCGGACAAGGGGATAATGATCGATGAGATTCTGAAAAAATTTCGGTCGAAACGGGGACTTATTTTAGTAACCTATGTTTGGGTGCTGTTGCTGCCTAAATGGGTACGCTCTCATTTTAATGTGCCAAGAAGTGGAGGCTCCGAAACCGCACTTATGCTTTTTACCAGCGGAAGTTCCGGGAAGCCTAAAGGCGTACCTTTGAGCCACTCCAATATACGAGCAAACTGTAAACAAATGTTTGCTTTGCAGCTCTTTGAGCAGAATACGAGGGTCCTCCTTAACCTTCCCCTGTTTCACAGTTTTGGGCTTTCTTTGGGTATGATCTTTTCCATTTTGCGTGGTTTGGTGCTCGTTTGTACTCCCAGTCCCCTGGATAGTAAGCTAAGTGTCAGAGCGGTAAGGGAACAAAAAGTTGAGGTTCTTTTGGGCACTCCCACATTTTTGCGAGGCTATTTAAAATCCGCGAAAAAGGATGATCTGCAAAGCGTGAAATATGTGGTGTCTGGGGCAGAAAAAAGCCCCATATCTTTGTCCGATCAATGGGAAAAGGAAGTTGGTTGCCAATTTCTAGAGGGTTATGGACTGACCGAGACTTCCCCTGCAATTTCATTTAATTTGCCAGGTAATCAAAAAAGAAAAGGATCTGTTGGCCGGTTGCTGGATGGTATCGAATGTAGGGTATTGGATCCAGATGATGGGCATGAAACCACTTTAGACACTGGAGGAGTCCTCTGTTTTAGGGGACCCAATGTTTTTCAGGGATATTGGAAGGATGTTGATTTATCCAATCGGGTTCTCTCCCCTGATGGATGGTTCCGTACAGGTGATTTGGGTAGGGTGGACAGGGATGGCTTTCTTTGGATTGAGGGCAGGGTATCGAGGTTTTCCAAGATCGGAGGGGAAATGGTTCCCCATGCCAAAATAGAGGAGGAAATTTTGGATGTACTCAATAAAAGCATGGGTGTAGAGGTAAGCTTGGTTGTATCGGCAGCACGGGATGAGAAAAAGGGGGAGAGACTAATGGTGTTGTGCACCTTGGATATGAACCACCGGGATGTTATCCAGAGGCTCCGGGACAAAGGATTGCCAAATTTATGGATTCCCAAAGACTACCTGACTGTTCCATCTATTCCCACACTTGGGAGTGGTAAAGTAGACTGGCAAAAAGTCAGGACAATTACTTCCAAATATTTAAGTAATTCTTAATCTTGCTTGGGGTGGGAAAATATCCGCTTGGTAGGCCGGCCGGGACTCGAACCCGGAACCAATGGCTTAAAAGGCCACTGCTCTACCGATTGAGCTACCGACCCGCAAGCAAGCGAATATTTATATTATAGAGAATAAACAGCGTCAATTACGATATAACTTACTTGTATTTCAGAATCTTGTAAGCATGTGGACATGTTTTAGCTCTCCTCTTGAGTAACTTCTTCAAGAGGTAATTTGAGCGGATACCAACGGGATGCCCAACGGTTGTATTCCTCAATTTTGAGCAGTTCGACCCTTTCCATAAACTCATCAACTAGCTTTTGGGTAGAGAAATCATGGTTACTGGTTTCAGTAGTACTGGTGGTGTTTTTGATTTTATCTTTCGAAAAAGATTCATCGTGTTTCTTAATGAATGCTTCGGTTAATAAAGGTTTCTTGCCATGGTACATGGACCGCTCAAAGAGTGACTTTAAAATGATATTAGCAAAAATAGAGAGGGCTTCTCTGGCATCATAAGCTAAAAAATGCCTCTGGGAAGCCGATGCACGGTTATCAATTCTAAAAGTCAAGCGGTACTCTTTAATCGTACGGTACGGTTCATTATTTTTAGTGGGCATCAGAAAAATAAAACCTCATTTATGAATGAGATAAAACTTTGTGACTAGACTATAATGAAATCTTCCCAAGATTTTCATAATTTTGCTTCCGAAAATTCGATTGCTACATTGAGGATAATTATAATGATTTACTGACCCCATGAATCGTGCAGTTGAAATAGTAAACTCTTTGCGTACTGGTATGGTCTCCATACTAAAGCAGGAGGATCAGAAAAGAGTAAATACCCTAAGGATGTTTAACTTTGAAAAAAACCGGGTATCTCTGAGGATGGAACTCATCGACCAGGAGAATGTGAGCCAACCTTTAGGAATGATTGATGTAACTGAATTTCCCACTGGTGCGAATAGCCAATCTAGTTGCAATTGCTTCATGACCGATCTGGCTACTGGAAAAAGTGAAAAATTAATTCTAAAATTAAACACCCCTGATCAGAAAAAGACTGAATGTGGCAAAGTTTTTAATTTCTTCCGCAAAGTATTAGATCTTCCCGTGATCGATGATAACGGCCACCCCCAAAGCTCCAATGTATCTGATCAACCTGTTCAGGCTTCGCCCGAAAAGGACGCCACTGATATGTTTCCTCCAACCGACGGAAAGCTTCCTGATCAACCGAGGGGAGCCCAGTAAGGCGACTACCTACGAAATAAATCTTTAGCCTCTACCTTGGTCAGAGTGCCCAATTTTTCGAGTTTAGTAAGATCAATTTTAGTGGAGTCACCCACAATGGAGAAAAGAATAGGTCTCGGCTTAATCTTTTCGGAATAAAAATTTTCAAAATCTTTAATTCCCAAAGATTGTAATTTTTGGTAACGCGTTTCCCGAGGGTCCATCTCAAGGCCCATCCCATCTACATCATAAACAAACCCTGGTATGGCCCGGGATGCGACAGGATTGGTTCGGTAGGTACTAAGCAGCGATGTTTGAGCAGAAGACCATCGATTCTGGCTCAGGGGCATGTCCTTTAAGAGGGCGATAAACGCATGAACAGCATCCAGTGTTTTATCTGCTTGGCAACCGATAGATCCGACGAGAACATTTTCTTCATTCTGCCTCGAAGGGGTAAAGAACCTAGCCCAGGCAGAGTAAGCCAGGGCTCTTGCTTCCCGTAGTTCCTGAAAAACCAACCCCGCCATACCTCCTCCAAAATATTCATTAAATAACTGAACCGAGGGAGTGATGGATTCATCAAGCAAGCCTGAAGAAAACTCCAGCCTTACTTGAGCCTGTGCCATCTCCTTGTGCAAAAAGTACACTTGGTTGCCGGGAGGGTTAATCGAGCGATCTGGCTCGATCGCTTCTGGGTGATGCTTGGGCTCTTTGCCGATAAATGAACCTTGGAGCATGGATACAATATCTTTGGGTGGTCTTGGGCCGAAATAGAGAACAGTACGAGGGGAGCAAACGGCTTGCTTAAGAACCTCCGTAAGGGCGGAGACAGTGGATTGATGGAGTTCATCATCTGAAGACCTTTTTAAATAGCGTGAGTTTTCACTGTACCGGTGAAAGTGAGCCAAGGCATGGGTAAGAGAGTTGGGGTCTTTTTGCTCATCATCCCGTTCCGAAAGAATGATACTTTTTGTCTGGTTCCATATTTCATCCGTTGAGTTGGGGTGAAGAAGGTGATCTTCAGTCAACTGAAGGGAAGACTCAAAATATTCGTCTAATCCATTGATGGAAAAGTTAGAAAAATGTTCCTGAATCCCAAAAGCAAAGTCGGTACCCAAGCGGTACCACTCAACTTTCAGTTGTTCGGAATCCATCGGTCCTGCACCTGCACGATCCAGCATTCTTTTGGCAAAAGAAAGAAGAGGCTGGTGATCAAAGCCCATTTCCATTCGAACCTCGAGGTTGAACAAGTCGTTGAGCGGATTAAACGCGTGGATTAGCCGCACTCCAGGAGAAATATTATGGAGAGAAAAGTCCTTCTTTTCCTCAAGGAATTTGGGCTGCAAAGGATCAAATGGTAATTCTTTGATCTCCTGCATGAAAGCAGATTCTTTATTGGGATCAATGGATAGGGGGTCAATGGGTGGCTTCTCGATGGAGGGGAGGTCGTGCTGGGCATCAATTCGGAACCCTACCACATAATCCTGACCGTAATATTTTTGAGCAATTCGTGAGACATCCTCCTTGGTTACCTTTTCCAATTCAGCGATTTCATTACGAGTTACATCCCAGTCCACAAAAGCGAGGAAGGTGTCCCTGAGGAGTTCCACACGCTTATCATTTCTCTCATAATTTTCCTTTTGCCGCTTTTTAAAGTCATTGATCACCGCGTTGAGAATCCAAGGATCAAAGTCTCCGTTTTTAATCCGTTCAATTTGCTTGAGCAAGAGCTCTTCCACTTCTTTCAATGATTGATCTTTTTTGGGAACTCCATAAAGGAAGTGAGCCCCATAATCATTCATGTTTTGAGGGTAACAACCAGCGGATCTAACTTTTTGCTTATCCACCAGGTCAAGGTTGATCAGACCGGCCACTGAATTATCGAGAATCATATCGATCAGGCGAAGGGCAGGGTAATCTTGGTGGTGTCGGGGGGCCGTACGAAACGCAATGACAACCTGCTCTTCTCCCAGATATTCTACCTGTACAAATTCACGGCCCTTGAGGGGTAATTCTTCCCATTTCGGTTCGGGACGCAAAGAAGAGGGGTTCTTCCACGCCGAAAAATATTTCTCGATGATTTCAAAAGTTTGATCCGGATCTAAATCCCCGGATAAACAGATGGCCATATTTTCAGGAACATAGTGAGTGGCATAAAAATCCTCGATGGCATAGATGGATGGGTTTTTGAGGTGTTCCACTGTACCGAGCGTAGATTGCTGGCCATAAGGATGGACTTTAAAAAGGAGATTGTTGACCGCACGATAGATGAGACGGTGCTTATTATCAATCGCCCGGTTTTTTTCTTCATAAACGGTTTCTAGTTCAGTGTGAAAAAGACGAAAAACGGGCTGGGCAAAGCGTTCGCTTTCCATTTTGGCCCAATGCTCAAGGCGATTGGCGGGCAAATTTACTTTGTATACAGTCTCTTCATGCCAGGTGTGAGCATTTAATCCTTTTGCGCCCATATCGCTGTATGCCCGGTCCATCTCATTTGGTATCGCAAAGGAAGAGGCTTCGATGGAAAGATCGTTTATTTCCTGGTAAATTTCTCTTCTTTTGGATTCATTTTGTTCCGCAGCTCTTTTTTCATAGAGGTCACTGATTTTGGTAAGCAGGGGAGCTTCAGCGTTGTAATCCTCAGTTCCAAAAGATTGGGTTCCTTTAAAAAGTAGGTGCTCCAAATAATGAGCTAAGCCGGTGTTGGTGGAAGGATCGTGCTTGCTTCCTGCCCTGGTTACTATTTCGGCATGAAATCTGGGTTCTTCAGCATTAGGGCTAAGGTAAACGGTTAATCCGTTGTCTAAGGTTTTTTGCAAAACTTGCATAGTGGATGACTGTGTTGGAGTGGAAAGAGCAGGGGGAGAAGACGGTTCGCAAGCGGTCAGTGCGAGCAAGCTGGTTACAAGAACTTTTGACTGATGCAGTATTGACTTCATGAAAACATGGGGAAGGTTGTTAAATATAAATTCAGTCTTAAGATCACTATTTTATAAACAATGAAATTCAAATTTTACGAATACGAAAAATGTTCAACTTGTGTAAATGCCAGGAAGTGGATGGAAGCAAAAGGAATTGTTTATGAGAGAATAGCAATCCGTAAACAACCTCCGCAGAAAAAAGAACTGGAACAATTATTACACCACCATGGCGGGAATGTAAAAAAGTTGTTCAATACTTCTGGTTTGGATTATCGAAATATGAAAATTAAAGACAGCTTGCCCCATTTAACCGAAGAGAAAGCACTGGGTCTTTTGCATGCAAATGGAAACCTAATTAAGAGACCTGTGCTGATTGGAGAAGAGATCGTGCTCCAGGGATTTAAGCCTGATGTCTGGGAAAAGGCATTCGGGCTCAAAGAATAATTTCATTCTCAATTTCCATATGTGATTGTCTGTAAGTAGGCATTTTCATATCGTGGAGTCGCTTATTTAAAGAGATGAAATTATTACCTGAAATTTGGAATGAGTTTGTGAACGCAGGCAAGGTGGATGATGTCTGTGCCCTTTATGCCAAAAGTGCCCGTTTGCTGGCTACTTTTTCTACCTTGCCAGTCGATGATGAGAAAGGAATCCGCGATTATTTTAGTGGCTTCACTTCACGCCCCGGAGCTGGAGTTTCATTTGATTCTGAAGGAGCCAGAAGGCAGGAGCTTGGTAACAAGATAGCCCTTTTTACAGGAACCTACACATTTTTTCACGGGGAGGGTCCCAGCCGCCAAGAATTTCCCGCAAGGTACTCTTTTTTGGTGGATGAGACGGGGGATCCAAAAATTCTGCACCATCATTCATCCTTGGTTCCTTCAAGTTGAATCCTCCTTGTTTATTTATTCATTTATAACCCTTAACTAAAAGCCTTATGCTCTCTCCGAAACAAACACTGGACACCTATTATTTGGAAGCCCGCCGTGATTTACTGGAAGTAGCCGCTTTGCTTGATCGTTATGATGAAGCGGTCAAACGGTCCGGAGAAAAGACGGACAACGATATAAGGGTGGATGCTTTGAGAAATGCGATGCATACCCTTTCACAAAGTGATCACCCCAAAGCCAACCGGACGGAGCAATTGCTCGAACAGTTCTCTTTGGTAAACTAATTTCCTCATGCAAATCATTCAGCCTCATTATCACGCGATTGCCCGCACTGCTCAGGACTATGAGCGTATGGCGATGTCGGGTGTGGTAGCGGTTTGTGAACCTGCCTTTTGGGCAGGTTTTGATCGCAGACACCCAGAGACCTTTCTCGATTACTTTGCCCAGATATCCGAATTTGAACCGACCCGTGCGGCCGAGTTTGGGATTCGGCATTTTTGCTGGGTGGCGGTGAATCCCAAGGAAGCAGAAAATGTGGAGCTCACCAACGAAGTTCTTAGCCAAATGCCTGAATTCCTTGATAAACCAAACTGCCTCGGAGTTGGGGAGACGGGTCTGCATAAATCCACAGCAAATGAAATTGCTGGGTTGGAAGCCCATGTCGACTTGGCAATGAAGCACGATCAGTTGGTGCTCATTCACACCCCTCATTTATCTGATAAAGCACATGGCACAAAAACGGTGTTGGAGGTGCTGGCAGGTATGGATGTAAACCCAGACCGGATATGGATTGACCATGTGGAAGAGCAAACAATCGAATGGGTATTGGATGCGGGATACTGGGCGGGGATGACACTTTATCCTGTAACCAAGTGCAGCCCGCGTCGGGCGGTCGACATTCTGGAGAAGTACTCCAGGGAGCGCTTATTGGTCAATTCCTCCGCAGACTGGGGGCCAAGCGACCCTTTCACCTTGCAGGAGTGCATTGTCGATTTCCGCAAGAGAGGTCACAGTTTACAAGAGGCAGTGGAAATTTTTCACAACAACCCATGCCGTTTTCTTGGGCAAAATCCCAAATGGGATATTAAACCAATCCAAATTACCGAAGGGTAAACTTTCATTCACCAAGCAGACATGGCCCTTAGGTTGTACGATACCCTGACCCGGGAGGTACAGGAGGTTTACGGAATGAACGGAGATTCGGTACGCTTTTATTGCTGTGGGCCGACAGTTTATGGTCCTGCACATGTGGGAAACTTTAGAACCTTTGTTTTACAGGATGTATTCAGGCGAACCTTAGAGACGAGCGGATATAAGACCTACCACGTAAGAAACCTAACCGATGTGGACGACAAAACGATTCGTGAGTCTCAGGCACAAGGGGTAAGCCTAGCTGAGTTTACGGATCGATGGACAAAATATTTTGAAAAGGACTGTAAGTCTTTGAATTTGTTGCCTCCCCATGCCCAACCCTCCGCGGTGGGCCATGTGCCCGAGCAGATCGAATTGATTCAACGGTTGATCGATGCGGGAAAAGCTTACCAGGGGCCGGATGGCTCAGTTTATTTTAAGGTAGATGCTTTTCCGGAGTACGGTGCGTTATCGAGGCTCGCGGATCGTGAAATTACTACTTCTTCTGCACAAAGGGAAACTTCCGATGAATACGACCGGGACTCAGCTGCCGATTTTGCCCTTTGGAAAGCACGACGACCGGAGGACGGGGATAATTACTGGTCATCCCCGTGGGGAGAGGGCAGGCCGGGATGGCATATCGAGTGCAGTGCCATTTGTATGAAACACCTTGGGGAAAGTTTTGACCTGCATTCCGGAGGGGTTGACCTGGTTTTCCCTCACCATGAAAATGAGATCGCTCAGGTGGAAGCGGTTACTCATAAAACTTTTGCCCGTCATTGGTTCCACATTGCCCATCTCATGGTGGAGGGCACAAAGATGAGCAAGTCTCTCGGAAATCTCTATACATTGGCGGATTTGCAGGAGAAAGGGTATGATGCTCAGACGGTGCGATATGTCCTTCTCTCGGGGAGTTATCGGCAGCCTCTCAATTTCACATTTGATTCCCTCAAGGCTGCTCAAAAAGCGTTAAAGAAACTGCGTGAATTTTCCAAAAGAATCGAGTGTCCAAGCGAGCGGTGTTACTCGGCTGAATCTGCAAGTTTCGGCCCGTTTACCGAGGTGCAAAAAGCCATACTGAACGACCTCAATACCGCGGATGCACTGGGTAAATTGTTTGGGCTAATCAAAGAAATTTCCGAGTCTCTGTCTCAAGGGCAGATTGATCGAACTGGTCAGGAAATGATAGAGCTTCAATCCGGGTTTGCTGCGGTTTTACACCTTTTTGGATTCAGCTTTACTGAGCGTAAACCAGAGGAAGTGCCAAAAGAAGTGGTTTCATTGGCTGATCTCAGGTGGGAAGCGAAATCTTCCAAAAATTGGGCGGAAGCCGATCGTCTACGGGATGAAATAAAAAAATCCGGATGGTTGATCAAAGATACCAAAGACTCTTACGAATTAGAAAAAGTTTCCTAATCTAATTGGCGGGGAAATCGCCTTTCCATTTCCTTTGCTTTCCCCAGCTCTATTAAAAACAAATTTGGAACAGGTCTTTTGCAACCCTGAGAAACTTTTTCAGCTGGCCCAGTGAGTGTTGTTCCACCAGATCATCCACATGGATCCGGTTTCAGTAATTGTGGAAAAAAGACAATAATTGGTAAGGTTCGGTCAAGGGTGTGTATTCCCAGAAAACCTGAAAATATTTATACTTAAAAAGTGCTGTAGGTTTTGATGGAACATACCTTCCACATCCCGAGCAGCGAAGATTCATTATAGATTTAAAATAAAATGCAGCCACAAACCAAACAAGAGCTCCTACAATGATACTGACAAAGCATCGATCAAACTCTTGAGTAGTTTTGCATATTTAAAAAATAAAAAACCGATGAGCCAAATTACTCTTAAGACAGTTGGAAACCGCCTATCAAAATGGGGAGAAGGACCCATCTATTGGGGGAACCATCTTTATTATGTCGATATTGAAGGACATGCCCTGATAAAGCTAAACCCCAATACTGGGGAGGAACATTCCTGGGATGTGGGTGAAAGAATTGGGACCGTGGTGCCATCTTTATCAGAGGATCTTATCTGTGCAGGAGATTCTGGAATCTATCGACTGAACCCTCTCACAGGACAAAAATCAATCCTTGCAGATCCAGAAGCAGATAAAAGGCCCGACAATCGATTCAATGATGGAAAATGCGATCCTGCTGGTAGATTTTGGGCCGGCACCATCAGCACAGTTAAGAAACAGGGAGATGCCAATCTTTATCAGTTGGATACCGATGGGGGAATCAGTGTGAAAATACCAGGTGTGACCAATTCCAATGGTATCTGCTGGGATGAGGCTCAACAAACTATGTATTACATCGATACTCCCAGCCAAAAAGTGATGGCTTATGATTATGTACGCTCGAGTGGAGATATTTCGAATGCTCGTGTAGCAGTTGATTTTACAGGTTTCGACGTTCAGGGGTCCCCCGACGGAATGACGATCGATTCAGAGGGTTTGCTTTGGGTGGCCATGTGTCATGGCGGTGCCGTGCTTTGTCTTAACCCAGAGGATGGTAAACTTATCCGAAAAATTGATTTCCCCTGCGTGGAAACAACTGCTTGTACCTTTGGGGGAGATCATTTTGACCGGCTGTTTGTGACCACAGGCGTTCATAAAACTTTGAAAGAGCCCGATGCAGGTTCTGTGTTTGTGGTCGATGGATTAGAGGTGCAGGGTCTTCCCGCCTATCCATATCTTGGTGATACCTAATAATTTTGATATATGGAATCTATTTGAAATATCAAATTATTCATCCTAATAAACTTTCATAATGTCATATTCATTGGAAAATAAAGTTTCATTAATCACGGGAAGCACCCGGGGGTTGGGCCTGGGAATAGGGGAGTGCCTGGCTGATGGTGGTTCAAAAATAGCTTTAAACTATTACGGCAACCGGGAAGTGGCAGAGAAAGCCCGGGAAACATTACAGGCTAAGGGTGCTCATGTTATGCTAATCCGGGCAGATGTGACCGACCCATCCCAAGTCTCTGCAATGGTTGAAGCAGTTGAGGAAAAGTGGGGATCCGTGGATATTCTTGTGCCGAATGCGACGGGTCCACAGCCCCAAAAACCGATTGAAGAATACGATGTCGATTTTTACCGGGAAATGTACAATTTTTTTGTTCTAAGCCCGTTTTTGCTGGCTCAGTCAGCACTGCCTGGGATGAAGAAAAGAAAATGGGGTCGAATCATTAACATTACCAGCGAAGTCTTTCATGCATCCGTTCCCCAATTTACCGCCTATGTCGCAGCCAAGGGAGGACAAATTGGGTGGAGCCGTAGTTTGGCGGTAGAATTGGCATCCACAGGAATTACTGTCAACACTGTTGCTCCTGGATGGATTCCTACTGACCGTCATATCAATGATCCCCAGGAGGATAAGGATGCTTATTTAAACACCATTCCTATGGGGAGGTGGGGAACTGCGGAAGATGTTGGGTCTGCGGTCAGGTTTTTTGCCTCTGATGAGGCAGGGTTTATCACCGGTCAAACCCTCTGTGTCAATGGTGGCCGTACACCGTGGTAACACTTCCATTTATTTACACCCAGTCACACCAAATTTTAATGATTATGAAAATAGCCCTATTACTCCCTATCGTTAGTATTTCCCTTTCCTTTTTTACTGGATGTGGGGGAGGAAACCATTCGAATGAGGCAGACGGCCCAGATGCCCCGACCTTTGCCTATGTAACCAACGGAATTGATCCTTTTTGGGATTTGTGTGCCGCTGGGGTACGGATAGCAGAAAAAGAGTTTGGGGTTCGTTGCGAGGTCTTAATGCCACCAAAGGGTGTGGTCGACCAAAAGAGAATGATGGAGGCACTTTTGGCAAAGGGAATCGATGGGGTGGCAGTCAGTCCGATTGATGCTGATAACCAAACACCCTTTCTCAATGAAGTGGCGGCCAATACAATTTTAATCACTCAGGATGCGGATGCTCCTAAAAGCGACCGCTTATGTTACATTGGCACAAATAATTATAAAGCTGGCCGGGCACTTGGAGGGCTTGTAAAAGCAGCCATCCCAGAAGGAGGTGAGGTAATGATCTTTGTTGGCCGTCTTGAGCAACTCAATGCACGACAGCGCAGGCAAGGGGTGATTGATGAGTTATTAAACCGCCCGATGCAGGAACTTGATCAGGTTAAGTTTGACCCCGTGGATGCGGCCAACTTAAGCAGCGAGTCTTCCCCCTATACAATTTTGGACACAAGGACGGATAATTTCGACAAAGCTAAAGCCAAAAGCAATGCCGAAGATTCGATGACCAAATACAAAGATTTAAAATGTATGGTTGGGTTATTTGCCTACAACCCGCCCGCCTGCATCGATGCGATTAAGGAAGCAAACAAACTTGGCCAAATAAAGGTCTGTGGCTTTGACGAGCAGGATGCGTTGCTCCAGGCAATTGCAGAAGGCCATGCCCATGGAACCATAAGTCAGCAGCCTTGGGAGTATGGATATGAATCCATTAAAATGCTCAAATCAATACACGAAGGAAACCCTGCACCCACCAAGTATTTTGAATTGCCATTCCTGGTGGTCGACCAATCAAACATTGATACTTTCTGGGCAAAAAAGAAGGAAATGGCTGATTTGGGTAAGCAAAATTAGGGATGACTGAGAGCATTCCTCCGGTGCTCGAAGTTTCGGGCCTCAGAAAAAGTTTCCCCGGCGTTCTTGCACTTCGCGGAGTATCCCTAAAATTGGAAAAGGGCGAAGTTCTTGCCTTGATTGGAGAAAATGGTGCAGGCAAAAGCACGCTCATGAAAATACTTGCCGGCGTCCAGCCTGCAGATGAGGGAAAATTTTCTGTCGATGGTAAAGAGACTGCCTTCAAAAATGTAAACGATGCCATGGATAAGGGCATTGCCCTGATTCACCAGGAACTGAATTTGTGCGGCAATCTCGATCTTGCTTCAAATATTTTTCTGGGTAGGGAACCGACAAAGCATGGTCTTATTGACGAGGCACGAATGGCTGAGTTGACCAAGGAGTTCCTCTTGCAGGTGGGTCTCGATCTGCCGGTGGATACGCTTGCTGGATCCCTACCTATAGGAAAGCAGCAACTTGTAGAAATTGCCAAAGCGTTGTCGAGTAATGCACGGGTGTTGATCATGGATGAGCCTACCAGTAGCCTTTCGCAAAAAGAGACGGAGACACTTTTTGATGTGGTCACCCAATTGCGATCCCGTGGGATAAGTATTATTTATATTTCTCACCGGCTAGGAGAGGTCATTCGGTTGGCGGATCGTGTTACTGTTTTTCGTGATGGAGAAAATGCCGGAGACTTGGCGAAGGAAGAAATTAACCATGACAATATGGTTCGTCTTATGGTGGGCAGGGAGCTGAGCGAGTTTTACGATCGAAATACGCACGATGCTGGAAAGAAAGTACTTTCGCTGAAAAATGTTTGCTCCCCTGCTTATCCTCAGATCCCTGTGTCGCTTGATATACATGCTGGAGAAATTGTGGGAATTGCAGGCTTGGTCGGAGCAGGCAGAACGGAGCTTTTGCAGACTATTTTCGGTATTACGCCATCCCTGGAAGGCTCTTTGGAGATTGATGGATGCGATGCCAAAATAACGGATCCTAAAAAAGCTATCTCTGCAGGGATTGCTTTGGTTCCCGAAGATCGGAAACAACATGGACTAGTCCTGCCTATGTCTGTGCGTGAGAATTGTTCCTTACCATCGCTTGATAAAAAATCCACCCGAGGTTGGATTGATCAAAGTGCTGAGGTAGATGGAGCCCAACAAGCAATTGAATCTTTAAAGATTAAGACCCCCAGCCCTAAGCAGGTTGCCCAATTTCTTTCTGGTGGAAACCAGCAAAAAATCGTACTGGGGAAATGGCTGGCGATGAAGCCAAAGTTACTGATGCTCGATGAACCCACCCGTGGCATTGATATCGGTGCAAAACGTGAAATATATAAGCTCATGGAGAACCTGGCCGGACAAGGCATGGCGATTCTTTTTGTTTCCAGTGAGATGGAAGAAGTTTTAGGGATGGCGGATCGTGCCTATGTTATGCACGAAGGCAACATAGCAGGGGAGCTTTCGCGGGATCAATTATCAGAGGAATCAATCATGAACCTGGCCACTGGCAATCCCATGGCTGCTTAGTAAAATATCGATGAAAAAAAATATACTGGGAATTTTTATTCTTTTGGTCGCGATCTTTGTGATTACGGCGATGGTTAATCCGAAGTTTCTCAACGCGTATAACATGCAAAACCTGATCAAATGGTCGAGCTTGTACGCAGTGATGAGTATAGGTGTGGCCTTTGTCATAATAACGGGAGGAATTGACCTGTCCATAGGATCAGTGGTCGGTTTGGTGGCTGTGATTTTATCTGTTTGTTTAAAGCTCGAAGGGATGGACCCCTGGAGTGCGATCGGTGTTACCTTGGCCCTTTCCCTCATAATTGGTTTGATTCATGGCCTTTTAATCACCAAGGCAAAAGTGCAGCCTTTTGTGGTTACTTTGTGTGGGTTATTGGTCTACCGGAGTATGGGTAGGTGGATAACGGATAATCAATCCATCGGGCCCATGCCTATGGAGGGGGATGCCGGGTATATGAACCTCAAGCAAATTGAGGGGCTCGACTTTATCTTCAGTGGGAAAATTGCCCTAGGAACCTTCAATCTTCCCACGCCCTTCCTCTTTCTTTTGGTTTTATCAGTTGCCGCAGCAGTTTTTCTTAAAAAAACCATTTGGGGAAGATACCTTTTTGCCCTTGGTAATAATGAGGAGGGCACTCGGTATAGCGGGATCGATACCGACCGGATGAAAATTTTGGCCTATGTGCTCTGCTCTTTTTTTGCAGGAGTTGCGGGCATTCTTTTTGCTTTCGAGCTCGATTCAGTTCAACCGGCGCAGACAGGAGAGTTTTATGAGCTCTATGCGATTGCCGCTGCAGTCTTGGGTGGATGCAGTTTGCGGGGTGGGGAAGGTTCTGTCTTGGGCGTGGTTATTGCCGCTGCGGTCATACGGTTGATTTACAATTCTATCAATATGGTGGGGATTTCGACTCATCTGGAGTTTGGTATCCTGGGACTTGTGATTTTGCTTGGGGTCATTGGGGATGAGTTTCTCAAGAAAAACATCCATCGAAAACAGGCGGCCAGTGTGCCCTAATTTTTCTGGTCCAAGTGCCCGAGGTCCCGGTCTGGACAAAGGATGTCACGAATTTTCTTCTTGAGCTCTTTTGCCTGAGGAAAGCCCTTGTCCTTTTTTCTGCACCAAATGAGGGAATTTCTTAGCCATACCTGAAAAAGCCCTGGAGTTTGAGCAGCCGGTTCCAAGGAGACTGCACTTACCTCGCCACTAAAAGTACTCAGGACTTCCTGAGCAATCCATGCGGATCGAAGCATCCATCCACAGGCAGGGCAGTAAAGGATCCGAATTTTGGTATGTTCATCTGGGTTGGGAGGGTTAGATTCATTCATGTTCGATTGGTAGATGATTTTCATACCCATCGGCAAGGTTGGATTCATTCCAGTTGCCAAGGGCAATGAGGTACTTTTGAAATGAAAGAATGAACTTTATTGGAATCGATGTAGGAACCTCATCTATCAAAGCCCTCCTGGTAAGCCCAACCGGAGAAGTCCTTGCCAGCAGTAATCCTCAGTATCCATTTCAAACACCAGCTCCTCTTTGGGCCGAAACCGATCCAGAAGTTTGGTGGCATGCAACCTGTGCTGCCTTGAAAGAATTACTTGAAGATCAAAAGCCGGAAAGTGTTGCAGGGGTTGGGTTAACCGGACAAATGCACGGGCTGGTTCTGCTGGACCAAGAAGGCCAACCATTGCGCCCTTGTATTATGTGGAATGATCAGCGCTCTTACAAAGAGTGCGATGAAATGACGGAAAGCATCGGGCAGTCTGAAGTTCTTCGTATCACTGGAAACCCAATTTTGGCTGGTTTTACCGCACCCAAATTACGCTGGGTGGAAAAAAATGAACCCGAAATTTTCTCGAAAATATCCAAGGTCCTGCTGCCCAAAGATTTTATTCGTTACCGGTTGACAGGAGAGTTTTTCTCAGATGTTTCTGATGCGTCCGGGACATCAATGCTCAATGTGGGCAAGAGGCAATGGTCTGATGAAATTCTTTCTGCCATGGGGTGGCCAAGAAATTGGTTACCAGAAGTAACGGAATCCACTATTGCTTCGGCAAAGATATCCCCTTCGGCAAGTGATCTTACCGGGTTAGTTGCGGGAACACCGGTAATCGCAGGTGGGGGGGATCAGGCGGCTCAAGCGGTTGGCTGCGGGATCGTAAACCAGGGAATGGTTTCGGCCACTCTTGGTACAAGCGGTGTGGTTTTTGCCCAAAGTGATGAATACCGGGTTGAGCCAGAAGGAAAGCTGCATGCCTTTTGTCACGCCGTGCCTGGCAAATGGCACTTGATGGGGGTGATGCTCTCTGCAGCTGGCTCCTTTCAATGGTTTAAAAATGAGTTGGGCAAGGAAGAGCAAAATCGGGAGGAAGCGGGGGAGGGCAATGCCTATGACTTTTTGACAGGAGCAGCTGCCGATGTCGCTCCTGGTTGTGAAGGTTTGGTTTTTCTTCCCTATCTCTCAGGCGAACGCACTCCCCACCCAGACCCGCATGCAAGGGGTGCATTTGTGGGCTTAACCCTTCGGCATGGTAAGCCCCACCTGACCCGGGCGGTTCTTGAAGGGGTCAGTTTTGGGCTGAAAGATTCCCTTTCACTGATGCAGTCCTTGGGAGTTCAACCAGAGAAGATTATTTTGTCTGGAGGTGGGGCAAAGTCTGGTCTTTGGAAACAAATGCTTGCTGATATTTTTGAAACGCCCTGCTCCTTGGTCAATGCTACGGAAGGGGCAGCCTATGGGGCGTCCTTGTTAGCTGCCGTTGGCTGCGGTTGTCATGCTACGGTGGAAGAAGCATCGAGGGTATGGATTAGGGAGACCGAGCAAGTGCAAGTAAGTTCAAACCTTACAAAATACCACAAAAACTACCAAGTTTATCAGGACCTTTATCCAGCACTTCAGAAGTCATATCATGATCTTTCAGGCGAATAAATAATGAAGACTACAAGTACTGAAGCGGGTCAGGTTTATGAATCTGATCGTTCACTCGGTGAATACTTACTTTTTCATTATGGTTCCGAAAAACAGCAGCTTCCATGGGAAGATGGACCTAAAGATGCCCTTAATTTTGCCACCCGTAGTGTGCTGGAATTAGCTGATCGGACTACACCCATTGAATCAGCCCTGGATCTTGGTTGTGCCGTGGGTAAGAGCAGTTTCGTCCTGGCTGCTTTTTCCAATAAAGTACTGGGTATCGATTATTCAAAATCTTTTATTGGTGCGGCCCGGACGATTCTCGAAAAAGGAAGGTTGGAATATCAATTTCATGAAGAGGGTGATCGATGGTCATCCGGTTGCGCCTTACTTAAAGAAGTACCAACTGGTCTTTCATTTGAAGTGGGGGATGCCTGTGATTTACCTCCAGATTTAGGTGCGTTCGATTTAGTCCATGCCGCAAACCTGCTTTGCAGGTTGCCTGATCCGATGGTCTTGCTCCACCGTCTTGCGGACCTCGTTCATCCTGGTGGCCAGTTGCTTTTAACCACTCCTCTCACTTGGTTGGAAGAGTTTACTCCGCGGGAAAAGTGGCTGGGGAATGGTGATTCTGCCGAGGCGATTCAAAACATCCTGCAGGAGTCTTTTGAATTGGAAGTGGAAAAGAATCTTCCCTTTCTTATCCGTGAACATCGCCGGAAATACCAATACTCTGTGGCCTTGGGTATGAGATGGAGAAGAAAAAATATTTGATGAAAAAAACTGAATTCATTGAATCAGTAGGATTTCAGGACAAGCCACCCGCTTCTTTGAGTGATCAGCTCCAGGCGTTGTGGTGGGCTAAAAAAGGGGATTGGGAGACGGCGCATGATCTTGCCCAGAATGCAAAAAGCATCCATGGGGATCGGGTACATGCGTACCTGCACCGGGTAGAGGGAGACCATGGGAATGCTTCCTACTGGTATACCCGTGCCCAAGAATCTTTCTTTGAGGGCAGTTTGGATCAGGAGTGGGAGTATTTGGTTGAGAAATACCTTTCTCAATGAGCAGAAAAACTCACTCACTCGAACAAGATTCGCTCATTCCCAGTGAATTGCAATGGGATTGGTTGACACCTGCCTGCTTGGTCGTCTTGAGTTTCATGAGCATCCTCTTTATTCATTCTGCCCAGGCATACGGCGGTGGAAACTACTGGAAAATGCAAATTTTGTGGTGCGTGATAGGGTTCACTCTCTACACAGTGGTTTCTTTGATCAATTACCAAATCTGGTTAAGGTATGCCCACTTCCTGTATTTTGCTGTTTTGATTGGTCTTCTTTTGGTTTTTGGCGGTCCGATGATCTACGGTGCTCGTAGATGGATAGATTTCGGATTGTTTAAGGTACAACCCTCGGAAATTGCTAAATGGACAACCATGATTTTCGGTGCCAGCTTGCTTGCCCGGTCAAAAGTTGGGGACATGCAGGATTCCTTCCGAGGAATTTTAAAAGTTGCTGCTTGTTTCTCTTTGCCAATGTTCTTGATTTTTTTACAGCCAGATTTAGGTTCAACCTTGGTATTTCCACCAATTGCATTTTCACTTTTGTACGTCGCCCGCATGCCAACTAAATTTTTTGTTTCCACGTTTGTCGTATTCGTGGTTTTGCTTGGCTTGTTGAGCTTCGATTTATTCCATTACTATCAATATAAACTAGAGAATCCAAAACCCTCGGATGCCGTGGTGGCTTTCGAGGATACTTCACTCCTCCCTCTCAAGGATTATCAACGCAAACGCATTCTTACCTTTGTTGCACCCGAAGTGGAAGACCCACATGGTGTCGGCTCAAATTGGAATCGCATCCAAGCACTTATTGCAGTCGCCACAGGTGGTGTCTCTGGTAAAGGGCTTGGGGAAGGAATGCAGGCTAAGCTCGGGTATTTACCAACCGCAGTTGCTCACAATGACTTCATTTTTGCTGTCATTGCAGAAGAGTCTGGGCTACTAGGTGGAGGCTTGGCAATTGTCATGCTCTGCCTCGTGGTCTTCGGTTGCCTTCGGGTGGCCGCAAAATCAGCGGATCGTTTCGGGTCTATGCTTGCTGTTGGTGTTTCTGTTCTTTTGATGACGCACATATTCATCAATATAGGAATGACCATCGGAATCACTCCCATAACTGGATTGCCCCTTCCATTTTTAAGTTATGGTGGTTCATTCATGGTGGTTTGCTTCCTGATGTTGGGCATGGTACAGAGCGTGTTTCGTCATCGAAACTCCGTGCTATGATTCAATTTCTTGCAGAGATTTTATTCGGATGGGTGAGGCCAGGGTTCTTCAACACTACCTATTATGGCCAGAAGAAATCGGCGAAAAGCCTCCTCTAAAAAAAATTCATTACACGAGCATCCAAACGATTCAGGTAAAGAATTACCTGAAAATGACTTAAGTTCCGCTCCCGTAGAAAAGCGTCCGATCTTAATCGATAAGAAAGAGCTGAGAGACGCTGCACTGGAGCGGGCAAAAAACCGCCCCATCCGCGAGCGCATTATGGCTTTTTTCCGTAGGGAGAAAAACCAGGATTACAAAGAGATCATCATCAATACCGAAGCCCTGGAAAGACGGGTTGCGATGATGGAGAACGGAATCCTACAGTCTTTTGACATCGAGCGTTTGGACAAAGACAGGATGGTCGGTGCGATTTTCAAAGGAAAAGTACAAAACCTGGAACCCGGGTTGAAGGCGGCCTTTGTCGATATCGGGCAGGAGAAGAACGCATTTCTTCATTATTGGGACATGTTACCAGGGGCCAATAATGATCCCTCTGTGGAAATTGTCCGGCAAAATAAAAAGAAATCCACCAATAAAAACGAAGCGAAGTCGGTGGCAGATATACCCCGTGTATTCCCGATTGGTTCCGACATTGTGGTTCAAATTACCAAAGCACAAATTGGAAGCAAAGGTCCACGAACCACCACAAATTTGTCCTTACCTGGAAGATTTTTGGTTCTCATGCCCTATGCGGGCCAATGTGGAATATCTCGGAAAATTGAGGATCGTGCAGAAAGAAAAAGACTTAAGCGAATCATTGGTAATTTGTCCTTGAGGGAGGGAATGGGAGTGATCATTCGTACGGTCGGCCAAAACAAACCTGAGCGCTTTTTTGTCCGCGATTTACACATTTTGATGCAGCAGTGGGATCAGATTGATGCGAAGATCAAAAATGAGAAAGATCCATGCCTCTTGTACGAGGAACCTGATTTAATCGGCCTTACCGCCCGCGACTTTCTTACAGATGATGTTGACCGGGTGCAGATTGATAATCGTGATGATTACACCCGCCTGATTGAAACCATCCAAAGAATTTCCCCGAAGTCCAAAGCAAAGGTTGCCCTGTTTGAGGAGGAAATTCCAATCTTCCAAAGATTCAATGTGGAGCGTCAGATTGAGCAGACCTTTATGAGGCGGGTTAAGCTTCCTTCGGGTGGGGAAATTGTGATGGAAGAAACCGAAGCTCTTGTATCCATTGATATTAATACAGGGAGCCACAAAGGAAACCGTAAGGATGGTAAAAACTTCATTCTCCAGGCAAACCTTGAAGCTGCGGTAGAAGTTGCCCGGCAGATGAGGCTACGTAACCTTGGTGGGTTGGTAATTATCGATTTTATCGACATGAAAAATCGGGGCGATCAGCGCAAAGTTTTTCAGAAAATGAAAGCAGCGATGGCGGATGATAAAGCCAAACACAATATCCTTCCGATTTCCGAACTCGGCATTATGCAAATTACCCGACAACGGCATGACGAAAGCAATGCCAGTGGGGTGTATGAGTCCTGCCCGTATTGTAAGGGTCGAGGAATTATTAAGTCTCCTCGTGCCATAAGTATCGAAATACAGAGATTGGTTTCGAGTGCAGTCAAGCGGGTTAGGGCGGACACCCAGCAATCGAGCAACCTGAAAGTGTATCTTCATCCTGCAGTCTTACGACGGCTTCGTGGGCCTGATGCCGCCTTACTCACCAAGCTAGAAAAGAACTACGATTTACAAGTCACCTTTGAGGGAGCGGAAAGTTATCATATGGAAAATTACAAAGTGATTGATGAATCCACGCAGCAAGAAATTCGTTAAATAAGGATATTTCATGCGACTCCTTGCCGCATTTGATAAATTCAAGGATTCATTCTCTGCCGGTGAAGCTTGTTCGCTTTTGAAACAGGTGGCGAATGAACATTGTGAAACATTAGAGGTTGTATCCTGTCCCTTAACTGATGGGGGTGAAGGATTCGTTGAAATACTTACCAGTCATTACCAGGGGGATTTGATTGAGGTAGAGGCTAGAGACTCCCTTGGGTCACCGAAGAGGGCAAAGGTTGGCTGGCTACCCATCGATCGGCTAAACTCTGGTGTTCGTACCTTTTTGGACCTTCCTCAAGAAGGTAAACTCGCAGTGATCGAGATGGCTTCGGTCTGTGGTTTAAGTGACCTTCATTCTGATCAAAGGAACCCTTGGGAAACTTCAACTGTTGGTATTGGTGATCTGCTTTCCTTTGTTTCTGAGAAGGGGGCTGATGCAATACTTCTTGGGATCGGGGGTAGTTCAACCAACGATGCAGGTCTGGGTGCTTTATCAGCTTTGGGCCTTTCAATTCATGATTCAAACGGTGCCATAATAGAGCATCCGTGCCCCAAAACTTGGAAAAACATATCGATTGATCCAAGATCTAAGTTAAAGAGCCTGCCACCGGTCTCCATTGCCTGTGATGTAGATAACCCCTTACTCGGTGAAGAGGGGGCTACTTACCAATTTGGTGGGCAAAAGGGTCTTCTTGCTGAGGACGCTCCAGTTTTGGAGCAACAAATGTCTCAAATGGTCTCCCGGTTATCGGAAATATTTCCGCAAGCATCTGAACTTGCCCAGTCTGCTGGTTCTGGGGCAGCGGGTGGTATTGGTTTTGGGTTATCCCTTGCCGGAAATATAAAATTGGTACCCGGGTTTGAATTAGTTTCTCTTTGGTTAAGCTTAGAAGAGCAAATAAAAAGCTGCGATGCTGTCCTTACGGGCGAGGGTCGGTTTGATGCCACCTCCCTGCGTGGGAAGGGTCCTCACGAAGTCTTGGTTCAAGCACATAAGTTCAACAAAAAAGCCTATCTTTTGTGCGGAGCTCTCGAGGATGAAATCTTAGAAAACCGACCAGAAGAAATTTCAAAAACCGAATTTATCTGTTTTGGGAATCCATCTTGGACACTTGCCAAGAACCTTGAGCAAGGACCACATTGTTTTAAAGATTGCTGTACAAACCTGCTTGAAAATATGCCTTCGAATACCATGAACGAATGTCCGGTTGTTAGAGAAGCTCGCTTCAAAAGAATTCGCAGACTGAAAAAGTTTTTACGTCCCTTACCGAGACGCTCAAACATTCATCGCTACCCAGTTCTTAAGTGGTTTTCAGATACGGCGTACAAAAAATCTTTTCTTTGGTCATTCAAAAGCAAGCCCATCCAGTCAGCGCTTTTTTGGGGAATATGGATTTCTCTCTTGCCGATTGTGGGCATTCAAATGCTTGTCGTTTTTTTTGTCTCATTAATTGCTCGAGCCAATTTGCCTGTGATTGTAGCACTTCAATGGATTTCCAACCCTTTAACCATGGGGCCAATCTATTTTGCAGATTATAAAATTGGGATGACCATATTGAAGTTGTTAGGAATTGATTATCCCCAAAACAAACTGCTAAGTGCAGAATATGATTGGGCTGATTTTTCTTACAAAGAGCTAATCCGTTTACTGGACACTTTTCCACCCATGCTTTTAGGAGGATCCGTTTTAGGCATCTTTTTTGCCGTTATCACGGTCTTCCTTTACAAAATTTTGTCCAAATTCTACAAAAATTAAGCGAGTTAAGAATTATGAAAAGAAAAGACCCCATGTCACGAACGATCCCTTACATCCACCCTCCCATAATGGGGCTTATTGTCTTTTTTCTTCTCATGGCTAACACCTTTGCAGATCCCAAAATCATGCTCGGAGTGGATTACCTAGAAGCTCGTAAGTTCGATCTTCTAAAAGGAAAAAGAGTGGGCTTGCTCACCCATCCGGCAGGAGTCAATTCTAGAGGCAAAAGCACGGTGCTTGTTTTACACGGTGCCAAAGAAGTCAACCTCACTGCCTTATTTGGTCCGGAACACGGAATTTACGGCGATGAGAAAGCCTCTGTGCCTGTTGATGATAAGATCGATCACCGAACCAACCTGCCAGTTTTTTCCTTGTATGGTAAATTTCGAAAACCAAGCCCAAAGATGTTAGCCAACTTGGACTGCTTGGTGATCGATCTTCAAGATGTTGGTGTTCGTTGCTATACATATGTCAGTTGTATGCGCTATGTGATGGAGGCATGCTTTGAGGCAGGAGTCGAAGTTATTGTCTTGGATAGGCCCAACCCACTGGGCGGATTGAAAATGGCGGGTCCCATGATAGACCAGGAATGGATTAGTTATGTGGGGGCTTTCCCTATGCCATTCGTACATGGTATGACCATCGCTGAGTTGGCTCTATGGTCCAAGCAAAGCCCTGGGGTATTAAAAATTGAAGAAAAAGTACGTAGAAAAGGGAAACTGTCGATTGTTCCCATGCAAAAATGGAAACGAAGCATGACCTGGCCTGCCACGGGGCTAAGGTGGTTCCCCACATCCCCCAATATCCCTACGCTTGATTCAGTGGCTGGTTACCCGATGACTGGGTTGGGTGCCCAGTTGGGCAATTTTAAGCATGGTATTGGTACAAAACATCCCTTTCGGTTTCTTACTTTTGAAGGGAAATCATCCAATGATATTAAGAAAGCACTGGAAGAACTTAAATTGAAGGGGCTGTCCTACAAAATTTTGGATACCCAAAATTCTTCTGGTAATACAGTGAATGGAGTTTACATAGCCATTCAAAACTGGACGGATTGGCAGCCGACTGAAATGGCATTTGCAATGATGCAATTAACTGCTCGATGGCAATCTCCCAGTCCTTTTCAGGAGGCCAAAAAATCAGAGTCCAACCTTTTTAATAAACATGTTGGATCAACCGTATGGTGGAAGCATTTGCAGTCCGCAGGGGCATCACTTGATCCCTCTCCTTTCATGAATCGCTGGAAGGGTGAAGTGGCAGACTTTAGGAGGCGTACCGAGCCTTATCTTCTCTATTAACGAATCAGTTCGTCCTGCGACAATACCTTTAAGTGGTGGGAGTTTAGTACATCTTCCGCGGTATCTTCATCTTCCATAGCAATGGCGACAACTGGTTTTCCATTAGGCTGATGCATAAACGAGTAAACATAATGTATGTTGATTTCTGCCATAAGAAGAGCCTTGGTTAGCACTTGGAAAGAATCTTCCTTTGCCAACTCCACCGCTAAAACGATTCTTTCTGTAAAGCTGATTGATAAGCTTTTCAATAAACGGGCCAGGTCTTTGGGGTAATTAGAAATGAGCCTAATTACCGCACTATCCGTGGTATCGAGTACCGAAATTGCCAGAATATCAATGTTCTCGTCATTGATCATAGAAATGAAATCATTGAGCCATCCAACTTTATGCTCGGCATAAATAACAAATTGCCTGATGGGTTCTTTGCCTGGATTGCGGAGGGTGGATGATCCTTCAGTTGGTTCGATCATAAAATTCTTTCTTACTTACAGCATATAATAGTTCACAAATAATGAGAACTTGCTAATTGAAAATGTTCTAGCATGGTAGGAGGTATTTGTAAAATGTTTCGATTTCTCCTCTACCTTTTACCTCTTTTTTTCCTTTATCAAGTTATTTGTGCAAATCAGGGCACTCGTTGGTTGGCATCCGATTTAACCAGTCTCACAGAAGCGGCCGATTCAGGAGATGCTTATGCTCAGGGATTTTTAGCATTATGTCATCTCCATGGGGATAAAGGCTTGATGGTTTCTCAATTAGAATCTCGCTTCTACGCAGAAAACTCTGCCAGCCGTGGACATTGGTTGGGTAATTTTGTTTTGGGAGTTTTGTCCAGATATAAACCGATTGGTCCAGATCCTAAAATGGTCGCTAAGTATTTGCTCAAATCGTTTCGTGACCCCGACGGTATAGTAATTAAACAAGCTGCTATGGGCGACCCCGTTGCCAGTTATGTATTGGCCGAAATTTTTATTTCTGAGGAAATACAGACTGTACTAAACCCAGATATGAATATGGCTTCCCAATATTATGAAATTTCTGCTGAAGCTGGTTTTGCTCCCGCCTGTGTTCAAAGTGCATTGATCAAAATTCATGGGCTTGCGAACTCCTTTACTCATGAATCGGACGAGATAAAGAGGGGGGTATCACTCCTGCAAAAAGGAATCGATCAAAAGCTACCTGCTGCTCACCATTATTTAGGGGAATGTTTTTTGGAGGGTCGTGGTGTAAGCCAGGATAAAGAACTAGCCTTAGTTCATTTTCAAGCAGCCGCTGACCGAGGGTATGGGGCTGCTCAAGTAAGGGTTGCCGATTTTTATGCCTATGGAGTGGTGGGTGAAAGAAAAGAAGATTTGGCAATGGAATATATCCAAAAAGCCGTGGAAATTCATCATGATGGGGCCAAAGAAAAGATGAATGAATACCAGGAGTTATTTAACCCCAGTACCGATTCTGGAAGTGATGAACTATTGAACCAATCGCTCTCCAGTACCGAGAAAGAACCCAATGCACCAATCCCTTCAGTTGTTCCCGAAAAAATAACTCCTCCTCCTGCCAAAACGCTTCGATTGCCATCAGCTTATTCCCAAAATTTGACCAAGGTTGAGGGAGAGGAAAAGACTGAAGTCAGTGAAAAAACAACCAAGGAAAACTCCATAATCCAGCCAGATGTTTCTACTGCTCGTCCAATTACAGCAAATAAAATTGACGGTTCTGTGGCACAGAGAAGAGAAGGTGCCAAAAAAATTTATTGGGGACGATCCTCGAACATCTCCCTTCAACAAGCACTGAATGATTTTGAGTACTGTGCAAAACAGGGAGATGCCGAGGCGGCACGCTATCTCGGTATCATGTATCTTCGGGGTAAAGGTGTAAGCAAAGATGCGGAGCAAGCCTTAAAATGGTTGGAGGTCGCTGCGAATGGGGGCGATGCTTTGGCGAAAAAAAACCTAGAATCACTCCGTAAAATAATTAGGTAAGATGCTTTTGATATTTACCAACTCATTCAGTTGGAATATAAGAATGGAGTTTGGAGAGATGGCAGAGTGGTCGAATGCGCTGGTTTGCTAAACCGGTGAGGAGCTAATCGTTCCTCCACGGGTTCGAATCCCGTTCTCTCCGCCATTTTAATTTTCATGTTCAAAACTAAGTCTATTTTTGTTTTTGCACTTTTGTTTGCTACCCTTTGTGGATGCCAAAAAAATAGGCTAGGTGGTGAAAAAAACGGCTCACTTCTCACCGTTCAAAGAACGGAAGAGAGGCCCTTACAAAAATTTAACCTCCAATACCTTATGGTTGGAAAAAACCAAATTGAGGTAGAGGAATTGATGGGAGTGCCCGAGGGGAGAACACTCGGACAAGACGGTTATTATCTTTGGGACTACCGTAGGCCAGTGTTAGATGATGAATCTGACAAGGTTTTTGAATGGAGCCTTGTTACCTTTTATTTTTTGCAGGGCAAATGTTCTAAAGTAGATGTGACTTTGTCTGACCCACCCGTTCAACTTTCAGCAGAGAAATAATTCTCCCTGGTAATCCCAACTGCGGGGTTACCGAGTTTAGTTATGGGATAGTCTAACAATGGATATCCCGCTAGAATTCGGATTGGTATCAATTTGTTTACCTTTGTTATCGACGATAACCAGTTGATTTCCAGAAGAGCATGTGATGGTCAGATCTTCACTGTAGTTAAGTTCGGTGGAATCTCCGGCTTTCATCTTTAACCACTCTAGTTCCACTCCCTTGGCATTTTGAACCAATGCCCATAGGTCAGCGTTCGCTTTCAGAGTGTAGTTAGAAGACTGAGAACTCCGATTAGGTTTGCTACTGAAGCGGTTTGGTGCGGGAGGCGTGTATTTATGGGATGGACGAGCGGAAAGATTGGGTTGTGTGGGCGGTGCAGAAGGCGGAGGGGTGTAAAAAGTGGGTGCAGGAGGCTGCTGGTAGGATCCACTTGGTGGGGAATAGGGTGGTGTGTAGGAGGTTGGCAGGTTTTGACCACCATACACCTGTGCGGAATTATATCTTTCCTGAGGAATGGGAAAGCTTGGGTAGGGAGGTGGTGCATCGGGTATCGAACTCACAGAGCCGCTGCATCCGCTGAACACACTCAATATAAGCATTGCAATCCAAGGATGCTCTCTCCGGGCAATTCGTTTACCAAATGCAAAAATACTAGACACTTATTCCCTTCGTAGCATGCAATTAGATATGAGCAATGAAAAATTTTAAGTCTAAATCCTACTTTAACAAATTAAACATTAAAAGTTTATATTAAAGTATATATAATTAATATTAAAACGTATTAAAAAATTTGTTAAAAAAATTA
>Ga0255779_1001235_pt1 | contig 29605 bp, 23 predicted proteins | sample 011ome_21_FD_179977 | JGI IMG/M metagenome (GOLD analysis project Ga0255779, IMG submission 179977) | Coastal salt marsh microbial communities from the Groves Creek Marsh, Skidaway Island, Georgia - 011508AT metaG (version 2) | ecosystem: Environmental > Aquatic > Marine > Intertidal zone > Salt...
TGGTATCAAATTTAGTCGATTCGTCGGATGTTCAATTCCGCTAATTGCTCCGTCGTCGCCTCTCCCGGTGCTCTGGTCAACAGACACTGCCCGGTGGTTGTTTTCGGAAACGCGATGACGTCTCGTATGCTCTTCGCGCCGCATAAAAGCATCACTAATCTATCGACGCCAATGGCGAACCCGCCGTGAGGCGGCGCCCCGTATTGAAACGCTTCGAGCAAGTACCCGAACTTATCCTCGGCTTCCTCGGTGGACATCCCGATCGCTTTGAATACTTTTTCTTGGACGTCGCGCCGGTAAATTCTTAAGCTTCCGCCGCCAATTTCGACGCCGTTATATACTAAATCGTACGCAATCGCTCGCGCCTCGGTTAAATCGTCTGGGTTTTTCTCGTAATCTTCCGTGTTTGGCGCGGTGAACGGATGGTGACACGCCTCGAACCTTTCCTCGTCTTCGTTGTACTCAAACATCGGGAAATCAGTCACCCACAAAACGGCGTGCGCTTTTGGGTCGATCAAATTCAACACGCTCGCGCATTTGTGTCTCACTTTATCCAACGCCGTGTTTACGACTTTCGTTTTTCCGGCGACGAAAAGAAGCAAACTCCCCGGCGGCGCGGTGGATTTCGCGATTATTTCTTCCGCGCACTTCGCCAAGCCTTCGACTAAACCTTTCGCACCTTCCAACGTCTTCCCGTCCTCTGCGACTCGGCAAAAGAACACTCCGCTTGCACTTCCCGCGTTTACCGCGTCTTCGAAAATCTCGCCTTTTGGTTTTAATTTCGCGTTGGATATTTTATTCTTGCCCGCTTGAGAATCGTCCACGACTAAGACTTTCACGCTCGATCGCGATGTCTCCAACGCCGATTTAAACGGTGGAAACTCGGTGTCTTTCAAAACGTCGTTCAACGTCGTCATCTCTAGATCAAACCGCAAATCCGGTTTGTCGCTTCCGTACTTTTCCATCGCCTCGGCGTAGGTCATTCTTCGAAACGGTTGTTGCACTTTCTTGTGCATGCCGCTCGCCTCTAAAAATACTCTCTCGGCGACGTTCATGATACCATCCGCGTCGGTAAACGACATTTCCACGTCCAACTGCGTGAATTCCGGTTGTCTATCGGCGCGTAAATCTTCGTCTCGAAAACACCTGGCGACTTGGTAATACCGGTCGCATCCAGAAACCATCAACATCTGTTTAAACAACTGCGGCGATTGCGGCAGAGCGTAACAACTCCCCGCCGAGGCTGTCCTCGCCGGGACCAAATAATCCCTCGCGCCTTCCGGCGTTGGTCGACTCAACACCGGCGTTTCGATTTCCATGAAATCAAACTCCTCTTCTAACACTTTCCTCATCTGCCGAATCGCCTCGTGCCTTCGTCTCAAGTTTTTCAACATTTTCGGTCTTCGCAAATCCAACACTCGATTTTTCAACCTCACCTCCTCGCTCGATTTCTCCGCGTTGCCGGCTTTTTCGCTCTCGGAAATCGAAAACGGCAAAGATTTGGACACCACGTTCAGAACTTCAATCGATTCCACCTCTACTTCAACCTCCCCAGTCTTTATGTTCTTATTCTTGTTGTTCCGCTCGCGAACGACGCCGACGACTTTCACCACGCACTCCGAGCGCAAACTCGATAAAATCTCGTCAATCTTAGCTTGATTCGCGTGTATGCCCTCCGCCGCGCCGATGATTTGCACCAACCCAGAGTGGTCTCGCACGTCCGCGAAGCAAATCCCGCCCATATCTCTTTGCTTATCCACCCACCCGCACAGAGAGACTTTCTCGCCCACCGAGGATATGTCTAAACTTCCGCACAAGGTTGTTCTCGTCGGCCAGGAAAGGAGAGAGGAGACGAACTGTTTCGTCGCATTGCCTTCCGTTTCTGAAGGAGAAGAAGAAGAAGAAGAGGAAGAAGAAGAAGAAGAAGAAGAGGTGACAATCGTCCTCCTCCCGTTGTTTTTCTCTTGTTCTTTCTGCTGCTGCGTCGCCGTCGTCGTCGTCGTTTTCATCGTCGTCCTCCTCAGCCTCGCCGCCGAATTTGATGATGATGATGGTATTAAATTGGAACAACAAAAAGACATCATCCTCGCACTCCTACTGCTCGTCGTCGTCAAAGTAGTCGCAGTATGAGTAATAATCGCGCTTGGTCTTCTTCGTCTCAAAAGGAGTAAAATATTCGTCGTTTTCGTCGTCGTCGTCGTTCCAGAGATGATGCGTGTTCGCATTTATCTCTTTAGTGTAGTGCACTCTTTGTTTTGTTCTCCCGAAAAGTAACAAAAACACAGAACAAAAAAGAAGTCAAAAAAAAAAAAATGGAAACCCTAAATAGTTCTTTTTCTTTTTTTGCCTTCCAAGAAAGAAGGAGAGAGAGACGAGCGTGTTCATTTTTACAGTTGGAGAGAGAACGAGCGAAAGAAGACGAGGATGAAGGGCTGCGTCTTCGTTGGCCACCACCAAAACGTGGGGGTGGCCGCTGCTTTGCCTTCGTCTTCTTTGAGAGCAGCTTTTCCTTCTTCAGGAGGAGGAAAATCTTCCAAAGTATTTTCTTCTTTAAGGAGGAGGAGGCGTTCGAAAGACGTCGTTCAAAGTTCCCAATGTGGGAGCCACGAAGGGAGAGATTACGTGGCGAAACAGAATGTGAGCACGACGACGCATGCATCCTCCGCCGAAGAAGAGGCAACGAAAAGAAGAAACCAAGTGATCGTCTCCCCGTCGATCGCGAAAGCAAACTTATGGGATTTGAAACAGTCCGTGGAAAAAGTCCTCGAGGCTGGCGCGGAGTGGTTGCACGTCTCCGTGCAAGACGGCTCCTCGTACGCGCCGAAAATATCCTTAGGCTCCCCAGTGGTGAAATGTTTACGAACGAACGTGAGTCTTCTTGAAAAAAATGTGAAAATAGATGTGAAATTGAACACGCGTGAACCGATGGATCGAATCGAGGAATTCGTTTCTGCAGGCGCGGATGTCATCACGTTCGCACCTGAGGCGGCGAAACAACCGATGGCAGTTTTACAAAAGATCAAACACTCGGCGAAGGAACGCGAGAGAGACATTCTCGCCGGGATCGTGCTGAATCCGTCCACGGGTTTATATGCGATCGAAGAACTCCGTCCGTATTGCGACGTCGTCGTCGTCATGCTGGTAAACCCAGGCTTGGGAACCACGCCGTACAAGACGCTGGACGAAAAAATCAAACGCGTGCGAAGTGTGCGAGAGTATTTCGGTCCCGCGACGAGAGTGCAAATCGACGGCGGCGTCGACGAGCGCTCGGCGAAGGAACTGATTAAAGCGGGCGCGGATACGATCGTCGCGGGAAGCGCGGTTTTCAAATCCGACGACCCGGCGAAAGTCATCCGCGCTTTGAAAGGAGAAGAAGGAGGCGTTTCGAACAAAGAACATCCTCGCCCTCGCTGAAGGGAAGAGTTTGATCGAAGAGATCTAGAGCGCGCCGCGCGTATTATAAACGCAAAGAAGAATTTTTATATATTTTACGCGAAAGGAAAGAGAAAGAGAAAGAGAAAGAGCGCGGCGAGCACGTTGTATCACATACATAGAGAACCATTGTAAAGCATAATAAACGCACAAATGTACACATAAACAGGTACCAAGAAGTTTTTTATTAGTATTAAACACAAAAAAACGAGAGAAAGAAAGAGTTCTATTATCTACGCACGTGCGTGCTCTTGTCTTCCTCAGCGAAAAGTGAGCATCAGTTTCCAACACACATATCACTTAAAGAGAGGGGATGATGTGACGCGTGAAAAAAAAGCAAAAAAACTTTTGGGACGCGAGAAAAGAGCTTTTTGGTGTTCGCGCCTTCGCGCCTTCTTTCAGTCTCTCGTTTTAAGGAGTTCTCGGAAAAAAGGAAAAAAAAAAGAAAGTTCAGCTGAACTTTATCTCTCCGATCGTCATTAAATTAGTACATAAAATAGTTTCTCACTATGGCGACTGTTCCGTGTACTGAAGCAGCGTTCAAGCTCACCCCCCTCTCGGGCATGGGTACCATGGGTTCCCGAGAGTACTACACGATGACGGAAGGCGCGTCGACGTGCGACAAGCAAGCCTCGTAAGTGGACTTTTCAAATCATATCTTTTCATTTCATTATCCTCGCCGATGCGTCGTCCTCGCCGACGACGATGCAATTTTCTCCCGAAACGTCGTCGCGCGCTGTCTGACCGTCCAAACGTCCTCCACTTCGATTTGAAAGAAGAAAAGAGCGGAAGAAGTTACCATCTTTCGTTTTTGTTCTTTCTCGTGAAGATCGGCGTTTGTTCAGTCGGCCATTTCTGCGCGCGAAGATCATCAACCTCCTTTCCAGGAGAAGGTTTGTGCGGCGGGTATTCAAGGGCGACTTTTCGCGCTCGAAAGGTCGCCTTCATTTCGAAAAAACGCTTCTTGGTTTTAACAAAAAAAAAAAAAAAAAACTGAGATCGATTGACTAACCCCACAACTCTCTTCTCTTGTCTTCATACAAAACGTATAACACTATAGGTTCTTCGGCGGCGACGCGGCTCTTTCCGAAGGTGCCGGTTACGGCATCGTCCTCGGCTTCGGGATTGGTTTCTCTTTGATCACCACTCTCTTGGTCTACTTGGACAAACGATTCAACGGGACGAACATCTCGTCTGAATTTTTCAACACCGCCGGTCGTACCGTGAAGACGGGTTTGACCGCGGCGGTTATCGTTTCGCAGTGGACGTGGGCCGCGACTTTGTTGCAGTCCTCGAACGTTGCCTATCAGTATGGTGTTTCCGGTCCGTTTTGGTACGCGTCCGGTGCCACCATCCAAGTGCTTTTGTTTGGCATCTTGGCGATTCAAGTGAAGAGGTATGCGCCGAACGCGCACACGATTTGTGAGATCATCGACGCCAGATGGGGCGCCACCGCTCACAAGGTCTTCTTGTTCTTTTGCTTCTTGACGAACATCATCGTTTCGTCTATGTTGATTTTGGGCGGCGCGGCCACTGTGAACGCGTTGACCGGTATGGACATCTACACCGCTGGTTTCTTGATTCCGTTGGGCGTTATCGTGTACACGATGGCCGGCGGTTTGAAGGCGACGTTTATGGCGTCGTACTTGCACACCGCGATCATTTTCGCCGTGTTAGTTACGTTTTTGTTCAAAGTGTACGCCTCGAGCGACGACTTGGTCGGCTCCCCGAGCAAGGTCTACAAAGCTTTGGAAGCGGTTTCCAGCTCCACGAGAGACTGCTCCGCCATCCCGGAGGATCAAAACTGCGGTCCAGTCAAAGACAACCAAGGCGGTTCGTTCTTGACCATGTTGTCCAAGGGCGGTATCATCTTCGGTATCATCAACATCGTCGGTAACTTTGGTACCGTCTTTGTCGATCAATCTTACTGGCAATCTGCCATCGCCGCCAAGCCGAGCTCCTCCACCAAGGGTTACTTGTTGGGTGGTTTGGTCTGGTTTACCATTCCGTTCGCGTTGGCCACCGCCATGGGCTTAGCCACCGTCGCGATGGATTTACCGGTCACCTCTGGCGAAGCCGGCGACGGTTTGGTCCCGCCGGCCGCCGCCGTTCACTTCTTCGGTAAGGGTGGTGCCATGATGATCACCATTATGTTGTTTATGGCCATCACTTCCACCGGTTCCGCGGAACAAATCGCCGTCTCTTCCTTGATTGCGTACGACATCTACAAGAAGTACATCAACCCGAAGGCGACTGGTGAGCAAATCTTGAAGGTTTCCAGAGTTGCAATCTTGGGCTTCGGTTTGTTCATGGGCGTCTTGTCCATCATCCTCTTTGAATTGGGCTTGTCTTTGGGCTTTGTCTATTTGATGATGGGTATCTTCATCGGCTCCGCGGTCATGCCGGTTGCCTTTGTGTTGACCTGGAAGGACGCCTCGGCGACTGGCGCCGTCGCCGGTGCCATCGTCGGCCAAATCTGCGCGATGATTACCTGGATTGTCTGCTCCACCTTCGAAAGAGATGATGACGGCAAGCACGGTACCGTTGACTTGGTCACTTTGGGTGGTAACTACCCGATGTTGGCCGGTAACGTCATGGCGATTGGCATGTCCGGTATCGTCTGCGCGGTCATCTCCATGATGAACCCGCAAAACTTCGACTTCAACACCTTGAAGGATGGCATCGCTTTGATCGATGACAAGCTTCCAGAGTTGGATCCGGAAGAAAACGACCAAGCTATGTTGGATGCCTCCTTGAAGTGGATCACTAAGTGGGGCGTCGGCTTCACCGTCGTCATGATCTTCATCTGGCCGTTGTTGTCCTTGCCGGCTGGCTGCGGCGACGGCACCTGCGGTGTCTTCTCCGAAGGTTACTTCACCTTGTGGGTCTCCATTGCCTTGGCGTGGGGTCTCCTCGCGACGGTCGTCATCATTGTCTTGCCGTTGTACGAATCCAGAGAAGTTCTCGGCGGCGTCATCAAGGGTATGTTCGGTGCCAAGCCGAGCGACTCTGCGTAAATATTTTATAGTATTTACGACGACGAGCTCTTGTACGCAAACGACCGAGGTGTCGACGCGCGCACGCGACTTTTAAAAATCTCGAACGATCTTTGATAAGTCAAAGAAAGAGCATCGCATAAAATTAATGATAGTGATTTAATTTATTTAATTTATTATTTGCGCTACAAATTATATTTAACTGATCATAATGTTAACAACGCGAGTCTTGAAATCTAATTCGTCTTTTTCCTCGCGGACGACCTGGTCCCCTTTCTCGCCGGCGGTTGACCTCTACCCGCGCTACTTTTACTATTCGATGATGAGGACTTGCCCTTCTTCTTCTTTCCACCAAACAAGGTCGTTTTCGCCTCTTTCGCAATCTGCCACAACCACGCCACGTTCAGCAACGAAAACATGCCGAGCATGACCACGACGCCGTAGACCACTTCCCTCGGGCACGGATACTCGAACCCGGCGGGTAAATTCTTCGCGTCTAAAATGAACATCGTGTCTTCGTACACCTGCTTACTCATAAAGAACCAACCGTACACTCGAAAATACACAAACAGACTGGCAAAAAGAACCTTCAACCCGATGTCAACCACACCCTTCATCCCACTCCCGATCGTCGACGGATAATACCTCCCCAAATCAATCGCCGCGAGCGGCAAATTCGTCAACTCGCACGCGCCGAAATAATACACCGCGTAATACTGCATGTACGGAACACTCATCGTCCAATAACTCAAAACCGTGGATAATAACTGCGACCCCAAAAATTCCGGCCAGGCTAAGTCAAACTCGCCCATGGAGATGAAAAATTTCCAAATCTGAGACGCGAACGCAATCTTCGCGATTCCGGGTAACCCGTCCACTTTGTCAAACACTCTTTCAAACGCGGTCGTTTCCTTGTGCGCTAAACCATTGAAATACCAAATCTGCGTCGCTTTCACGACGATATGAAACGTAGGCATTAAATAAAGTAACTGAAACGCGGCTAAATACGCGTTCTTCTGTATCTCTTTGTTCTTTTTAAGGTTGCTTTTTATCCAGAAACAAACGATCGGGAAGCCGACGCAGAGACCTAACAGCCATTTCAGGACGAGCAAATCGCTCCACACCGGGGAACTTTGGCGTAAACCGAGACCTGGGACGCCCCATTGCGGGAGGTTTAAAGGTCTGTGTCTGTCTGGAATACCTTTTGCTCCTTCGTTCGCATTCAATCCTGCTTCTTCTCGCGCGTTTTCCATGTTTACTCTCGCGTGTGGTTTTCTCTGACCTTTTTGCGCCGTCTTTTGGTCTCTTGGGTGGAGATTTTCCTTGTGTTGATATTTAGGGTTTTTTTGCACTTAATTGTCGTGTGGAATTTATGCTGACTCAGAGAGAGAGAGAGACTTCATAACACAACAACGAGCGCGAGACACGACACAACACACAAAGGAGAGATGAGGAAAAAAGAGCGCAACGGTGTAAAGAACTCTTACCTTGAGAACTGATACGATACGTAATGGGAGTGAGCCTTTTAAAAATGGACCCGGGGGATTCCTCGGTCCATTCCGGGAAGAATCTGTCGTCTCGGGGAGAAAATCAATCCGCCAATCACTGGGCGGTGAGAACGATCGTGAAGAAAGGCGAGGATCGATTCCTGGTGTGCGAAGATTTGCGAGCGCTTTTCTTGGACGATGCGAAAGAGTTGTTAGTGTTGCCGATGCCAAAACCAGGCGCGATTACGGCGACGTTTACGGTGTTCGATGGGCACGTGGATAATTCCGCGAGCAGTTTTTGCGAACAGAGGTGGTTGGAACACTTGAAGTTAGCGGTGGAGAAACAGACGAAGTTCAAGAACGATTTGAGCGTCCACGGGAGCACAAGAGGGAAGGAGAGAGCGACACACCAGAGAGTGATGCATACGAGCGACGAGAATAATGCGGAGATCATTCACGATTTGGAATCCGTGGTGTCCGAAGCGGTGAGCTCGATGGAGGCGGCGTATAAGGAGAGCAATTCAGGAGGCGCCGGCGGATGTTTCGGAGGATGTTTTGGAAATCCGCAAGGGAGGTTTCCCAAAGGAGGATCGACGATGTGTTCGGTTTTAGTGCAAAGAGGCGTGACGGACGACGAGGAAGATGTGAAGAGCGCGTCGTTTTATATCGTATGCGCGAATGTAGGGGATAGCTCGTGCTTAATGCTGCCGCACCCGGACGATAAGGAAGAAGATTTCTCGGAAGGGAATGATACTAAGTACCAAAGATTAGCTCGAGAACACTCGCCGGATGATCCTTTAGAAGCGCAACGATTGGTTTCGGCTGGGTATAGACTCGCACGAATGTCGAATAACAGAAGCGGGAAAGAGGCGGGGCCGTTGCGGATGTACCCCGGGGGAATCGCGGTTTCGCGAGCAATCGGCAATTTCATGCGCAAAGACGCGATTATTAGCGAGCCCGAGTGCACGAGAGTGAAATTACCTCGAAACGGCGCGAGGATTTTAGTCGCCTCGGACGGTGTCTTTGCCGCGCTGAACGATTCTGAAATATCCAAAATCTGTTCCAAACATAAACACGCGAGCGAGTGCGTGGACGCGGTGGTGGATAGAGTTCTCGAAAAAAGAGGACGACACGACGATATTACCTTGATTGTTTGCGACGTACCGAAACCGGAAGAGTATTTAAAGGCGTTCAGAATGAACGTCGGCACGAGCGATACGTTAAAAGTCTACACGAGAGTGTGCTCGCCAAAAGGTTTGAAGGGGAGCAGTAAGAGCGGGCGAGAGCAAGAAGACCAGATTCCAGAGTTTGTCGAAGGCGATATTACCGTTCACGAAGGCGGCGTCTTTGACGAGCAGTACGAAAAAACTATTTTCGACGATTACGAGTTTGGCGATTTACTCGGAAGAGGCGTGTACGGATCCGTTCGATTAGCCAGAGCGAAAATAAACGATGCGGGAGAAGCTTTTGCGATAAAATCCGTGGTCAACTCTGTGGATTACGCGCACCAAATCCGAAACGAAATTGAAACCTTGCGCGTGTTGTCCGGGAAACACCCGAACTTGCCGACATTAATAGCAGTATACGAGGATAAATCGAGAAAACTTTTCGGTGGTGGCATCATATATCTCGTCACGGACGTTTGTCAGGGCTCCTCGTTGTTCGATGCGATTTCGAAACGTAAGATCTTCGACGAACGCGATTGGCGACTGGTCGCCACGCAGTTACTCAGCGCGGTGTCGTTCATGCACTCCTTAGGAGTCGTACACAGAGACATCAAACCAGATAACATCATGTGTAAACATGAATGGACGATTGATTCGGAACCGCACTTGCAGATCATCGACTTCGGCTCGGCTTCGTTTTGTAAGAAGAACGAAAAGCTTCGCGGGTACCACGGTACGAAATTCTTCACCAGTCCGGAAATGTGCAACAGAGGATTGTACGACGAAAAGACCGATAATTGGGCGGTTGGCGTTGTTATGATTGTTTTATTAACGGGTTACCCGGAAGGCGTGCAAGTGCAAGAAACGTGGCAGAAGTTGTTGCGAGGCATTTTACCGGAATCTTTAATCGAAACCGCGCCGAGCGAGAAGTTTATCGAGTTGATCAAAATGTGTTTGACGATTGATTACGAGAAACGACCGAGTTGCGCGGCGATATTGAAAGCGTGCGAGAATTGGTTACACGATGCCGACGATAAGAGAAAGAAAAAGACGAGCAAGAGTAGCAATAGCAACAACAACAACAACAACAACAAGGCGTTGTTAATTTCCAAATCAGTATTAGCCGTGGAGTATGAAAAGCATGTCGCCAATCTTCTCTCCGTGTGCGCGTCCGCGAAGGTTGTGTCTAAAATTTTGAGCGTCGTCAACGTCATACAGAAAACGAGAAGTCAACGAGAAAGAGATTGTGTTGATGATAGCGATACGGACACGTCCTTATTGTACGACGCGTACGTATTAGCTGAAGATTTAGAAGACGCCGCGCGACGGTCCAACGCGAGCGATGTCGCCATGCAATTAGAAAGCTTGCGTCATCTCCACGGCTCTTCGGCGCTGACGATTGATTTGGAAAAGTTGAAAGAGCTCGAATCGTTACACAGAAGACACGACCACTTGTACAAAGCCATCAAAGCGTCTGCATCCAGTGAAACGAAAGTGTCTGAGTTCACGCAAATGCGTGAAAATAGAGACGTCGTTCAAAGCACCGTCCACGGGGAAATGTTGTACGCCATGTTATACGCCAAGAATAACGTTTCAAACGACAACTCCGTGCGCGGGAACGATACCTCAGTGCGTGGGTCATCCGAAAAGAGCGACTGGGTGCAAGAACCGTTGCACGAAGAAGTTCGGATGAAGAGGAGAAGCAGCTATTTAGAACTCGATCATTGATACGTCTCGAAGATATATTTATTATTGACTTTGGTGATTACAAAAAGAAAGAAAAAATGTACAATGACAGGCACGAAAGAAAATCTCACCCGCGACGCATCCCAACCTCTCAACTCCCTCCTCTTTCGTTATATGGAGGGCACCCGATTTCCGTTTCGAGCGGCTGCAAGCACTCGCGCAAAACGGCGTAGGCGGATTCGATGTCGCTCGCTAAGACTCTCAGTACTAAGCTATCCTTTTCGTTCCCTTCCTCGTTCATTCTTTGCGTTTTGGATTCAGACGCGGTCGCGAGCGAGTACGAAACGCCAGCCGGAAGCGGTGATTTAGCAGTCAACCAACTCGCAGCGTTGGTAGTTCTTTTTGACGAGTCTTTCGCGTACTCCGCGCACTTTCTACGCGCAGCTTCCGTTCTCGGTCCGATTAAAATGACGCTCGCGATGACGTGTGCGTTTGCCATGCGTTTCGCGAGACTCTCTTCCTCGTTGTTCGATGCGGCGTTTTCCAGTCGTTGCGACTCGATGACATTTACGGTATCATCTCCAGTCGTCACAGTCGTTCGCGTAAGAAACGAACGAAACGCCCATCTCGCGTCGTCGTGTGCGACTCTTCCAGCGGTGATCCAATCCACGAAACACAAGCTTGAAGAATCATCTGCTAATGAAATCTCGTGCACTTGCTCAAACTTTGCGTCTTTAAAACACTGCGCCGGGTCCGGTAACCAACAGAGAAGCGCATTCGTTCCAACTTTTGCCTCGAGCGTTTGCTTTGTCGTCTTGGTGTTTTCGCTGTCGACGTCATTACAGGTACCATTTGCCGATGATGGTTTGATAGATTTATACACTTTCGTCGTTCCTTGCGTGCACACGCTCGCGGTGCAATTTTTCTGCACGTCCACCGACATCGGCACCAAGTCGCCGGAAACTAAACCTCCCCCATATGAAACGGTATAAAACCAAGCGCAATCGACTGATTTGTCAAATTGCACTTTTTTTGGATACAAAATGCGCAAAGGATAGGTCGAAAACAACTTCGTCGCGGAAGATATCGAGGACTGCAAGGAAACCTCGATGAGACCCGCAAACGCGGCGGTTTCTTTCTCGACTTCCATCATCGCAATTTTATCTTCTCGTTCTCGTCCACCGTTCATTTTCGATTCTTAGCTGTTGAATAAACGACCATGCAACTGATCGTGTGCAGCTGCGAACATTTCTGCCAACGGTGCCGATACAGCGGCACTTTGAACATCGCTTCCTCTTTTAATCGCTTCCTCGCACATATCCTCCATCGTTTTCGTCGATTTTCGCAAAATCGACGCCACTTCGAGCGGTCCAACGACGTTTAATCGCGTCGCCGCCGAGCACGCATCACGAACAGTCACGTAGACAAACATACGAATCGTTATTCTTTCGGAAATGCCTAAAATGCCGCACACGGCACCAAAGACGCAAGCGAGGTGACCGACGCGAGTGTTTGGTTTTGAGGCTTGTTTAAGCGCCTTTAACTTTTGCGAAATACTCGAGGAGTCTCCCGAAAACGCAGCGACAGCGGCTCGACAGAGCGCCGTACCCGTGGATAAAGACGCCCGAAGAGCCGGTGCGTTCCCTGTGAGCATGGCGTGAAGAATCGCGTTTTCTTTTGACCACGCCGAGATGTCCTCGACTTCCGCTCTTCCTTCGAACGAGGATGATGAATCGAACCGGTTTCTCGCGGCTAATACAAAAGGTGCGAGTGTCGAGCACGCGTTTCGAGCAATGTCTGAAACAAACGTCGAAACATCTACTCCGTGACCGTTACCTGTATCTATAAATCCAAATTGCGTTGCTGCTTCGAGGCCGTTGGAGTGCGCGAACCCGCCCGTAGGGAGCAAAGGATCGAGCAGCTGCCACGCCGTCCAAAAATCGTTGTTATCGTCGCTCATGATTGTTGTACTCTTTCTTCTTCTCCTTCTTCTTCTCTTTGTCTAATACGTTTTCCTTCTGTGATCTAATATCTAATCCCGTCGCAATACCACCGCGTTGTGGTAAGATATCTCGGTCTCGTTAGTAATAATAATAAATAATATAAATAAATAATGATAAAAGTGCACTTCGCGTTCAAAGATTCAATCTCACCGTCTAGAACAAGAAGTATCTTTGCGCCAACGGCAACTCTTGGGCCGGTTCGCACTTCAATTCAACGCCGTCTGCGGTCACCTTGTACGTCTCCGGATCGACTTCAATCTTTGGCATGACGTCGTTCAGTTTCATGTCTTTCTTCGTGACACCGCGAATGTTGCACACAGGCTCGACGCGTTTTTGCAAACCGTACGTCTTTCCGACGGATTTTTTCGCCGCGAGCTTACTCACGAATGCGATCGAACTTTTACCCACGTTTGAGGCAGCAAACATTGGACGAGAAATAACTGGCTCTGGCGATGGAATAGACGCGTTAGCGTCGCCCATTTGCGCCCAAGCGACGAGACCACCCTTGACGATGAGTTCCGGCTTGGCGCCAAAGAAGCTTGGTTTCCACAAGCACAAATCGGCGAGCTTACCAACCTCAACAGAACCAATCAAGTGCGACATTCCGTGTGCTAAGGACGGATTGATTGTATATTTCGCAATGTATCGCTTCACACGGAAGTTGTCGCTATTCGTCCCCTCGTCTTCTGGCAAAGGACCTCGTTGCTGCTTATTCTTGTGCGCCGTTTGCCACGTGCGCGTGATGACTTCGCCGACGCGACCCATGGCTTGAGAATCGGAAGACATGATAGATAACGCGCCCATATCGTGCAAAACATCTTCCGCGGCGATCGTTTCCGCGCGAATTCTTGACTCCGCAAACGCAACGTCTTCGGCAATATTCTTGTCCAAATGATGACAATGCATGAGCATGTCCAAGTGCTCGTCGATGGTGTTCTTGGTGAACGGTCTCGTCGGGTTCGTGGATGAGGGTAACACGGCAAGCTCACCCGCAACTTTGATAATATCCGGAGCGTGACCACCGCCGGCACCTTCGCTGTGGTACGTGTGAATTGTTCGTCCTTTGAACGCTTCAATCGATGTTTCCACGCAACACGATTCGTTGAGCGTATCGGTGTGGATAGTCACCGCAATGTCTTCCTTTTCCGCGACGGTTAAGCACGCATCGATAGCCGCCGGAGTCGTCCCCCAATCTTCATGGAGTTTTAAACCAACTGCCCCAGCTTCGACGATTTCGTTCAAGCCAGACCCTTTATGGTCGGACGTGTTGCCTTTACCCGTAAACCCGAAATTCATGGGAAACGTATCCGTGCTTTGTAACATCATCTTCATCTGTTCCGGCGCCGGCGTACAGGTTGTCGCGCACGTGCCCGTGGCTGGTCCCGTCCCACCGCCTAACAAAGTCGTCAAACCGCTCGCGATAGCTTCGGTCAAAATTTGTGGACAAATAAAGTGCACGTGCGTGTCTAAACCACCCGCGGTGACAATCAAACCTTCGGCGGAGATGACCTCCGTGTTCACGCCGACAACCATCCCCGGGGTTACGTTTTCCATGACGTCCGGGTTACCGGCTTTGCCAATGCCAACAATCATACCGCCGTTGATACCAATATCGCATTTAAATATTCCAGTGTAATCGACGACGAGCGCGTTCGTGACGACGCAATCTAAAGTATCATTCGCGCCTAAACCGGCGTTTTGCCCCATGCCTTCTCGAAGCGTTTTACCTCCGCCAAACTTACACTCGTCGCCTAAGGTGGCGTAATCCTTCTCCACCGTGATGTATAAATCCGTATCGCCTAAGCGAACGCGATCGCCGGTCGTCGGACCGTACATGTCTGCGTACTTGGATCTTGGTAAAGTGATCGCGTCGCTCGACTCTTCGTCGTCGTCTTCGCTCTGGTGCGCGTTGACGCCCATGATTTTTGTCACCGAATCCAACACTTTCTTTTGGTCCTTTTCGCTGAGAGGATAGGTTATTTTCATGCCATCGCAGACGTTATTCCCACCTTTTACGACGCAGTTACCTCCGATTGGGCAAATTTGAACTTTTTTCGTTTCCCCTGGTTCAAATCGAACAGCCGTGCCTGCTGGAATGGCGAGCTTATACCCGCACGCCTTCACTCGATCGATGCGCAACGACTTGTTCGTTTCCACCAAATGAAAGTGACTGCCGACTTGAATCGGTCGATCGCACGTGTTTGTCACGAGCAAAGTTTTCACTTTTCTTCCTTCCAAAAGCGTCAAACTACCTTTGACAGTTTCTAACTCGCCTGGAATCAAATCCGACGACGTCGTCTTTGGAAACGCATCCGCGGACGGTACCGGTAAAAACGATCCTTTCAACGCCAACGCCAAATCTCCGTCTTCGCGGCAAATCGGCCCGTGCACCGAGACTAATTTCGTTCCGTCCGTAAACGTCCCTTCAACTTGGACTTCCCCGCATAACGTCGCAACGCCGGGTAAGACTTGTCGCGTCCCCAAAATCGTTCTCGCCTTCTCCACAATCTGTGCGACGGACTGTTCGCTTCCGTTTTCCGGACCTTCTCGAATGAGCTCGAGAATCTGGTTCGCGAGCAACGCCGTCGCCTCGGGGTGATTGAGACGAATCCCTGACGCCAGTCTTTTCTGCGCCAAGTGAGCGGCTTGCGCCACGGCGAGCTTGTCCACTTCTCTGGGAGATAACCGCATTTTGTACTACGTATTATTATATCTTCCTTACTACGAGTAGTATTCTTTCTCTTCCTATATCCCGTGCAGCCGACTTTGGCGAGTTTCGGGACGAGTTTCTTCAGTATAAACTTTCTGTACGAACTCGACGGCGCTTTCTGTTTCAACACGTACGCGAACGACTTTAATGTCGCTCTTTCGTCGTTTACGTCGTTCCCAGAAACCCAAGAAGAAAAATAATCGAGCTTCTCCGGAACGAGCTGCTTAATTTGTCTTCTTTTTTGCTCCTCGACGACGACAAAACCAGTCGATGTGGTTTTCGCGTTCGATGTTTTGAGCACACAACCAGAAACACCAATTTCAGGAGCGCTCGTTTTCAACGACTTATTCGTCCTCTTCTGACTCCTCAAATTCGATGATTTTGATCTCGGCGCGTGTTTCCGTCTGTTTCTCTGCCGTTTCCTTTTCGTCAAGCGGAGTTCCTCGACGACGGTCTTCTGACAATCGGAGGAGCCTTCCACGCTCTTCTTTTCCATGCAACGACGGTTTTTAGAAACCCTCTCTCTCTCCCTTAAATTCTTCCTCTGATGTGTATACTAACGTTTCGAGAGAGTAAGAGAGAGAGAGATTTAAGAACAAAAAACCGCGATTATTAAAAAGACACGACGTAAACGAAGCGCTCAAAAGGAGTGCTGCTCTGCTTTTCTCGAGCGACTCTTCCTCTCTCTGTGCTTTCTCTCTTTTCGCGTTTCGAGAGTCTCTTTGTGATGCATTTTTCACGACCTTTCAGAGAGACAAAATCAGTTAGGGTTTCAACTGTTTTCTAAAAGCAGAGAGAAACAGAGAGAGGGGCCGCATTGTTGCGCGCGCGGTGTTGCGCGTCACAAAGAAAAAGTGCGAAGAGAGGGACAGAGAGAGAGCTTTTCTGATTCTCACTGTTATTCGTAGTAGAATTAGTGTTACCAAATGACGACGCGCGGACGCGGACACGGACACGGACACGGAATGCATTCCAAAGACGACGAAGAAAAAGTCCCGGACGGTTTCAAGCGAGTTATGTCAAACGACGACGGCATCACGTATTACGAAGAAATATCCACGGGACGCAAATTACACTCGCACGACGGCTTGAAACCGCACTCGCACGACCCGATACCGAATAAAGGGTCGTTTTTGAACCGGAGAATAGCGACGTATAAGAACCGAGACTTTTCCGAAAGATGTTTTACGGTTGGGATCGGAGGCCCAGTTGGGACTGGGAAGACGGCGTTGATGTTGCAACTGTGCAGATATTTCACGAAAGAAGCGACGAAAGCATCGCACGAGAGAAGAGAAAACATCGTCGCGGTGACGAACGATATATTTACGAAAGAAGACGGCGAGTTTTTAGCGAAACACGAGGCGTTACCGATAGAGCGCATCCGCGCGGTGGAAACCGGCGGGTGTCCGCACGCGGCGATACGCGAAGACATTGGCGCGAATTTGAGCGAAGTCGAAAGCTTAACCGGGAAGTTCAACCCAGAGTTTTGTTTGTTAGAATCTGGAGGGGATAACTTAGCCGCGAATTTCTCGCGAGAGCTCGCCGATTTTATCATCTACGTCATCGACGTGTGCGGCGGAGATAAGATCCCGCGGAAAGGCGGACCCGGAGTAACGCAGGCGGATTTGTTAATAATCAACAAGAAAGAGTTAGCCGACGCGGTTGGCGCGAGCGTGGACGTCATGACCCGCGACGCTAACGCGCAACGCGAAGGCGGGCCGGTGATTGTCGCCAGCGTGAAAACCGGAGACGGCGTGAGAGAGATTGCGGGGCACATTTTGAAAGCCCACGACGAGGCGATGTGTTACGGTCACGCGCATCATCATCACTGATGAGAGTAGTAGTATTGTCGATCCATCTTCCATCCATCTCACATCGCGCGTAGTTGTGTTATTTGTTGTTTTTAATAAGCGCGGGTGGTTAAATGTTTCATCAAAACAACTTGCTCTCATTTCGTCACATTTTCATCATCATCATCATGTTGTATCAACAGTATTCTTCGTCGCTTTCTCTCGCCGTCTCAAGAGTATCATCATCATCATCATCATCAACATCATCATCGCGACGACGAGGGGGTGACTCTTTCCGAACAACAACAACAACAACAACAACACGATGGAGAACGTCCCGACGGAGAAGGACAAAGAAGGTATCCGTAACGGTGTTTGATTCGTCGCGGCAAAACAGCAACATCGGCGCCAGCACGAGTGGTAAAGACACCGAGGACGACGCAAAGATTGGGGTTGGAAGTTCGCTTTTTAAGCGCATTCAACTCGCATCGGACGGATACGTTCGCCTGGCGTTACCCGGGAACGAATCCCGTGAGGTGGATAAAAGACCAATTTCAGACCTCTTGTACGGGTTTCTCTTCGCGTTTGGAACTTTATCGATACTGGGTACGATCGATGCACTGATCGAAGTGAACTTTCAGAAACCGTTTTTTATCGGTGCGTGGGGCACGATTTCGGTTTTAGCGTTTGGCACGAACGATGCTCCGGCGTTGCGGATGTGGAACGTCGTCGTCGCGACCGTGTTTGCTTCGTTCGTGGCGATTTGTTTCGTGAAATTCTTCGGGACGACGGTGATAACGAGAGCGTTAGCGGTGGCGATATCGATCGCGTTTATGATGTGGACTGGAGCGATTCATCCGCCCGGTGGTGCCGCGTGCGTTATCGCTATGGATATGATTAAATGGCAAGAGCTTGGATTTTTGTACGCTTTGTATCCGACGGTTTTAGGGAGCGCGTTTATATGCGCCAGCGGCGCGGTCTGTTCGAAAGTCAAGAAACGTTGGCCGTTTACGATTGAAGACGTGAAGAGTGCGATGATGAATATGAAACGACCAAACGGAAAAGAAATGGTCCAAACGTTGAAAAGCTGCGGAAGCGGAGGTATTTTTGCCTACGGCATCATGAACACGCTCTGGTACTCCTTCGGTATCGTGACCGCAGTGTACGCCATCACCGCCAGCGGTGCGACGTCTCTCGCGCTCATCAAACCAAAACTTTTACCAGCCTTAGCTGCTGTCTGGGCCGGATCCCAAGCGACCAAACTCTTCCGCATCTCCTCCTCCATCGCGTTAGCGCCTCTGTGCGATAAAATTTTAAACCGAGTCAACCGTCGATTGAACGAAACGAACAGATTTTCCAAGTCCCAAACTCTGTTTTGGACGTGCATCGCCACCGTCCTCCTCGGGTGTGCGTTCATAGCCGCGTGCACGTTCGCTTTTTTAGCCAAAGCGAAGTTGTTCGTTTAATAAAAAGTTTACGTAAAACGTATAATAGTAGCGCTCGAAAAGTCCGAGAAAAATCTGCCAGAGCAGCTAAATATCTCCAGAAATCAAGGACAACAAATCATCGTTAGTACGCGTTGTTCAGATGCTCTCCCCGAACGACAGCGCTCCAGAAACGTGCGTTTTTCTTTCATCATCTCTCATAAAAGCGCTTTGAGTATTTCTCTTTCGTTCTTTCGTTCTTTCTTTCGTTCTCTTTCTAACCGTCCGTCCGTCGTCTTTCAAAATCACTTTCAAAAACAGAATGTCCCGAGACGCTGACGCTCGAGGAGGAGCGTCGACGTCGTTAATCGAAGACGACTCCTCGATGCGAAATCAATGGTTGAAATTCAAAACGAAATTTCTCGCGTGTTTCTGGGACTTCGAAGCCGAGCTCGCGGATTGGTTCGGTTTGAACACCAGTAAGTTTTACGAAGAGTTGGAGATGAAGGAAGATTTAGAACGAGAGGAAGAGGAGGAGAAGGCGAGGAAAGAGAGGAAAGACGGGGTGGAAATGGCGAAAATGGAGATGGCGTCTTAGCAGAGTCCTTTGAAACGAACAACAACAGTCGAGATGATGGTTTATAAACCCTCTCTCATCTCATCCGTCGGTCGCCGTTCGCGTCGTCTCGCTCTCCGCGCAAAGCGAGTTGAAACAAACGCTTCGTTGCGGAGGACGAGAAAAGCGGGTATGCGCGTCTCTTTTCAGTCCTCGCTCTCCTCCTCCTCGAACTGATGAAAACGACGCTCTTCTTCTTCTTAAAGTTGTCGTGAAACGCTCTCGATTTCGTAAAAACCAAGAGCAGCGAGAAGAAGAAGTCGGAGGACCCCCGCTCCTGCGACGCTCCGCAAAAGCAGAAAGAGCAGCACAATGGAGTGATTTTCCCCCATTGTTTCCCTCGCAATCCCACGTCTTCAAAAGCTTTTCATCAGCGAGAACACGAGTAAAAGCGCGTAAAAGTATCCACCAAACTAAGTAAAGTATCATCTGAAGCGAGATTTAAAAGAATGAAGCACGAATACCGATCGTTTTCTCTCCTCTTCTTCCTCTTTGTTTCAATCTTCCTCCAAAATCATTCATCGCATCACGCGGCAACATTCTTCGTCAAAGCCGAGCGAATGGATTTCAAAACCTTGCGAAAGACGCGATCGATTCCTCTCACGAATGAAAATGGGTTGAGCATGTGCACGATGACCTTAAACACTCAGGAAATGTTCGGATGCTACACGAATCAGAACGAGAATGGTAAACGAGGGAAGATTGTGCGCGTGGAGACCGAGGCGCAGTTGGAGGCTTTTGGGACTGAAAAGAGAGGAAAAGGAGAAGCGAACGTGGTGACGGCGCCGATGAGAATGATGAAACAAGTTTTGAAAAAAGTGGAAGAGAGTAAAGATGTTCTCGTTTCTGCTGTTCTCGTCGAGCATCCATTGGCGTTTCTTGATGCGAATAAGGGAGGAGATGATGCGGAGAAGGAAGCGGCGGAAGCTGGATTCTATCGCGGCGTGCCGGAATCCGACTCGAAAGAGGACGCGAAAAGAGTGAACGTAGGCCAAACGCCGGTGGCGTTTTTAGGCGTAAACGCGACGAGGAAAGTCGTTTGGGCGGCAAACGAGAACGTGAAGAGAGAAAAGGTACAAAAATCGTCGAAAACAAATTTCATGGGTAGAGACGAGCTTTTATACGCTTCCGTGGACGGCGCGATGGACGCCGCTGGGAAGACGAGCGAGGATATGAAACGCGCGAATAGCATCACGTGTTTAGAGAAAAGGACGTGTTTACCCATTGGAGGGTACTCGATTGCGACGGCATTTTTAGATGGGTTTTCCAGATACTTGTACAACGAAAGCGCGCCTTCGATATTCGTGACCGCGAGGTTGGATAAAACGACGTCCATGTTTCGAGACGAAGCGCGAGGCGCAAACGCGGTGTACTCGAGTTTGATTTCTTTCTTAGTCGCCGCGGAAGTGGTGAATGATTTAGTCGTAGACGGACCAAACTTGGAGAAACCAATCGTGTTTGCCGCGTTTGCCGGAGAAGAGTACGACTTAGTCGGGTCGAAGAGGATGATGGAAGAGTTCCCGGGGTTGGTGGATACCGTAGTTGAAATTGGACCGGTTGGCTTTGCCTCTTCTTCAAAAGACGCGTTGTACGTCCACGAACAATACAACCAGACCGACGATACGTTCGAAGATTTCTTAAAAGTCCAAAGCGCGGCGAACCGAGAAACGCTCGGCGAAGATTCGTTGTCCGTGAAAGAAGTCTCTCGAGGCGTCGAGGTCCCGAAAGGCTCCTCTTTGAACTCGTTCACCAACGTCAGCGGAAGTCGATTGACTTTAACCGATTACAACACGTTCGAATCGGACGATCCTTTTTACGGAACTATGTTTGATTCTGGTTTGGATAAAATCAACGTGAAACGAATCGCCGAAGTTGCTCGATTAGTTGCCGGCGCCGCGCTTCGCATGAGCATGAAAGACAAGGAACAATTCGCGGTGAAGGAGGACGTTTTAAATAAACTGGTCGACAACGATTTCGTGCAGCAAACGATCGCGACGGCCTCGGAGTTGGCGGAATGTTTAGTCGATCCGAAAGTTGGTTTAAGAAAGTGTTCGTTCTCTCAAAAGTACGACGTGTTCGGCTCAAATGCCCCGTCCGAAGAAGACGAAGCGAACGAAACAAACAACATCGGATCCTCCTACGTCGGCGTCGTTCAATACATCCCAGAAGATATTCAAACCTCCGAAGCGAAATCACCGATTCAGAGATTTGTATACGAGCACCTCTCGCGCGTTGCCAACGGCACGGCAAGCACAACGTATCGTCTCGCTTTGCCTTCACAACTCAAGTTTGACCGGGACTCGTACGCGTGGCAAGTTCGGGACGGAAACGCGAACGGGTACGAAATCTGGACTGAATCGAATTGGTCGGCGAAAATCGGCGTGACTATCGAGAGCAACAAAGGGTGGTTCTTTGAGCCGATCGCGACGGCGTGTGCCGTAGTGATTGCCACTTTGTTCTGTTTCTTCGGCGAGCGGATGTTGGAACGCGCGTTGACACGAGGAGGAAGCTCGAGCTCGACTTCCTCCCAAAAGCTTAATAGCGGTATGGATTTAGATTAGTAGTACAAGAAGCGCGCGTGAAATTGATGATAAAGTAGTAGTATGAATAGCAGTAGTAAATGCACGCGTTTTATATAGGTACCTGGTGCCGAAGCACGGTATATAAAAACGCTGGAAACGACAAAAATGAACTCGCGAAAGATCAACTTATTAGAAAAAAATTAATAGCTCCACTGGAAGGAGTCGTTGGCGACCGCGGCGACTAACCCGTTCTTCTCGTACCTATCGCTTTCATCCCACGCCATCAAACCGCCCATAACTTCCATCTTAATTTTCTTCGCGCACGCGTCTTCCGTGGACATGTGCTTATACCACCTCTCCAAACTCGGTCTTCCGTCGAAAACGTTCTCCCACCCGAAGTACTTTGGCAACAAGTGGGTCATAAACACGAAGGTCGGAAACAACGCCGCGTCCGCCGTGGACGGCTTATCTCCGCACAAATACGGCCCAGGTTCAAACCCACCGACGGTTTTCTCCATAACGTCCAACAACCGATCGATTTCGCTAATTTGCTCCGCCCTTACCTCCGGCGACATCGGTCCTCGATACATGCACCCTTGAATCGGCGTCAAATACACGTCGTGCCACCTCGTCGCCAAATTACACGCCGTCTTCGCCTCCAACGTCTCCGGCCTTAAACTCGGACCTTGCTTCTCGAACGCGTCGCACAAATACTGACTGATCACTTCCGACTCTGGTATCGCTTGTCCGTCTTTCGTCACCAGTAAGGGCATTTTCCCTTGCGGATGCATCTCCAGAAACTCCGGCGACTTCAAGCCCCCTAACGTGCTCGGATTCTTAAACTCAAACTCATCCTCGATGTTTTTCCAGCAAATAATTAACCGGTTCCTCGCGCCGTTGTTGGAAACTGGAACGTCGTAGAAGATGTTTTTATACACCGGATCGAGCGCGGCTTCGAAATCCCCCGTCGTTTCTTCCGAGGAAGATTCCGCCGCACTCGTCAAAGCACGTCTCCCCCTCCTCCTCTTAATCATTTTCTCGTCACCATTAAACCCGCTTTTCCTCAAAGCAGCGGCACCACCACTCCCGCAAAGGCGAAACGACGACGAAGAAGGTTGTTGTTTCGTGCTCTTCTTCGAGGAGGAAGACGAGGTGGCGGAATTCCCGCTCTGGTATCGCTGGGTATGAATCGTCTGCATCATCATCGGAGTCATCATGATGTTGTTGTTTTTCTATCCTCTTTCTCTCTCTATTATCTGAATGAGGAGGAAAATGCACTTGAGTGATGCGTGTTTTGTCTCTTTTTTTGGTGCAAAAAAACGTTTCTGCCTTTTTTTCACTTTTTTTTGTTTTTTGGTCTCTCCTTTCTTTCTTTCTTTCTTGCATCACTCGAAAAAGAAGCTTTTTTGCGCCACTCTGTGCTCCCCGTGTGTATTCTTTCGCCGCTGCCCTTCCTCCTCTTTGCGAGAAGAAGAGAGCGTTTCACGTTTTGAAAGAAGAAGAAGAAGAAGAAGAACAAAGCTTTGTCGATCGTCGCGTTCGTGTGATCGGTAAAGCAGCGCTGTTCTTTTTGAAAACGGGAGAGAAGAAGAAAGAGGCGTTTCCGAGAGAATTCCATTGAAATTTCAAAAATCAAATCGTCTCTCGAGTCATCATCATCATCATCATCATCATCATGGGGCAACAAACGCAACATCTCCGACCGAACGAAATCAACGGGTTATTCCAAAACCAGTCGTTAACGCTGGAAGCGCGAGCGATGAGAGCGTTAACCGCTCTCATTCAAAAGAAAGAGTTCGACACTCGAGAGAAGGAAGAGGATTACGTGGAGGAGATTTTAAACGCTTTGGACGGGAAGTGCTTGCAAACGAGCGTGGTCTCGGAGGAGATCGCGCGGGAGGCGGTGGGCGAGATGGAGAGGAAGAAGGAGATTGAAAACGTGATAAATCGTGATGCGCCGATGGCGGTGGACGAAGAAGACGGAGAGGTAGGAGAAAAAGAAGATGATGATGATGTTGATGTTGATGATGAATCGGACGACGAGGACCGAGCGAACCAAGAGAGATTGCAAAACGAACTCCGGGACGAAGCCATCGTCGTGTGCGACGCGTTCGCGCACGCGCCTCGGTATCAGTACGACGAAACGAGAAACGTGTTTGCGAAAATCGACCAACCGGCGACGATGGACGCCGAGGCGGATTCGAAAATCAACGTCTATCGGGAACGGTTTCATTTGTTGAGGCAGAGAATGAGCAGGCACGAGAGTTTTACGAAACCGGCGTTTGGGAAGAAGAAAAAAGGTAACGAAGATGCGAGTACTAACGCGAATAACACGAACGAGTTGACGCCGCTTCGATCGTTGGTCGGTCAGTGTTACGGGCCGAGAGTCGTCATGGGATGTTTGTCGCAAGTGGAAGACGGTATTTTTCACTTGGAAGATCCGACTGGGTCAATGAGAATTGATTTGACCGCGGCGGCGGCGACGAGTGGGATGTTTTGCGAGAATTGCGTGGTAATTGCGACAGGAGAAGTGAGGAAGACTGACGGCATTTTTGAAGTGTCCGCGTTGGGCCATCCACCGGCGGAGACGAGAAGGAAAACGCTGGAAGCGACCAACGCGACAGATTTTATGGGCGCCGCGCAAGGTGGAAAACACGTCGCGCTGCGACCGAGAGATTTAGACGAGTTGATCAAAACAGAAAAGAAAGCGAAAGACGAACGATTCGTCGTCATTTCCGATTGTTACTTGGACGATTCCAAATGTTTGAGACGATTGAGGAATATTTTTGAAGCGTACGATCAATCCCCGGCGAAACCGCCCGGGTTGTTTGTGTTTATGGGGGATTTCACGCGAGTACCGTTTGGTCCGACGAAGTATGATTTCGCGTCGTACACGAAATCGTTCGACCAGTTGGCGGATTTGTTGGACGAATACCCGTCTATTCGCGAAGAGTGTCGCTTCGTGTTTGTCCCCGGGCCGGGCGATCCCGGAAATACGAGCGCCTATCCAAGACCAGGATTGCCCGCCGCGTTGAGAGGTCATAAAATCACCGCGTGCTTGCAAAAAGTAGAGTTTGCGTCTAATCCGTGTAAGATTCGATGGCATTCGCAAGATTTGGTCTTTTTCCGAGACGATTTACAAGCCAGAGCGCGACGAGGGTGTGTGTTACCGCCAGTGGACGATTTGGGCACGGAGGAAGACGACGAGCGATTACAGTTAGACATGTCACCGAAAGAACGTGAACGACGAAAAGCAATGCGAGAAAAACCTTTGTTCCTTCACTTGGCGATGACTTTAGTTCAGCAATCGCACTTATCGCCGTTGCCGTTGACGCAAATGCCGATTTATTGGGAGAGAGACCAGGCGATGTGGTTGTACCCGGCGCCGAATGCTATTTTCTTAGGCGATCGATCGGAAACGCAGTGTAAAATGACTGACGTGTGTAATGTGGGAACGACGATGGTAAACCCAGGATGTTTCGCGGACGATGGGAGTTTTGCGATTTATTATCCAAGCGAACGAGAAGTGGATTTATCCGTCGTGAGCGCCGCGGAGATGTAAAACAAGAAGAACAGTCAAATCTAGGAAATTACTATATTAAGATCTATTACTAGTGATAATACAAATATTAATAATAATACTCGCACGAATTGACTTCTCTAAGTATCTATCTATCTACCTGTCTACCTCTTCATTGCGCTTGTTTTGTATGTAATACATTTTTCCGACGTTAGCGCGCCTCCTTCGAGTTTGTTCCTGAGAGCGCGGAATGAAGGATTTCCCCCAGAGCTTCTCCTTGGAGGCGTCGTAGTCATTTATTGTGACATTCATCGCGGCGTACTCTTTCATTTGCTCCTCGATGTTGGCACCGGCACCCGAAGACTCCTCTTTGAACGTGTCGAAAAACAACGACTCGAAAGCGGAGGAGCAGTATCGTGAAGAACTCTCCTCTTGTTCGTCTTCTTCTTCTTCGCGTTGACCGGTTTTGCCGTTGCATACTTCAATCACATCCTCTTCACTCGCCGTCCATATTAAACAGTGTGGGTTATCAAACACGACGACAGAGTCCGTGTCGATGGGAGCCAAGTCGAATTTTCTCTCGCACTGCATCAGCACCGGGTGATTGACGCTTGGAAACGTTTTTGAAACGCGACAGCAAAATGCTCGAGCGCAGTGCTTATACGCAAACTTCCTCCCTATGGTTATCGATTGAATAAAAATAGGCTCCGTAAGTTTCGTGGCCAATAAACTACCCTGCACGCCGAGTGCATTCCACGAGGCTATTTTATCCGAGCACGTACACATTCGTCCGGCTCGATTTTCTCCGACTGGTAAAGTACCCTTTGCGAGCGTTCCGTTCTCGTATAACGCCGCGACCGACGCCGAGCTCGCATCATCGTCCTCGTCGTTTCTCGCAGGCATCGAGACCACCGTCGCTTTCTTCAACGCCACCGCCACGGAGCCTTTCTGAACGTCTAGTGGTAAAAATGGTGTCTCGTGCGTTTGCGTCGGCATCGTAAACGGCCCGATCTTGGTGTCGTTTCCGTCGTCCATTCCTCCTTTGGCCCATTTTCGTATAGTTGCGTTCCCGCACGGACACGAAGAGACGTATAAATGAATGCTCTTGTGCGTTTTCATTTGAAAGAGCACCCTGTTGCCCCCGCCGTCGTCGTCTCGTTTCACTCTCTCGAGTAGAAATGAATCCTCTGTGTCCTCGTAGCCTTCGTTCGATAACGCTTTCATTTCCAACGCTAAATACCTCTTCAACGCTCTCCTCGCCAACACCTCCGCGTGTAAATCTCTCAGCTTACCTCTCTCGTAACTCTTCTTTTCCATCTCCCGATCAAAATCCTCGTCCGGAATCGTCTTCGTCCCGTTCGCGACGGTCAAGCACGTCATCCTGTTCGTTCGCGCGTCGAGCGCGATAAACGCGCTCATAACAGTCCTCAGATGATGATTTTCCTCCTCCCCATTCGCTGCTCTCAAATTATATTCGCGCGCCGTATTCTCTCGCAAACGCGAGAACGTTTCGATTGCAACGTTCGAAATCGATTCCGCGAACGCGCACGAACTCGCTCGCGACTTTTCGCCGCATCTTTGTCCCGTTTTTGTCGTCATCTCTGTCCTCGTCATCATCTCGGGGTGTTCACTTCACCTCAGTGAGAGGTGCACTTCTTCAGAGCAACTTTGTATTCATCCTCGCACGACGCTTTTTCCAAACGACCTAAACGCGCGACATCATCATCATCGCCTGTTACTTGTGCTCCTGCTGCTCCTGCTTTTGCTGCGTGCAACGACGGCGATGACTTACACGCGAACAGCGCTTCTCTGGCTATGTTCTTGCACTTTTTCTCGTCGATGATGAACAAAGACGGCGACGACGTTTCTTCCTTCTTGGCGTAACGATACGTCGCGTAGCCGAGCGCAGAAAAAGCAAAGACAACCGGTGGCAAGAACACGAATGCCATAAAACAACACCAGGCAGGAGATGATGAATGTGTGGTGAGGACGAAGACGCGAAAGAGGACGAGTTTGAATACCTAGTAGTAGTAGTAATAATAATAATAATGACGAAACAATTGGTTTGTTTCTGCTCTTTCTTTAAGTATTGGGTGTCGCGGAGTCGTCATCACCATCATCATCACTACGACTCACATGGCCTTCCCTAGCTGCATTTTCCTCTTGAACATCAAACTCGTGTTGTGCATCAACCCGTCGATGATCCCTACGACGCTATACACGCCACCAACGATGGCCATTAACGTGGTTATGAATTGGTAAAACTCGCGTCTTTTCTCGACGCCTAAAATTTGCACCGGGGACGGGGTGAAGTGGAATTTCGCTCTCGGCGTTTCCCCGTCTGGGGTTTTGACCGAGTGCGTGTGTTGGGTGTATTCGTACACGTTGAACGGTTGCGCGAACGGGCCCAGGGGTTGCATGGTGGTTAACACCGTTTGTAAGTAATGCTCGTGCGACGTTCGCGGGTTTTTCGAGACGACGAAATCGTTCGCCAATTTGTCGTGCCAATCTCCTTCTTTTTCGCCTCTGTGGAATCGAGCCATATATTTTTGCCTCGACGCGGATAATTGTTGACCGAAGTAGAAGTGGTGAACTTGGTGCGTGACGTTTAATTTGTCCACGTCGAAGGAGTGGCCGTTTTTGGCATCCGCGGTAAAAAAGACGTGTCCGGGGACTTTTTTCACCAAGACGAAACCGGTGATGGAACACCCCGTGCTCGCTCTGGTTTGGACCACGTCCGCGTGGTTGGCGACTTTGAAATCGATTTGCTCGTTCGGTCGCGGCGGTTGCGGTTTCTTCTCGTTATCTTTCGTCGGTTTCCCTTTTGGTACTGGAATGTTCCCTTCGCCACCCGCGGGAACGTCCACCATGCTCTTCCCAAACTCTACAATCGCGCTCACGGTTCTGTCCCCGTGATAGGACGCGTGATCCGTGTGTCTCCCATGCGCGATTAAATCCGACCCTCTCGTAAAGATTCTCACCGTCGGATACCCTTGAATGTGATGTTTCCTGCACAACTGCTCGTGCTCCACGCAATTGACTCTCCCGAGCGCAATCGAGTGCATGTTTTGCGAATTCGTGTTGAACGTTTCGTGCAACTGAATCGCCGCCGCGTCAAACACCGGTTGCAACCGTTGACTCCACGGACACCACGGCGCGTAAAAATTGATCATCGTCACCGAATGCGCGTCGTTAAACGCTTGCATCTCTTCCTCTGTCGTCAACGGTTCCGCGCTCGAGTGCGTCACTCGTCCAGTCGCCAACGCTTCCTTGTGCTTCTCCACCACAATCTGCGCCTCCGTCAACTCTTCCTCGTTCACGTGCGCGTCTCCATCCTTCCCTGGCGTCTTCTCCGCCCACGCCAAAGGCCCAGTCGGTCGAAAATTCCCATCGATTGGTCTCTTAAACACCGTCTTGGTCAGATTATACCTCGTCAATCCCAACGCGTCCCCAACATCCACCGACGCGAACTCGCACGACAAAGCCGGAAAAGACACGTTAAAGTTAATCCGTAACAACTCTCCATCCACCGACCGATCGACGACCACTTTCGTCTCGAACGTCGTTTTCAAATACGCTCGCGTTTCTGCGATCAAAAGAAACACGATTAAAGATGTCGCCAGGATGGAGAGGATCGTCCCCAGGTACGTGCCTTGCGTCATGTCGCGCGGGATTTTCCGGTAGAAATCCATCCCTTTCGCTTTGGTTAAAATGCCCATCTTTTATTTCTCGTATATTTCTCTCTCTTTCTTTCTTTCTCTCTAAATCTCTCACTCTCTCTCTCTCTCTTTCACACACGCACAGGAGGAGCAACGCAGAGTCGTGGTGCTGCGCTAAAAAACAAACGCAGGCAGCAAACAAAGTCGAGTTTGTTCTCTTCTTCTGCAAAAGGTCTAATTAATGTCTCTCGATGATGATTTTTTTGTGTGTGTGTTGGTTTGTTGCGAAAGAAAAGAAAAAATCTCTTTTTTTTACTCGATTTTGGCAGTCCTTTCTTTTTTATTCGAAGAAGTCAAAGATTTCTCTTCACTTTATTTAAAAAAGAAAACGCAAGCTCATCAGACACTTCGTTTCTTTTCTACTCTTAACACACATCCAAGGCAGTAACTATTGCACTCGTACACCGATACCTTTTTAAAACACCTGATAATTATTACTAATGAGAGAGGTTATTTCCATCCACATCGGCCAAGCTGGCGTGCAAACTGGTGCGCGTTTTTTGGTTTTGGTTTTTCTCGCATGTGGACGCATGC
>Ga0255779_1001256_pt1 | contig 29329 bp, 14 predicted proteins | sample 011ome_21_FD_179977 | JGI IMG/M metagenome (GOLD analysis project Ga0255779, IMG submission 179977) | Coastal salt marsh microbial communities from the Groves Creek Marsh, Skidaway Island, Georgia - 011508AT metaG (version 2) | ecosystem: Environmental > Aquatic > Marine > Intertidal zone > Salt...
CGTAAGCGTCTCGCGCACGCTCTCGCCACGTCCAGAAACGTCGTCGTGTCGCTTATCGCGTTCGTATTGGCGAAACTTTCCGCAGACGATGGGAGGAACGTGAATTTACTCTCCACTCCGATGATGGTATTACTTTTTCTTCTTCTTCTGTTACTTCTTCTGTTACTTCTTCTTCTCAACGACGACGACGATGGTGACGATGGCGCGCACCGGTAGCAGCATCCAAAAGTCGTCATCATCCTCGTCGCTTTTAAAAACTGTGATGACTCTCTCGTTGTGCTTTTACTCGTTCCCTTTGTGCTTTGTTTGTTAGATGTAAGAAATGACGAATTTTGTGTGACGAAAAAACAGTTGAGTTGAAAAACAAAAATTCTTCTCTCTTCTGTTGCTTCTTCTTCTGTTCGTTAAAAAATTTCAAGCATGCGCTGTGTTGTTGCATCAGCGGCGGCGATTGAAGGGCACTCCTCACAATCCGTCGTCGTCGTGGCTTCATCGTCGTCGTCATCTTCACGACCACCAAAATTAAAACTTTGTGGTCGTTTGAAAATGTGTCGTTTTTCTTCTTCTTCTTCGAGAAGAAGAAGAAGATGCGAAGCGCTTCGAAACGCTCCTCCTCGGATAGAAGGTGAAGATGATGATGAAGAAGAAGCTAAAGAAGAAGTTGATGACGACTTGGACGCGACGAGAAGCACCAACAAAACCACCAAAACCATCAAAAGGAGGAGAAGAGACATCGTGCTGGCTTTACAATCATCTTCGATGTTGTTCACAAAGAAAAGCTTTGCTCGTAATGGAGAAGAAGAAGATATGTATTCAATATCGAGCAACAACAGTATTACTAATAATAATACGTATTACAAATACGAAATCAACGCGAGGAAGAGACTGTTGGAAACGCAAAGGTTATACGCGTTACAACCAGAAGTCGATGAAAGGAGTAATAATGATGTTGATGATACGAATAATAATAATAGTAATAATAGTAATAGTAATGAATCCGTAATAGAGATACCGATGACGTACGACGGCGCGTCTTTCGTGTTGGATTATTACATCGGCGACGCGAGCGTGAGAGGCGTGGTGGATACCGGGTCTCCGTTTATAACCATTCAAGGTGGGAATGGGAGCGAAAATTGGGGGTTTGTGACGCAAAATGATATTCGGCCGAGCCCGTACGGGGAGACGTACGAAGTGTACGGGTTACAAGTGGATTCGAGCACCGTGTGGTGCTTGGGTGATTTGCGGTTCACGACCGGTTTTAACGATGATTCGCGTTCGCGTTCGCGCGATTGGAATTTACGGGAGATGGTTTTAGGCGTCGTCAACGGGTCCATGGCAAACGTGGGCGGGTCTATCAACGGCGCGAACGCGTCGTTCGTTGGATTGACTAAATACCGACAAGACTGGATTCGACCGACGTTTTTAGAACAAACCGATGTGAGCTCTTTTTCCATGAATTTCGAGAAGGAAACGTTGACGCTCTCGAGGAAGAATTTAATCGATAGAAGAAACGATGCGAACGTTTTAGCGATGATTGATTTACGACCACTCGGATCACCGGTGTATCACTACGCGGTTCTGTTGGACGATTTGTACATCAACGGGGAAAAACATAAATTTAAAAACAAGAACGAAAAGACGTACGTCATTTTCGATAGCGGGACGACCGGATTGTTAGTGTCTCAAGATTTATACGAAAATTCAGCCTTTCGAGATGGCGCGTTTCAAGCCGCGATGACTTTTACAGACGTGAAAGGAAACAAAAGCTCCGTCGCCATCGGGTCGTCCATTCGCACGTGCACGAGGAAGTGTTTGTTTCTTTGTCTGCCGCTCAAAGTGCCTTGGGACGGCGTCCTCGAGGAAAAATCGAACGTCATTTTTGCCGGTTTAGCGGTTTTAATGAATCAAGGTGAGATCACCGTCGACGCGGACGAAGGCGTGCTCAGATTAAAGTCAGACCCTGGCGTGAGTAGAATGGAATTTGAAGCAGACGAAGAAGGGTTCATTCCAATCAGAACGAGAGGAAAATTAGCGAGCGATATCAAACTGTACAACGAAACGTAAAGAATTTTGGCTATAGATAGCGCGGCGCCGCGCGGCAACATACTGTAACATTAGCGTGTACTGTAAGTAAAGAAATAAAAAAGTGTACCTAGGTAGTACCAGGTACTCGTAGTAATATTATTAAAAACTCGTCGCGACGATATTAAACAAACAAACAAACATTAAATTTTTTTCTTGCAATCCGCGTGTGCTTTGTCACCCATCGCGTACGCTTCTCTGACATCGGTCTCACCATTCATCGCGTAGACGTCGTTGAACGAGTGCGGGTTGGTGGCCATTTTAATCTTGAACACTTTGCCGCCGCACTGCGATATCGTACTCGTCATCGTCAACTTCTCCTTGGACTTGGGCATGAACACGTTCGTGTACACTTGGCCGTCCGGTAAAATCAACCCGTCGTCGCTCTCGTCGACGACGTTATATATGATTGCGTTCGATGCTCTGATTTTTTTCGCGGTGACGTTGACCAACAAGCAGTTCTCGACCTGAATGTCGCCGCAGTTGACGTTACTCACGACGGAGGATTTCACCGACCCGCTCTTCGCCGTGGACGCGACGATGACTGACTTGTTCGATTCGTCGTCGATAGAGGCTTGAAAGTTTGCCAACTTCACGTCGCGACTCGGGATATTCAAATACAATCTCAACGCCTCTGCTTCGGCATCGTCTCCAGTCACCATCAAGTTGTTCTTTCTGTACAACTTCAACAAGCCGTAATCCCACCAATACGAGCCTTGGCCGACGTCCACCGCGCCGAACAACTTCTTCTCAGGAAACTGCTCCAACAAAGCTTGTTTGAACTTCGTCATGCGGTCGTGGTGCGCTTCCGCTTGCTCTCGCGTCTCCTCTTTCGTTTGCATAATCTTCGCGTAGTTTTCTTTCGTCATCGTCAACGGCATCCAAAAGTGCGGATCGGAATCAAACTTGGCGGTTTTCCCCGCCAACTCCTTCTCGAACTCGCTCAACATCAAACTTAACATTTCGTGGCCCAGTGAAAACGATCCTAAACTCGGACCGACTTGTTTCACCGATCCGAACGATTTCAACAGCTCCGACGCGGTCGCGTGGCTGACTTTTTCAACCTGCGTCGCCTCGTTCTCGCCGTTCACCGCGATTAACCCGTAGTTGGAGAAACCTTTCTCGTTCCACTCTGTTTCGTTCGGCATTGGGCCCATGACGGCTAAAATATCCGCGTGGTGTTCGCCAGATTTGTTGTGCCCTGCGGATGGAATGAAAATCTGGTCGCCCCAAAACACGGAGACTCTTCCCGGTCGCTCTTTGGCGTACCTGTTCGTCTGTCTCACCACCGCCTCGAGGATGGTCAAGTTTCTCGCTTCCCCGGCGACTTCCACCACCGCGGGTAACTTGACCCCAGGTTTGTTGTTATTCTCCGCCCCGGGTAACGGCGCTAACCTGGTCCCTTTCCCGGCCGTGTGGTACAAACCGATCGACCCGCCGTTGCTTAAAATCAAATCCAAATCCTTCGCGTCTTTCGCCTCCGCCAACTTTTTCGCTTTCGCGTACGCGTACAAAGTGCCCAATCCGTTCCCGGCGCCGTCTTTGTTCGTCCAGTCCTCGCACACGGCGTAAACTAAGGCGTCTTTTTTACACGCCGACCCTCGCGTTTGTACCAACCGTTCGCCCCAGTACGTCGCTTGGTGTTCGGTCGAGCAACAGACGATGACGGCGTCGAAACCGGTTTCGTTGGCGTTCATCTCACGTATCGATTCGAGCATAGATTTTTGCTTTTCCTCTTGGGAAGACTCCATTCCGTTGAAAGAAAACGCGTTGCCCATCTTGTTGGTCCGGAACGGCGCGCAGAGGAGGTTGAAGGACGAAATTTTTCCCGTTGTTTTTGTTGCGCTGCGTAGTAATACGCAGCTGTTCTGCGTTTTTCTTCTGCGGTATTATTCTTTTCTTACTCGTCGTAATTGTCTCTTTTTTTTCGTGTTACAACGAACTTTACAAGAAAATTAGGCAAAGAGCAAAGAAGGTTGTATTCTTTTCCATCGTCATCGTCGTCGTCGCAGGAGCCACTTTTAGGTGCGTGCGGCTGCTGTGTATACTACTTGTACTACTATTATTATTGTTACTACTACTACTACTACTACTACTTGGTACTACTATACGTGTACTACTACGGAGTAAGCTTTTCGAGGACATCTTTCCTCTCTCTCATCCACGCGTTGAGAGAAAATTGTTCTTCTTCTTCTTCTTCTTCTTCTTCGAATACGCAAAAGATGAACGTCTTGGCGTCGGCGATGGAGAAGCTTTTGGCGACCAACGCTTTGCGAGGCTTGTACGGGAGATAGACCATTCGGTCGAAGAAGACGGAAGCGATGGCTCGAATGACTCCCCTCGGCTGCGAAGAAGAAGATGTTGTCGTAGTTGCTTTCAATTCGGGAACGTTCCAGGAGGACGGGTGCATGCCGACTTTATGCGTCACGTGTACTTCGCCCGCGCCTCTTTTCTTCTTTGATTTTTTCTTTCTCAACATGACGGCGGCGTTCGCGATGAACGTTAGTGTCAAATTCCTATTCAGCTCCACGTCGGCTGGGTTTCTACCATCCGCGCCTTCTCGCGCGCCGTCTTTCGCCTCGCCGGTGTCCTCTTCTCTCGAGACGCACGGGAAATTCCAGACGATTTTATCGAAACCTTCATCTATGCACTTTTCGACTCGCTCGAGAACATCTCTCTTATTACTTGCGGCGACGGCGGCGGCATCCATCAAGCTCTCTTTCAATTTCGCCGCGTCCACCCCGTGCAACACCAAAACGTCCTCGCCGCAAACCGCCAACTCATCCAACGTCGCCTTTATCGCGTCTTTCCCGTACGCCTTCTCCAAGCTCGCCTTCGTCTCGTGCGTCGTCGCGATCAACTTTACCTTTTTTAATCGTTTCGCCAAGCTCAAAGAAAACGTTAAATCTCCGTCGCCGACGGTTAAGATCCGGTCGCCTTTCGCGTACAAGCCAACGACTGATTGTTTTTCGTTTCTCGCATTTTGTTCTTCTTCTTCTTCTTCTTCTTGGTGATGATGATACCTCTTAAATCGTTCGCACTCCTCCGGTCGCTTCAAAACGATTTTACTACTACTACTACTCTTCTTCACATCGTCCTCACCACTTAAACAACATTCGCGCCTCATCTTCTCAACTTTTCGTACACACGCTTCGCATTTTTTGTTCAACACAAAGTTGCTGCACGACAGTTGCTCTTTAAACGCAAACGTTGGAGGAGGAGGAGACAAAGAAGAACTCTTCTTCTTCTTGAAACCCCCATCAATGTTTTCGTCGTCACAACGCGTCTTCTTCCTCTTGTTCTTCTTCTTCTCCTTCTTCTTCTTCTTCCTCTCGCTGTTGTTGTTTTCCTCCTCCATCATCGTCCTTATTTTTAATAGGGGGGATGTGTTGCTTTGACAGACGTTTGATGAAATTTTTCATAAAAAACAGCCCCCTCTTTGTGGGATTTGACGCAAAAATGACACCTGTCACTTCTTCTCGTCATCATCATCCTCTCGCGAGCGAGCAGCCAAAAGAAGAAAAGGTTTTGTCGTTGCATCGAGAAGAAGAAGAAGAAGAAGAAGAGGAAGAAGAAGAAGACAAAGATGCAGGTGAGGACGATGATGCTATCGATTACGATCGAGAAAATATATTGTGTTCTTCACCGCGAACGCGCGCTTTAGACCATTTCAGAGACGACCGGCTCTTACAGTCCGCGAGATTGCTCCGGAAAATATGCGACAGTTTAGTATCATCATCAGAGGAAGAAGAAGACAAAGAAGAGTTGAAAGATACGAAAGAAAAAGAGAAAGAAAAGATGGTGAAATACGTTCTGGAAAAAGCGAAACAGTCGGAGTCGTTCATCGAGATGTTGAGAGAAGACGCGGAGAAAGATTCGTCCTGGGAAACGCAGAAATCTTTCTCTTTTGGCGGGAGAGACCAGACGAAAATTTATTACAAGACGACGGAAAACGATACGAAATTGATTTTACGAGTAGACCAGGCGATTAAAAGAGAGATGTTAGTGCCAGTGTTAGCGACGTTGAATGAAAGTCAGCTGTACGCGTCGTGGTTACCTTCGTGGACGATGCCGAAATTGAAATTTTCGCGAACCGAAAAGCTCGACCAACGCGGCCGATGTTCGCAGCTTTTACTCGTTACGGTGGAGTGTCCGTGGCCGTTTTCAACCAGAGAGGTTGTTTTGGACGCGCTGGCTTTTGATGATATCGACGAAAGTGGCGTGGTGGCGGTATTGTTGAACAGTTGCGATTGCGAGGACGACGAGAGAGTCCCGGCGATTGACCATAAGTTTGGCCAGTGCACGCGAGTGGACTTTCACGGAGGATTTTTGTTTCGAGCGATTCCGAGCGAAGGCGAGGCGTGGAAGAAAGCGAGGGAAAAGCACGAAGACGAGATGATTGTGTCGTTTATATTTAATATCGACCCGAAGATTTCGTACGTTCCGGTTTCAATCATACAGTTTATAACGAGGACGGTGATTGGGACGTTGTGGGGGATGTTTATGAAAATCGCGAGTAAAGTGAAAAACGGAGAGATGAAAGAACACGCCGAGGCGATACAATCGAAAAGACTCGTTTTGTACGATTGGGTCGACGAACGAGTAAAAAGCATGTTCGCGCGAATCTTTTGAGTCTGTGTGTGCGCATCAAGATACCTAGGTAGTAATTTACGTAGTTTTTTTATAGTAGGAGTAGCCAGAAACGCAGCGACGCGCGCGTACGTGTGATGATGCATTTGAGCTGAAAAGTTCATTTTGTTTTTAAAAAGCGAGAGAGACGCAATCAATCAATCAATTTATTCATCATTAAAGTTCTTTCAAGACGACTTTCATGGACGGTACCTCCCCTAACGCTCTAATTTGTCTTTTCAGAGATAACATCGTGCTCGTACAAATGAGCATGCTCGTAAAACCGACGTTCACTCCGTACGTACCTCTCACGTACTCGTCCGCTATGGAGCACACGCACGCGATTAATCCTAACAAGACGCCGCCGAAGAATTTCGCGCCGTTTTGTAAATCCCGCAAATATTTTTCCGTTTGAACGCCAGGTCGAACGTTTGGTATTCTCGCACCTATTTTTGTGATGTATTCCGCAACTTCTTTTGGCGTATTTTGTACGTCGATGTATGAACCGGCGATGCAAAAGACGAATAAGAAAACGTAGTAACTGAAATCAGTCGGGTCGCAAATGGACACTAAAGTCTTCCCGATTGCGGCTGGCATGGCTGGCGCGACTTGTTCGCGGAAGAAACCACACAGCATGCTAAACGCGATAATCATAGTCATACCACCAGGGTTGACACGAATAGGAATCTCCGAAGATTCGGATTGGGCGGATTTCGGGAGCTGCGACGCGTCCGGGCCTTGGAAAAATTGCAGAGGGATTTTACACGTCCCTTCGTTGAGTAAAGCGGACGCGAAAGTTAACAGTACCACAAACCCAGAGATAGTCAAGAACGCCGGGTTCACCACTAAACCTCTCACGGATTCTAAAAGACTACCGGAGGAGACGAACGCTGCCGCGGCTGCCGCCGCCGTCCCGCCGCTGCTCGTCACTTTTTCTACGAAGATTGCATTCTTCACCGTCGACGCGTAGGACGCACAAATGGACATGGTTATAATCATCCCGCTTCCTTCCCCAATCCCGTAATCGGTAATTTCTTGCGCAACCCACGTGATAGTCATTGCCCCGGCGGCGAACAACATCGTTGCCGTCATATAATACAAAAAACCGGGAATCGCCATGGCGCATAAATATTTCAACTTGTGCGCCTCAATCGCTCCTAAAATCAACGCAATAATCAACGTCAAATACCGTCCTTGTTGTTTTAACTTTTCCATCCCCATTCTATCTTTCTTCATCTCTTTCATTTGAGGGTCTATGGCCATTAATACTTGCATGATAATGCTCCCAGCTACAAACGGACCTATACCTAAATGAAAAATAGTCACCCCGCCGTGTTCGGTAATCTGCCTGGCGCCTCCGAGCACGTCGCCCATGTGCGCGAACGAGGGGTCTTCCATTAATTTCTTCGCCATATCTGCCATTGGACCGGACGATTGCGTCACACTTCCAACTTTTGACGCATCAAATAATCTCGATTGGCCTATATACCCAGCTCGCAACACCGTCAACATTCCCGTACACGCGACGATTCTTCGCGTGATGTCGCTCGTAAACGGTTTCAACAGAAACCGCGCGACGGGATGCGCGTCCCTTCTCAATCCTAAATTATACCACTTCTCTTGGTCTATTCTCTCCCCGTACTCGTTCAAACTCTCCGGATCAATCGTCGATGACTCCGCGTCGAATAAATTCCGAAACCTCTCCTCGTCCGACACCGGGGCATCGTAGTTATCTTTCGGTAACAAACGCTCTAATTTGTTTTCCGCCGATAACGGTTTCGGGATGTATAACTCTTGGTCGACTTCTGCTGCGGTGTTTGTGTATTTTGTAATCTCGTTCTCACCACCTCCGTTTTCGTTTTCGTTTTCATCGTCGTCGTCGTCGTCATTTTCCTCTTCCTCGTACTCCTCAAACGACGATTTCGCGAGGCACAAGAACCCGCGATGAAGATGATGTTGATTTCCAAAAACAAAATCACCCAAGTCCTTTTTTTGACGACGAAAATGATGATTTTGATGCGTTCCTCTTCGTGTTCTTTCACGTTCGTCATCGAAGACTCCACGTCCTCCTCTCAAAGCATTAGCGGCATTATTTCTCCTCCTCTCTTTTCGAGAGCAGCAACCAGAAGAAGAAACAGAAGAAGGAGAAGGAAGAAGACAACAACAAGGGAACGCAAAAGTCATTTTTTTCTCTTCTTCTTCTTTGTGTTTTGTGATGAGAAAATTTCTTTTTTTTTTTCAAAAAACAGAAAAAAAAGCGAAAATCAAAAATTGAATACTTTTTTGTGTTTCCGAGAAGGGCAACTCTCTCTCTAAAATACGCGCATTTACGAGCGTTTTTTTTTCTTCTTTGAAAAGCGATTATTATGCCGAAACTGGACGCGTATTTAGCGTCGTCGTCGTCGTCCAACGAGAACAAGAAGAACAGGAAAAAGAAGAAGAGCGTTTTAGGAGACGACGACGACGATGGGAGCGACACGAGCAGCAGCAATAACAGCAGCAGCAGCAGCGGCGAGGACGACGACGAGGAGGAGGAGGAAAAAAAAGAAACGGGAGGAAACGAGACAAACAAAACGAAAACCATTCCTCTTTCTCCTCCTCCGACGTACCCTGCGACGTTATTGAAACCGAAAAGGAAAACCGGGAAGGAGATTTACGACGGAATACCGAAATACATACGGGATAAAATTATCAACCCGGAAGTTTTAATAAACTGGACACCTGGTGAGGAGGAAAACGGGGAGGAGATACCTGAGCCTGAATTTGAACCCGTCCCGGCGCATCCGCCGAGACGAAAGTGTCCAGAAGGAACGGAGCTTCCGTATCCGTGGGAAAGCGAAATTGGGAAGCCGTTACCGAACGAACGATTAATACGGAAGATGCTTGGCGAACCGAAAAAGTACAGACAACCGGACGGGTCCTTAGGTCCAACGCCGAGACCGAAAAACCCGTGGACCGTGGCGAACAGGAAAGAGTTTTCCGATTTGGTGCACTACTGTCGCACGAACGGAGGATTATCTGAAGCCGACGGGTATAAAGACGGCGTCTCGTATCGATACAACATCGGGTGCACGTGGACGCAACACAGACTGTACATGGAACAAATCCACCAATACCCAGAAGTTAACGAGCGCGGCGAATGGTTCGGCTTTGACCCGAAAAAAATCCACCCGATTGATGACGACCCGACGCACTTCATCACCAAAGCCAAAGCGGACTCGTACCGCGAGCTCGAAAAACGAGGCATCAATGGTACCAAGCTCGAAGAGATGTTTAAAGAAGAAACTCTGAACAAATCCGGCGGCTGGCACTGGGGCGATGGCACCGAACCGTCGCACACCGACGGAGGCCCAAACGACGCCAACGACGGCGAGGAACGAGACATCGAGAGCGAACCGGAGGATCCAGAAACCTCCCGGTGCCCAAAATCCCTCGAGTGGGTCGAAGAACACATCGCGAGAGAGAAAGAAGATGAAAGCCTAAGGAGAAGAGCTGAGAATTAATCCAAGGAGAAAAGAAGAAGAAGAAAGAAAAGAAACTCGCGAGGAGGAGCAAAAGCGCGTTTGTCTGTTATAAAATTATGAGTTTTCATCAGTCAAAAAACGCGTCGAGTCACATTTCGTGTCTTTTCGTTTCCCATTGCATGTTTTCTCTCTCCCGCCTTTTTTGTGCTTTTTTTTCTTCTTTTCTCTCTTCTTCTTCTTCTTCAGAATTCCAAAACACCACAAAAACAGCACGGAAGAACATCCACAGCACGACTACTAAAAGAGAAAGGTATAATCATCTTTAAAGTTTCTTCTCGTTCTAGAGAGAGCAGTTATCGTCCGCTCACGCGTCGTCGTTCTTTTTCTCGAAGAGAGAAGATTTTTTATTCGACAGACGCGCACCCAAAAGGCGAAGCGTCGTGTTTATTACGTCGTCTTTCTCCTTCTTCTCGGGGAGGAGGCCGCACAGCCGCCTATAATCGATCGAGATTCTTTTTTTCTCTACTCAAGCGCGCGCGCGAAAGAGTACTTCTCGAGAGAGAGCGAGAACAACGACGTACTGCGACCGTAACGACGACGACGACAACAACGCGAAGCAGTCATCAAAAGCGAAGAGAACAAAACGGACAGGACGAAACGACGAGAGAGAAAGAGACAAACAGAAGAGAGAAGAAAATCAATCGACGCTTCTTTGTCGAAAAAAAGTAGACCAAAACTGACCTTTGATTTCTCTCTCTCGTTTTTTACACTCACAAAACCAAAACAAACAAACAAAACAAACAACTCTACGATGAAACAGAGTTTTATGGAAAGTGGACAAAATCAACAAACAAATTCTGCGAGCGGGACACACGAAACTTCTTCTTCTGCGATTCAAACGACCGGTTCGTTAAAGTCCGGCGTACCTCTGCCGAAACCAAACTTGACGACTGGCGGGAAGAAGGTTGGTTTGAAATCGAAGAAGAATGTCGAGCAGCACAATAATTTTAACGGAAGCAGCGGCGATGCAGCTGGGACGGCGGCGAGCAACAATAACGGAGAGCATTCGCACGCAAAGAACAAAGGAAATAATACTAACAACAACGGACGAAAAAGTAGTAGTAAGAAGAACGGGGAAGCGGCGGCGACGGCGGAGAGAGCCGGGGATGGAAGCACGAGCGGGGACGTCTTTCACGACGCTTTAGCGCCGGAGGAAGCACAACAGAAAGCAGCCAAACTAAAAAAGAAAAAGCAAGTGAAGAAGAAAAAAGAGCATTCATTGGACGATGGCGTGTCGCGATTATCGTTGGAAGACGGTGCGGAGGGAACGATGAGCATTCCGTCGCCTTCGATGATGCCGGGGGGAATGCCGCCGCCGCCGCTCGGGAGACCGCCAAAGTCGCCAATAAAACCAGAACAACCGTCGAGAAAGAGCAGCGCAAAACCTCGCGGAACGCGTAAGATGGTCGCTTCGCAACCGATTGCCCCTCCACCGTTGCCATCGGGTGCACCGCCTCCGCTACCGGGTGACCCGTTGTCCGCTAACGCGGAACAAAGGAAATCGGGAGGAAAGACGCAAGGCGGAACGTACGTTCCACCTTCGCAACGAGAAGGAAGAAAATCGTCCCGAACCGCGCAAAAGTCAACAGCAAAATCACCGTTAGGGAAGAAAGCAATTACTCACGACGAAGCGAGAGGAGATCCGGATTACGATCGCAACGATCCGAATTTGATTCGAGGCGGCGCCTTGCATCATCGCGAGCAGTTTGGACACACGAGTTTGAGCGGACGCTCGAGCCCGAATCATCACGCCTCGCTCGCCGAGGAACAAGCGGCGCAAAAGCAAGCGAAGAAAGATCAGCAAAAGAAAGAGAAACCGGCGCCTCCAAAACTCACGGCTGAGCAACAGAAGCAACAAGCAACCGGGCGAGAGATTCGCAAATTTCTCGATTCCAACGATATTAACGGAGCTTTAGATGTTTTTTACGCCAAGAGAGATTTCGGTGGAATCGACGTGGAAGCTTTTAAAATTTTGGTTGCTGGGTGCGTGAAGATGGCGGCGATTCAAGACGGCTTACGGGTCGTTGAGTACGCGAAGAGTAAAGGTTTGAAGATCTCGCTTCGAAATTTTACCGGCTTACTCCAGACGATACCGCAACGTTCAAACCCGATGGATACGGCTGATTTACTCGCCGCGCTTGAGTACGTCATCGATTACGAAGACAGACGCGTTCGAAACTATCACTTTCACTTCGCAAAACTTATCGTGCAAGAGTTTCTCGAAGAAGCTTTACAAACGCTCGATCGTGTGGCAAACGCGCCGGCGTTTGGCTTGCAAGAAAACGGACTTGCTGCCATGGACGTTCGATTGGAACCACTGCGTAAACCCGGTCAAGTTGGTTTAACAATTCCCGCGCTCGCAGCCGAGATGCAAAAGAATCTCATGAAAGGTGACGCGGTCTTGCTATCGAGAACTTCCGCCACAAAGAATATCATGACGCTAGGCGAATTACCGAAACACTCTAAAGCCGCGCTCGAAGCAGCTGGCGAGAGCACGGTGAAAGCGTTATCGATGGAGCAAGGCGAAAGACCGGCGCGACGAAGCTACAACTACAGCGCCGCGGAGGAGTACGAAGCTGAAGTCTGTCAACTTGGGAACAACATTGCCGTCCGTTTACTCGGCGTCGACCCGAGAGACGCCGCGAGCATTTCTGGTTCCGGTTGGCGTGTTGATAAGTTGGCGAACAGAACGAGTTACTTGCGTCAGTTGAACGCGCTGCAAGATTTGATGGAGATGAAGGGGCCAGTCGGCAACAAAGCCGGAGTCGATCCAGGAATTCGAGACATTTTACTCGCTGGATGGGATAACAACAAGAAGGCTATTGAATCCATTCCAGATTTATGCGCGGCTGAGTTGAACGGGGAAACCATGCACGCGGCTACAAAGCAACGCATGCTCGACATGGCTCAAGATATTCCTGCGATGCAGCACATGAATAAGTCGCAACACGAGGCCTTGCGAGCGGCATTGTTCCAACGCATCACATTGATTCAAGGCCCGCCGGGTACAGGTAAAACGCACACCGCGGTTGCGTTGGTGCAAATGTGGCTGAAGTGTCGCACGATGCCGATTCTGTGTACATCTGATTCGAACATTGCAGTGGATAACTTAGTTGACGGTTTGTCGCGAGCAGGGGTTCGTGTTGCGCGTATTGGTCGTCCAGAAGCCGTGCGTCAAGACCTGATGCCGTTTATGGTTGAATCTATCGCCGGAATCGAACCAGGCTCGAACATGTCGAAAGATCAGCAGTATCAAGCCATAAACGGAGTTTTACGACGAGCGGAAGTTATTTGCGCGACGTGCGCGGGTGCCGGGAGCGATATCCTCGAACGATTTTCCTTTGCCGCGTGTCTCATTGATGAAGCCACGCAAGCGACGGAGCCGGCAACGGTTGTGCCCATGACAAAAGGCTGTAAACAAATCGTCCTCATCGGTGATCAAAACCAGTTACCGCCGACGATTATTTCCCGCGATGCGGACGAACGCGGTCTCGGAACGAGTCTTTTTGAAAGAATGCTTTCGCGCGGTATTCGAACATTTATGCTTAAAGTGCAATATCGTATGCACCCGGCGATTGCAAAGTTCCCATCGCAGCAATTCTACAACAATGAGTTACTTTCCGGTACGCCTCCTTCGCAAAGGCGAGCGCCGCAAGGGTTCGATTGGCCAGTACCCGCAGTGCCGTTGGCGTTTGTTGATTGCCCGGAAGGTGAAGAACGATCTGATGGCGCTTCGCAAATGAACACGATTGAAGCGCAAAAAGTTGTAACGCTGGTGAAGAAGTTGATGGCTGAACACGAAGTTTTAGCGTGCGATATCGGTATCGTTTCACCGTACGCCGCGCAAGTGCGAGCGATCAAAAAGCTTTTGCAACCCAATGCGGTTAAACGAACGAGATTTGACGCACCAGCCGCGCCAGACTCCGATGCCGCCATCGAAGTTTGTTCCATCGATGGTTTCCAAGGTCGAGAGAAGGAAGTTATCGTATTTTCGTGCACGAGAGCAAATTTGATGGGTAATGTCGGTTTCTTAGCCGATCGCAGACGCGTAAACGTCATGTTGACCAGAGCGAGAAGAGGTTTGATTATCGTCGGGCACTTGAGAACTTTGCGAGGAGAACCAGAAGTTTGGGGACCGTGGTTAACCTGGGCCGGCGAAAATGGTTTAATCTGCGGTTTGTCCGCCACGGATGCCGACGCTGCGAACAGTTTGGCTACGATTGGTATGAGTTCCTACGCCGAAATCGGAGGCAGCGGTGTTGGCGAAACTGTCAACACTAGTGCGATGCTCGTTCCGTCGGCGTGGGCAGACGATTCCAAGAATACTGGCATGCACCGCATCGAATCTGGATCGAAGCTCGTTCAAAGAGAACACATCCCGGAAGCGTGGGACGATAGCGACGACGAAAACGCGGACGTGGACGCCATCGTACCGAGCGCGAGCGTGAGCTCGTTTGTTACGAGTGCGATTTCGACGGATGACCAAGATCCTGATTCTGCGTGGGATGAAGATGATGAAGACGACGACGACGGTGAGGAAACAGCAACAACTGCTTCGGTTGTGACTTCTTCGACGGATGAAGAAGATGGCAATGACGATGAGGCGTAAAAGAGAAAGGGAGGGGCGAGAGAGAGAGAGACAGAGAGAGAAAGAGAGAGAGAGAAGAAGAGAGGAGGTGGAGGTGTTTGCGTTGTGATTACAATATACTACATTGATTGAAATTTATTTCTTTTGCTTTTTGCTCTTTTCCTTCTTTTCCTTCTTTTCCTTCTTTTCGGCTTTCTTGCGCTTTTTAGTTCTGTCGATTTTGTTCTCTTGTTCTTCGTCGTCGTCATTAAATCGAACTTTTGTGCCTTGGAAATCGACGATATTGGTGTGCGTACTACCTTCACCGTTACCGTTCGCCATGGAAGGTGGTCGACCACCACCGCACACGGCTAACACGAGCGCGTCCAAACCTTCCTTATCCGTCGCTCGCGAAGCGGTAATCTGTTTCTCTTTTAAAGACCGGAGGACTGTGCGTAAATCAAACTCAGCCTCTCTTTGCGCTTTCCGAGCCGGTTGTAACGCCAAATTGCTGTGCATTTCCTTTGCCTTTTCGCGCGATCCAAGAACGGCTCGAGAAGATCGACTCAACATTTTCTTTTCGAAAAGTGGAAGAGCGTAGTTGAAACCGTTCACGGAGCCGTGTTTTCCTACACCTTCGATGAGCGTATCAGCGAATAAGACGGCGTCGCTGATGGCTTGATTCGCACCTTGCGCTTTGAATGGCGTCATCGGATGCGCCGCATCACCAATGATTGTTACGCGACGAGAAATACTCGCTTTCGGACGAAGGACGTCAGTTTCTAACAACTCGCGGTCGTAGACAGGGTAGCCGCTCATGCAAGTTAGCGGAGTTTTTGTGAGCATCTCTGGAATGGGATCGTGCCAATTCCCGCATCGTCTGGAGATTTCAGCCTTCAACGTGCTGGCATCTCTTGTGTACTTCCTCGCCGTATCTTCTGAGCACGGGAACGAGAGCTGCCACATCGTTGAATTTTTCGTGAATGGCATGGCGTAAATCCGCGTGGTCCCGTCTACGGTTTCAAAGATACGACGCTTCGCCAACGGGATTTTCAGTATCTCGTCGTTAACAATACCTAAGACTACACACAAACCGACGTAGTTTAATCGGTCTCCCGGTAATTCCAACTGACGCCGGACGGTGGAGAAAATACCATCCGAGCCGATTAATAGAGCGCCTTCAATTTTCGTATCGTCGATGAGAGTCACGGTGACTTTATCTTTGTCGCTATCGTCGTAACTTTTTAACTTGCTATTCCACCGAATCGTATCCGGACGCACGGCTTCGAGAATTCGTTGGCGAAGTACCTGCCTCGGTATGTGAATGAATCGACCCGAGTTTTGGACTTCTTGCCTGTCCTTGCTCTTGACACCAAACGCCTCGCCAAAGAACCCGATGATTTCGCCTTGCTGCGAGAACGTATAGTGCGAAGTGGACGGTGCATCATCTCCAGAGATATCGACGCCCATCGCTTGCATTGCATCCGTCGCTTGCACCGTGAGACCGTACCCTTGAGCCCTGGAATCAAAACTCGCATCCGATTCCAAGACGACAACATCGAATCCTTTCTTTTGAAGCGACACTGCTAAAGCCGCGCCGCCGATGCCGCCGCCGGCGACGATGATACGACCGCACTCGGATACGTCTACGTTTGCGTCGTAAACGTCGTTGGTGGCCGAAGACATTCGCCTTTGTTGTTTCAATTGTTTCACAACTGCCGTTTGATTGGCTTTTTGAAACGCCCACTCTAAGTTATCTAAATCTTCTTCACCGAAATCGTCCATAATTCGTTCCACCACTTTCGCCATGGAGCTAAATAATTCGTCGTCCACCTTGCCGGCGTTTGCAAACGTCCACGCCACGTTCGTAATATCCGTCGCGGTAAACTCATTCACGCGTTTCACCGCCGCTCGCGCTAACGACGATACTAAATTATCGTCCAACTTACCAGCCTTATCGTACGTCCACGCTAGATTTGCTATATTCGGTGCATCTAAATCGTCCAAGCGCGATTTTAAGAGCGACACTTTCACCGCTTCCAACAACTTCATATCAAACCTACCTAATTTCGAAAACGACCAGGTCAAGTTTACGATATCTTGCGTGTTAAAATCGTGCAAGCATTTTTCTGCCATTCGAGCTAGGACAGTAAACAGCGCGTCGTCTAAGTGACACGCTTTCCCGTACGCCCACGCTATATTTGCGATATCTTGCGCGTTGAAATCCGTTCCGTTGTTTGCAAACATTTTACGCTCGATGTTTTTACCAAAAGTGGTGAAAAGCTCTGCGTTCAAATGTCCAGCTTTGGCAAACGACCACACTGAATTCGACAAACCTTGCGCGTTCAAGTTTCCCATGTGTCTTTCCGCGTTCTTTGCTAAAGTAGTAAACAACTCGGCGTCGTACTGCCCGGCTTTCGCAAACGCCCAACACAAATTTGAGAAATCTTGCGCGTTGAAACGATCCATATTTTTCTGGGCCGTCTGCGCGATTGTTCGGAACAAAGTAGCGTCAACGTATCCAATCTTTGCTAAAGCCCATGCCGTGTTCGATAATCCTTGCGAGTTGAAACCGTGCAATTGACCATCGATAGCTTTTGCTAACGCCTTGAACAATTTTGCGTTGTCGCACTCCGCCGTGGCGAACGCCCAAAACACGTTCGTAATCTCTTGCGAGTTGAATCTGTCCATCTGTTTCTCCGCCATTTCCGCCAAGTTCGCAAACATTCCCGGGTCAAAATATCCGCTTTTTGCAAACGCCCACGCTATGTTTGCTATTTCTTGACCGTTACACTCCGCCAAATGCCTCCCGATAGCTTCCGCTAACTGCTTCACCAGCCCGTTCTCGTCGCGAGCGCCGACGCCACATTTCGCGACGCCGTGCGCGATATTCGCCAATTCTCTTCCTCGTATGCCAGAAGAGTCGCTTGCTATAACATCTCTCGTGCGTTCGACCAGTAACGCTAACCCATCTTCGTGCTCGCTTTGCCAATCGCTACTAAAACTACTCGCGCTGGTGGTGATTCTTCCCAATAAATTCCAAAACGCCGACAAGTGAATGTGGTTGAACCGCTTCCAGTGTTTTCGCGTGAGCTCGAACATTTCGCGCAAACTCTTCGCATTTTTAATGTTGGCCGTTAACAGCGCCGGCGATGGTCCGTTTATGTTGTTGTTATTATTGTTGCCACCACTCGCGACGGCGTTCTTCTTCTTCTTCTCCTCTTTCGTCGGAATTGGAATTGGATTCAGTCCGGCCTCTTTTCTCGCGTCCGCTTCGCTCATGCCTCGCTCTTCCACGAGCTGTTTCGCTTTCAATTTCATCCGCTCTTTCTTGCCCATCTTTTTCTTTTTCTTTTTTACATCTTTTACGCCGTCATCGGCATCGTCGGCGACGCTCATCGCGCCGCCGCCCGTCGATGGTGATGCGTGCAACGCAATGAGTGAAGGAAAGTACGAGAGTGTTTTACAGGTGAATTTTACTGCTAGAGCCTAGATGTCTATATGCGAGTATCATTTTCAACTCTACACTTAACCGGCCATCCCGTCTCTCCACGCGACGTTTACACAATCTCCCTCCAAGAACGATACCGATGCTGATTTACCATCACCTCTCAAAACAGTTTCTTTGAATTTTGCGTAAGGCGAGGAGGCGATAGTTTCCTCCGCGTTTCTCGCGAACGCGTAGGAGTCTTGCAACCGCTTTTTGAGTAACGAGACCGAGGTAAAATCGTCGCCGTGAACAAATGAACATCCGTTTCCATTCGCTTTCGCGATACTACTATTAGCATCATCTTTAAAAATCGATGAGAGGAGCTTTAGAAACTGCATTTTCAAATCGTACTTTGACGCGCGAGGTGGTTTACCTCGCCCAGATATTGCCAAACCAGTTCGTCCGTCGTGGACGCGCGCGATGGTATCGTACGCGCACCAGGATACAGATTCGTCAGATTCGCCGACGTCGGCGCGAGCGCGAACGGATCGCTCCTTGAACTCGATCGATATAGATGCCATCTGAGTGCATAAATGTTTCGTAGCTTTGTTTTCATAATTCTTACCGTTCAACGATGGAGAAGAGCAGCACGTGCGCCCGTACGTTGCTTCAAACAGGCGGTCACCGTCATATTTTCTCGAACACGCTACACTACTCAGCACTATTGGCTCTTTGATAAACGAAGCCGTTAAAATCGATCCTTGAACGCCACGTGCACACCAAATCGCGATCTTATCCGAGCACGAAAGCGTTTGTTTGGGATTCCCGATTGCTTCGCGAACACCCCCACGTAAAACAACACATCCTGGTGGTACTTTCTCGTCATCGATGGTATTATGGGCTGAGGAGACGTTAGTGCCTTTACGTGTCGCGTGCGGAAAGCAACTTAACGAGCTTTCCAAGTTCAGACTCGCTGAACCACACGGTGCACTTGATACGTACAAGTGTATCTCAACGTCGTCGCGTTTGCGAAACCATCCATCGTTCATCTCCAAAACGCTAAAGTTATTGTCATCGTTATATTGTACCGCAGCGCCCGAAGATGCCATTTTACCACCAGGAACACTATCATTCATCTCCGCGTACAAATAACGCAGAAAGTTCCGTCGCGCAAGAATTTCTGCGTGCGAATCGCGAATGACATCATCTCTGCTCGATACAAATGCAGATCCTGCTACGTCTGGTGGTACGAATTTTGTTCCAACACCTAAACTTGCGACTTTTACGCGAGAGGTGCTCTTCTCATACGCAACAAAGGCAGCAAAGCACGCCGCACCTTTGGCGTTTTCATAATGCCTTTTGCAATATCGTTTATACGTACCAAACGCATGCGACGCGATCCGATTACTTTTTAAGCGAGCGGCGGCATCTGTATTGTCACCGCGCTTAGTCGCTTCGAGCGCTCGCGTTTCACACTCCTGGGCATCCCAAACACCGTCCGGTTTAGGTTGATACTGAGTATGAGACCTATCATCGTGATCACAGTCATCCTCATCGCTACTTCCTCCATCGATTGCGGCGTTTCCATGTCTATTTCGACACAAGTTTGTCAGTGACGTTAAGAAGTCATCCGATATATCGTTCCCGTGTGCCCAAATCGTTCGCATCGGCTGACCGTTATTCAAACGCATTTCCATCGCACGAAGTAATTCGTGCGCACCTTCCTCGTTGAAGCCGACATGATCAACGTGTACCTCGACGAGCGTTTCTTCGAGTGTAATGAGCTTAGCGATGAGACGCACACCAGCGTTCCCTATTGGATTCCCTCCTATGTCTAAAATTTCTAATCCCCTAATACTACTATTACCGCTTAAACGCTCCTTCGTTCGCGCAGTAAACGCGTCAACGATAGATTGAGCACCAATTGGACCTATTTTATTCCCATAGAGAGCAACTTCTAACACACAGGTATGCTTTGCAAATAGTTCGGATAAGTGCGCGCATCCCTCGTCATTAATATCATTGTGGTGTAAACCGATGGACTCTAAAAAGGGCATTCGCCTTAGAATTCTCGGCGCGATCACCTCGCACCCGACGCACCCGAAACCAACTTCACCTAAACTTCGCATGGCTTCACCTTTTCGATTTTGTCGACACTTTTCGTATAAACCGTTGAACGCGCACAGTGCGAGTAGTCGCTTACACCAAGACGATGAGAACCCCGGATTTCCATCGCACATCAATTGTAAGGGAGATGAAAACGACGCGTCGTTATTTTCCTCTTCACAACAATGCACGGAAAACTTCTCAAAAAACTGTTTGAATCCATTCTCGGTTATGTTGTTGTTCCGCACATCCACAGCGTTTTTTAATATCACGATATCCTCGAACAGACGCATAAATATGCCGTCGGTCACGTTGCAATTCGAAACTCCTTCCTTCTTCAGTCTCCTTCTCAAATATCCAACCGCGTTTCTTTCCAACGCCTCTCCCAGCCTTCCAATCGCCGCCGCCGAGAACGTCCCTCCTGAACAATTTACGTCCGTCAACACGCACGAACTGCCCGTATCCTCGCAAAACCTCAGAACCGCATCTATGGTCCTATCTGTCAACCGTTTATTGTTTCTTAAGTTCAACGCTCTCAAACGCTTCAACGATGAAGGCGACGCCAAAAGACTTTCCACGAACGCGTCGTCAACGTCGCAGCTGGACGCGTTCAATCTCTCCACGCGAACATTTCTCGTCCTCCTCAAACACTCCACGAACTTGTCGCATCCTTTCTGATTCCTGAACGCCTTCTCGTTTCCACTCACGTTCATCTCTCGCAAGCGCTCTAGAATTGTGTTTTTCTTCTCCTCCTCCTTTTCGTCCTCGAACAGACTTTCCAAAAATAACGAACTGTTGTTGTTGTTGTTGTTCTCTTCTTCTTCTTCCTCGCACGACGACGACAACACTCTCACGCTCGAGACGTTCAACGCGCGACAACAGCACGTGTTATTATTATTATTATCAATCGACGACGATTGAAATATCAACCGAATGCAACTCTTAAACGTTTTCCAAGAATCAAATTCGCAATCTTTCAAGTTCACCATCGTTTCACCGAAATCGTTTCGTGCAGTCGTGCGCTTTTCGAGAAACGCTTCGAGGTTGGTTTCCTTCGTCGCGAGTTTGTTTCCCTTCTTACGTTTAGGGCGGTGAAAGCGTTCGTTGTTCATTCTTTACGACGATTCAGACGACGACGACGAAAAGGCGCACTTCGACATCATTTTGAGCGGCAGAGAGAAGCGTAGTATTATTATGAGGAACGAGGGAAGAGTGATGTGTGAATAATGCGTGTGAAGTGAAGAGTATCGACTCTAACGCGACAACAAAAGTACGCGTAGAAACGTCTTAATAATTTCAATCGTCTTCCTCCTCCTCCTCGTCGTCGTCGTCATCTTCTTCCATATCTTCCTTACGGTCGGCTTTTACGAACGGGTCTTCCTCGTCTTCCGAGTCGTCCATGTCTTCGTCCTCGTCCTCGTCCGAATCGTCGTCGTCGGTTTCCCACTCTTCGCCTTCGCTATTGTCCTCGTCGAAATCATCCTCTTCGTCGCTCTCGTCTTCTCCACCACCCCCGACGACTAAATCGTCTAAAACGTCCACTGCCTCGTGGTATTCCGCCGCTGGTATACCTCGTTCGTCCTCGTTTAACCTCGCGTTTTCGTTTGCGTCTTGCACCTCGTCTCGCGAACTCGCGTAGAGCAACAAGTCTAACCGTCCCATGAGGTGCAACAGAGGTTCTCGTTGCGCCGTCCGCGCGTTAATTTGCGATTGTAAATGCGCCAACGTTCTCTGCGCGTTCGGCGAGACGCTGGCAAACCCAGCGTGTCTCACCAACGTCGCTCGGCACCACTTGGCCAACCGTTCCCCGCGATTCGGTTTGTCTTTCATGTTATCGAGGCATACGCTCAAAAGTTTCATCGCCAGAGGACCGCTCAAGCGCCCGACCGTGGTTTCAATCACGCGTTTATCGTGCACGGAGAAGCACCTTTCCAATAACTGCACGTCATCCGCGGCTAACGCTTGCGCGAGAAGCGTCGCCAAAGAGTCCGCTTTCGGTGGCACGAACGATGGTGCCGCCGTCGCGTCTTTATCGTCGTCGTTCTTCGTCGTCGTTGTCTTCTTTTCCGAGGTGGTGGCTCCACCCCCATTGACGGAAACTTCCAACGCTCTCACTCGCTCTCCGAGCGTCCGCATGTCGTCGTCGTCGTCTGTTTCCTCTTCAAATTCTTCAATTCCGTTTTTGTTGTTGTTATTACCATCGTCGTCTACTTCTTCTTCTTCTCCTTCTTTTGTTCCTCTTTCTCCTCCTCGGCTTTTCCTTTTCGATTTGCTCAAAGTGCTGCTCTTCTTCTTCCCCGGCGGCTGATGATGATGATGATGATGATGTGATTGATTTATCTCGTCCTCCTTTTCGCCGCCTCTTTGTTGTGCTACTACTAATTGTTCCTCTCGTTCCCGAGAAAGAACAGGAGGAATCCCATCGATGACGTGAACGACCTTGTTGTTGTTCGTGCCGCTCTGCTTCCGTCGCGACGACATCTTCTTCTTAAATACCTCTCTTTTTGCCGTTGTTGTTGTACACTCTCCCTTCTTCTTTCGCTTATTAAAGAATACTTACTACCTAAGTGTGTTTTGGTGTCAAGCTTGACAAATTATTATTAGACAGCCACAAAAGAGTGGAAAAGACAAGGAAAAAAATTTCAAAAAAAAACAAAAAATTTTTCTCTCTCGTCTGTTCTTTTCGTTCTCAAATATCTCGTCACTTTCATCAGCTCTCTTCTTCTCTTTCGAGAGAAAAAGAAGAAGTTAAAGAAGAAGAAGAAGAAGAAGGAGAAGACGAGAAGAACACAGAAGAACCACAAAGAACCACCTCATCTCTTCTTCTCGAACAACCACAAAACGCGCACAAACGCAACAACAAAAGTGATCATGCGTTTAAAAGACGAGGCGTGGAGGAGGCTACAAAAAAATTAGTAATTTGAAAACGCGCGCAAATCAGATTTTGCGCAAAAAGCACGGAAGAAGAAGAAAAGAGAGACAACGAAACTTTTACGACGACGACGATGACGGGCGAACAAACACACGAACCACCAGGAAAGACGACTTTATTATCGACGTGTTTCCTGTGTTGCAAACCTAACTTCGTTCCGAAACGACCTCGGAAAGTCGTCCAGGACGTCCTCGCGTCTTTGCAAAAAGACGAGTGGCTCGGTCCGATTTTTCTTCCCAACGACGTCCACTCCAAACGAGTCCACCAGTCGTGCGGTCTGTGGTGCCCGGAAGTGTATTACGACCACGAGAAAGAACGACTGAGGAAATTACCGGACGCGATTCAACGGTCGAAGAAAATTCCGTGTCACAAGTGTAAACAGAAAGGCGCGGCGATCGGGTGCGTCGTTCCGGAATGTCCGAGGAGTTACCACTTGATTTGCGCGCACGACGATAAGTGCGCGTTTAACACGAGCACGTATTCGTTGGCGTGCCCGATGCATATTAAACGGTTGACGAGTAAAAACGCAATCGAGTGGACGAATTTCGCACTGGAGGAGTTGTTACATCCCAAAGAGGAGGAGGAGGATGAAGGAAACGAAGACGCGTTGGAAAGAGATTCGGAAGACGAGTTTAACGGTGAGAACAAAAAGAACAACGCCTCGAGATTTAGAGTTTCGAGAACAATCGCGGACGACGGTATGTCGTACTTGCCGTTAGCGGCGGCCAGAGCTGGCGCAGAGATTAAACCGAGAGGGAATAAAGCCGCGCGATTCGACCACACGTTCGCGCGAAGTCGCGAGGCTTTGATTCGTAAATCCGTCCAAGACGCCGAACGGAGAGAACGGAAACGGAAAGAAAACGAAATAGACGAGATTATTCTACACGCGAACAACGACGAGTTGGCGTTTCACAAACGAGAGAAAAACAGAAAAATGAAAGATACGACGCGGATCGAACGCTTCACCGTCGGAGGCGGGAGTGTAAATACGGAAACGAACACGTTTGGCCATCCCGACGGGTGGGATTCCATCGCCGGTAACCCGGAGATTATACACGCGTTGAAAGAAGTGACCGTTTTACCGTTGTTGTATCCAGATATTTTTAAAGGCGTGGGTGTGAATAAAGCGCGCGGGATTTTACTCCACGGCGCGCCTGGGACCGGGAAAACCGCCGCCATTCGCGCGTTGGTTGGCGCGGTTGCGAAGCAGAATATGAAGAGAGTCAACGAAGGCGGCGGCGAAGACCAACAAAAAATAACCTTCTTTTGTCGCAAAGGCGCGGACTGCTTGGGTAAATATTCCGGCGAAGCAGAAAGAACGTTGCGATTGATCTTCGAAGAGGCGCAGAAATGCGCTCCGAGTGTCATATTCTTTGACGAAATGGACGGATTAGCTCCGAACCGAGCGAACCAAGCGAGCGATTCGTCCAACATTCACGCCTCGGTCGTGACGACATTATTATCGTTAATGGATGGCGTTTCCGATCGCGGACAAGTCATCGTCATCGGCGCAACAAATAGACCAGACGCTATCGATCCAGCGTTGCGACGTCCCGGTCGGTTCGACCGAGAAATCTTATTCTCGTTGCCGAACGAAGACGCGCGATTCGAGATTTTAAAATGCCACACTTCGAAATGGACGCCCAAACCGCCTACGGATGCAACATTGCGTTGGGTCGCGAAGGAAACGAACAACTGCTCCGGTGCCGATTTACGCGCGACGTGTAACGCGGCGTTGATATCATCCTTGATGCGGTTTTTGCAAAATCAATTGTTAGTGAATCCTCCGACGATTACTCGCAACGTTCACAAAGCGAAAAAGACAAAAAACAAACTCCTCAACGAGTGTTTCCAGAGCAGAGACGAGTTAATGGCGATGTTTGACCACGCGTTACCGGAGAACGAAACGACTAAGAAACTCAAGAGTTTCGTCACGAAACAGCACGAGACGGACGTCGTTCGTCACGTCGGTCGCGAGTTGACGTTGCGAGGCTGGGACGCGTTGGGCACTCGCGTGGAAGTGTATTGGTCCCGAGCGAACACGTTTCGTCGGTGCACGATATCCTCGTTCGATCCTACAACTTTGCGACACAGATGTGAATACGACGACGTCGAAGGTTCGATGTTTCGAAACGGCGAGAAGATTATCCGCGAGGAGTGGTTACCTTTGTTTCGTCCCGGGACCCTGGTGAAAATTTTAAAAGCTGAAGACGAGGATCGAGAAATTCTCGACGAGGCGAAACGGAACACGATTATTGAAATCGCCGTTCGCGCGAACGCGTTGAAGAAACGACACAAAGAAAGTTTAGAATCCTTCACGTTGGCACAAAGCAAAGGCGAAGTGAAAGGTGTGGAGCGCGCGGATTGGAGAGTTGGTTTGGAAAAGCACAGCGGGAATAAGGCGTCCTCGAGAAGGTCGTCGGCGTTCGCGCGCGCGCCGGTTGGAGAGGCGTTACCGAACTATTTAATCGGCACGACAAAACTTCACGAATGCATAACGTCGGCGTCCAAACCGATGAAGAAAATAGGTGGATCTTTGAGTAAAATTCTGTTCGCAAACTGTCCGGCGCAAACGTCTTTACTCGGATTAGCGAGTCTTCAATTACAGTTGGATCCGGTGAAAGTCGTGTGTCAAATCGACTTGGCGTCCATCCTCGAACGCGGCGACGGCGACGCGTTGATCGGCACGCAAAGAATATTGAGCGAAAACTTGGTGAAATTAAAAATCGCCGAAGGCGAAGACGAAGAAGACAACGCCATTCTTTTGCTCTTACCAAAACTCGAGACGTGGGCGCTCGCCGCCGAGATGCACGAAAGCGACAGGATGGAAGGAGGGGGAGGGGGAGGCGTTTTAACCACCTCCAAAGCATGGGATTGCGTCGCGCAAACCGTGGACGACTGTCGCGGGCGGGGTATCGAGAACGTCTTCCTTGCCGCGACGTGTGCGTTTGATTCGAAACATTTACCGAAATCCATGCGCGCGTTTTTTACGACAAAGACGTATTCAAACGTCGGCGACGTGTTGGACTTGGATGCGCTGAAAATGAAGTTGGCAGAGAACGTCGTCTCGGCTTCGTTCGTTCCCGCGTTCTTTCGAGAACTTTTACGGTTAGAAGAAGAACAAGAAGAACAAGAAGAGGTTGAATACGAGGACGAGGACGATCACGAAGAAGAGGAAGAACAAAAAGAGGAAGAAAAGGAACGCTCCGATTTCATCTTACTCAAACGTCTTCAAAAAGAAAACGACGACATCAGTTCCGAGTTGCGCCTGTTAACCGCGCACTTAGTCCGTTTAGACCGCTTGAAACCGTTTTTTGAGAGCGAAGCTGGCAGGTTTTGGAGAGACGTGGACGCGAACACGTGCTTGTCCTCTCTGGACGAATTCGTGGAGTCGTTACAGTTGGCGACGGCAAAAATCACGCGTGGCCGCAATCCAAAGTTCATCTTAGGTAACGGGAAGAAGATGGCGTTGCGAAGCGCCGCCTCGTATTGCCTAGATTTGACCGAGGAGTTCATCGTCGCCAGAGGTTTACGACAAATGCAAAAGAAAAGCGACGAGACGAAGAAACAGTTGACGATGTTGAAAGCAGCGGAACCTTTGAACGACGACGACGAGGATGGAAAAGAAGAACAAGAGAACAAGAAGGAAAATAATGTTCAAGTGAAAGCGACGACGACGACGACTCGAAAGCGCAAACGCAGAACATCTTCCTCTCTCCGTCATCGCTCTGCGCCAGGAATAAACGCGACGATTAAAATCAAACGTACCGTGTTACAACCGATACTAAAAGCCGTGGCGGAAAAGATGATGTTCGTTACGTCCTCCACGACGACGACACCGACTCATCTCACCGTCGAAGACGTCTTGCGCGAGAGAGACTCGCTCTCGATAACTCTCGCTCGCCGCGCGAAGCTCGCCGCCGCGAGAGCCTTCGAGAAGAGAAAACGTTTCTTCTTCGCTTTTGATAAAACAAACAACGAAGAAGATGCAGAAGAAGAAGAAGATCGGATGGTGAAGAAAATCAACGAAGATAGTGCTCGCGATGATAGCGACGATAGCCATTTAGCTCTCATCCTCCGTTCCATGATGGATGGTATTTTATAAATTGAAACATTTCTTTTTACTTTTTTTATTAAAAGCAGATTGAAATTTTTAAAACAACAACAACAACAACAACACAACAACACACACACACACGAATAATAATAATAACAACAATAATAATAATCGGACACAAACTTTTACTTTTATCACGACTTTTAAACGATGGGAGGAGAGACAAAAGAAACCGAGTCAGACCCGAACTGGTTCCAAAAGAACTACGATATAGACGACACGGAAACCTTCTCTTTGCATTACGACAAAGATTTCCACGCTCGAAAATACGAAATGTTGGAAGTGTCGGATGAGATTTACGAGCAGCTAATGTCCGACGGAAACGACGGCACGATCGAGTTTAAAGGCGAACCAGAGGAAGAAGCGGTGCTGTGCACGAAGAACAAAACGTTCGTGGTGAAACGAGTGGATACTTCGAACACGTTACTGTTGTGCGCACCTCCCGGGAAGTTTGACGACGGGACGATTGAGAGAGATGCGGATGGGAAGAAAATAGCGAAAACGCACGCGCAAGTGTCCTCGCATTTAGATTTGACGGAAATCGCGCCCAGATTGGAGAAGTTGAAGATGTTTTTAGAGAAGAAGTTTATGATTACGAAATCCTCTGTCGAAGAGGAAGAATTAGAAGAAGATGGAAAGAAAACTTCAAAATCGTCTTCGTCGTACGGGTTTGATTTTTTGCTCTCGAAAGTGCAAGCGAGCGAGATGGAGTTGAAGGACGCGTTGGAAAATCCGTCGAGTTTGATTAACGCGGTCGAGGTTGGAGAGAATAGATGGAGAGGAATAGACGAAGAGGCAATTGAGTACGTTTTAGGGATTGTCATGGCGAGCGCGGTGGAGAGTGGGAAGTATGATTTTAGTAAAAGTGAAGACGTGGGGATGACCGCGCCGGAGGCGTTTGAGTTCACGGAAAAGAAGTTTCCAATGGAGGTGTTAGATCTCGTTTTGAAAAAGTTTGGCTTTACTAACAAAAACATGAATTCTACGCTCTTGGGGAAGAAGAGAGCAAGGGAGGAAGAAGGAGGAGGAGAACAAGAACAAGAACGAGGAGTAAAAACAACGAAAGATTTAGTCGTGCGGTTCAAGTTGGAGCGATACATCAAGCACAGATTCGAGCAAAACGCAAAATTCAACTACTTGGAAGCTATCAAAGCCGTCAACGAAGAGATTATCATCGACGAGTTTAAAATCGATATCGATGAGGATAAGAAAACGATGGATGCGCTGTTTGCCGGATTGGCATTTTTCGCCTCCGAGAACGAGTTCAAACGAAACGTTGCGAGCGCGTTAGTCGCGAACGCGATGCCGAGAGAACCAAAAGATAGATTCGCAGTCTTGTGGAAATCAAAGCCGAAATGGTTGTTAACAGAATTAGAGCCGTATTTGGAAGGGATGGTGAAAACTCCCGGGATGACGCGAGAGGCGATGCTGTTGAAATATTGCCGAGTTTCGTCCGGGAGCAAAAAAATTGGCGGCGAAATTGGTGGGGACTTTTACAGCAAACGGTGAAGCAGTAGAATGTAATACACAAATATATAAACCGCGCTGGAATCACTGTAGTAATATATAGTACTCCCATCTACAAGCAAAAAATAAACGGGCTTTGCCGATAATCGAAATCGGGGCCTCCCCCATGTTTAGAACATTTCACTAAGGTTTTACCCGAAGGGGGAATCATACCACTAGACCACAAAGCCATTATAGGAATGGATTTCGCGCGATGAAAATCGCACAGCATTTGCGCATTATTAAGGGTTTACGGCCGAAATTAAGAAATAAGAACGTCACATTCAGACCCTAAAAAAAAAGAGAAAAAAAGGGAAAAAGGGAAAGAAGTGCTTTAAAAAAGTCGTCGACGACGATGACGACGATGACGACGACGGGATTACCACGCGCGTCGTCGTCGCATCGTCAGGCTTTTCCTTCGTTTCGTCGTCGTTGT